>Ga0116147_1005678_pt1 | contig 10502 bp, 6 predicted proteins | sample AD_JPNHG3_MetaG_FD_89749 | JGI IMG/M metagenome (GOLD analysis project Ga0116147, IMG submission 89749) | Active sludge microbial communities of municipal wastewater-treating anaerobic digesters from Japan - AD_JPNHG3_MetaG | ecosystem: Engineered > Bioreactor > Anaerobic > Digestate | place...
AATTGCTTTTTGATTTAATCAATGCTGGTATCGAGGAAATTGAAATAGGAAAAAGCAGTGACTATTTTGTAGATAAGTTTAGAAGAACTAATCAAGATACTGTTGTAAATAAATATCCTATTGTTGCTGCTGGAAATTATGTTAAGAAAGGTGATCCAATAATTGATGGTGAGGCTTGTAAAAAAGAACATCTTGCTCTTGGTGCTAATTTACTTGTTGCGTATATGCCATGGAGAGGTTGGAACTATCAAGATGCAATAGTAATCAGCGAAAGACTTGTTGTTGATGATGTACTCACATCACTTCATATTAAAGAATATAAAGTCAGTGTTAGAGATACAAAAGTTGGCCCGGAAGAAATAACAAGAGATATACCAAATGTTCCAGAGGATCAACTTCGAAATCTTGATGAAACAGGAATCATTAAAATAGGAACAGAAGTAGGACCAAATGATATACTTGTTGGAAAAATAACTCCTAAAGCCGAAAGTGAATTTACTCCAGAGATGAAATTATGGAGAGCAATGTTTGATAAAAAAGGACAGGATGTTAAAGATTCGTCACTTAGAGTTTCTCCGGGAAATCATGGAACGATCATAGGGGTTCAGGTCCTAACGAGAGATGAAGAGGAAAAATTGCCAATTGGCATTAATAAAATTGTTAAAGTTTACATTGGTGAAAAAAGGAAAATTCAGGTTGGTGACAAACTTTCCGGAAGACATGGAAATAAAGGAGTTATATCTCGAGTTTTACCTGTTTATGATATGCCATTTCTTGAAGATGGTACACCTGTTGATATTGTGCTGAATCCATTAGGTGTACCATCTAGAATGAATGTGGGTCAGATTTTAGAAGCATTACTTGGGATCATTGCTAAGAAAAATGGTTTTTACAGCTATACACCTCCTTTTGTTGGTGCAAAAGTAGATGAAATTCTTGATTCTTTAAAAGAAGCTGGTTTTAAAAATGAGGGTAAGCATAAACTTTATGATGGATTAACTGGTAAACCTTTTGATGACGAGGTTACGGTTGGTTATGCTTATATCATGAAGCTCGATCATATGGTTGAGGATAAGATTCATGCAAGATCTACGGGACCATATGCTTTGATAACTCAACAGCCACTTGGTGGAAAAGCACAATTTGGTGGTCAAAGATTTGGAGAAATGGAAGTATGGGCGTTAGAGGCTTACGGAGCAGCTTATACTTTGCAGGAGATGCTTACAGTAAAATCTGACGATACAGAAGGTCGTGTTAATGCGTTTGAAGCAATTTGTCAAAGGAAACTTGTCCCTCAAAGTAATAGTCCAGAATCTTTCAGGGTCATTATCAATGAATTGCAAGGGTTGGGATTAAAAATGGATTTAGTAAAAGAAGAGAAGGAAGAAGAAGAAAGTTTAGCAACTATAACATTTAAAGAAGGAGGAATTGAGAATTTATAATGAAACATTACTCATCCGAGAAGATTAGGAATATAGCTTTTGTTTCACATGGTGGTGCAGGAAAAACATCTTTTGTAGAAGCTTGTGCTTATAATGCTAAAATTATCGAGAGAATGGGTAAAGTAACCGATGGAAACACCATTTCGGATTATGAACCTGAAGAAATAAAAAGAGGTATCAGTATCAATTTAAGTATAATTCCGATTGAGTGGAGCAGCGCAAAGATAAACATAATTGATACACCTGGATATTTTGATTTTGTTGGTGAAGTAATTACTGCTTTGAGAGTTGTTGAAAGTGCTTTAGTTTTTGTTGATGCTATAGCTGGCATTCAAGTCGGAACGGAAAAAGTTGTTTCATACCTTAATGAATTTGATTTACCGTTTGGAATTGTTATAAATAAAATGGATAGAGAAAACATCGATTTTGATGGGTTATATGATTCCATAAAAAGGCAATTTGGTTTGAAATGCGTTCCTGTATATATACCATATTATTCAAATGGTCAATTCGCTGGGTTAATTGATGTAATTAATGGGAAAGCAATATTAAATACTGGCAAAGTTGATGATGTACCGGCTGAGTTTAAGGATCAACTTAATAATTTGTATGAAGAACTTTTGGAAAATACAGTAGAAGCTGATGATTCTTTAATGGAAAAATATTTAACAAATAAAAGTATAACAAAAGAAGAATTTATTAATTCTCTCAAACTTGCGATAGCTTCTCGAAAAGTTATTCCTATTATGGTTTCTTCTGGAATTAATAATGCTGGGGTCAAGGAAATTCTAAATTTTATTAGCGAATATTTTCCTTCACCAATAGAAGGAAAACCAATTAAAGCTCACGAAATAGATTCTGATAAGGATATAAAAGTCGAGCCAAAGGAAGATAATCCTTTGACTGCACTTGTTTTTAAGACAATGACTGATCCCTATGTAGGACAACTTTCTCTCGTGAGAGTATTTTCTGGTTCAATTAAGCCAGATTCTCGAATTTTTAATTCTACCAAGAACGAAGAAGAGAAAATTACCCAAACTGCACTACTGATTGGCAAAAACCAAGAAATTGTTGATTCAATTGTTGCTGGAGATATTGGGGTACTAACTAAATTATTATATACGAAAACTGGAGATAGTCTTTGTGATATTAATAGAAAATTAAAATTGGATTGGGTAAAACTACCTATTCCGAATATGAGGGTTGCAATTATTCCAAAAACTAAGAATGACGAGGATAAGCTTGGAAGTGTTATTCCCAGAATACAAGACGAAGATCTTACCTTAAAGATAATAAAAGATGAAGAGATAAAGCAGACAATTATTTATGGAATGGGGGATACCCATCTTCAGGTTATAGTGGAAAAGTTAAAGAGAAAATTTGGGGTAAATGTTGAATTAATACCACCAAAAATTCCATACAAGGAAACAATTAAGAAAAGCGTAAAATCAGAAGGTAAATATAAAAAACAAACAGGAGGACATGGGCAATATGGCCACTGCTGGTTAGAAATTTCTCCTCTTCCTCGAGGTAGTAATTTTGAGTTTGAAAGCAAGATTTTTGGGGGAGCTATTCCTAAACAATACATTCCAGCTATCGAAAAAGGAGTTGTAGAGGCTATGCAAGAGGGTATTTTAGCAGGATATCCTGTAGTTGACATAAAGGTTGTTGTTTTTGATGGATCTTATCATCCCGTTGATTCCTCAGAACTTGCATTTAAAATTGCAGCTTCAATGGCACTAAAAAAAGGTCTCGAAGAAGGTGATCCAATCCTTCTTGAGCCTATTATGAGTGTTAAGATTACTATTCCTGAAAGTTATTTGGGAGCAGTTATAGATGACCTCAATACAAAAAGAGGAAGAGTGTTAAATATTGATTCGTTAAATGGACTTAGTGTTATAAATGCGGAAGTCCCAATGGTTGAAATGCAAAGATATACAGCAGACCTGAATTCGATAAGTGGAGCAAGAGGTTATTTTGAAGAAGTGTTTTCACACTACGAAGAAGCTCATCCAAAAGTACTAAAATCGGTTTTAGATGCCGCAAAACAAATAAATGTATAGGATGAATTATAATATATCTCTTTATTTATTAGGAGGAATTTAAAATAATTTATGGCTGATAATTTAAATGTTGATTATGAAGCAATTTCGATTCATTTAGCTTCTCCAGACGAAATAAGAAGTTGGAGCCATGGGGAAGTAAAGAAAGCTGAAACTATAAGTTATAGAAATTATAAACCCGAACCTGATGGTTTATTTTGTGAGAAGATTTTTGGACCATCAAAAGATTATGAGTGTCGATGTGGAAAATATAAAGGAAAAAGATATGAAGGTGTTGTATGTGATAGATGTGGAGTAGAGATAACAAAATCCAGAGTTAGAAGAGAGCGAATGGGGCATATTGAACTTGCTGCTCCAGTGGCACACATATGGTATTTACGAACTGTTCCATATATTTCATTATTGCTCGATATAACTTCTAAAACACTACAGGAGATAGTATATTTTGTTAAATATGTAATTATTGATCCAGGAAATACTGAGTTAAATAAATGTGATACTTTAAGAGATGAAGATTATAGAGAGCTTAAGGAAAAAGGTTATGATTTTGTAGCAAAAAAAGGAGCTGAGGCTATAAAAGAATTACTTGCTGATATTAAACTTGATTCTCTCTTAGCTTCCCTTAAAGAAGAGCTCCGAGCTTCGTCTATTCAGAAAAAAAATAAACTTATCAAACGTATTGGGGCAATTCAAGCATTTTTATCAAATAACAGAAGTTCTACAGATATGATCATGGAAGTTATACCAGTTATACCTCCGGACTTGAGACCCCTTCTCCAACTTGAGGGTGGAAGATTTGCAACATCTGATCTTAATACCTTATATCAACGAGTCATAAATAGAAACAATAGGCTTAAAAAACTCATTGAAGTGAATGCCCCAGATATAATGATTCAGAATGAAAAGAGAATGCTTCAAGAGGCAGTAGATGCTCTGTTTGATAATAGTAAGCGAGCGCGACCTGTTGTTGGAACTGCAAATAGGCCTCTTCGATCTTTAAGTGACATTCTCAAAGGTAAAGAAGGTAGATTTAGGCAAAATCTTCTTGGTAAGAGAGTTGATTATTCTGGGAGATCTGTGATTGTTGTAAATCCCAACCTCCCACTTGATCAATGTGGTTTACCAAAAGAAATGGTTTTAGAGCTATTCAAACCCTTTGTTATGGAAAGGCTTGTTAGTAAAGGTATAGCAAGGAGTTTAAGGTCAGCAAAGTTAAAAATTGAAAAGTTTGACCCAGCAGTTTGGTCAGTTTTAGATGAAGTTATAAAAGACCATCCTGTTTTATTAAACAGAGCGCCAACTCTTCATAGATTAGGAATTGAAGGATTTAGAATAATGCTTTGCGATGGTAAAGCTATACAAATACCACCTCTTGTTTGCCCTTCTTTTAATGCTGATTTTGATGGCGACCAAATGGCAGTTCATGTTCCGCTTTCAATACCAGCTATAGTAGAAACAGAAACTTTAATGATGTCATCAAGAAATTTCCTGTCACCAGCTAATGGCTCTCCTACAATGTCTCCTATTCAGGATATTGTTTTAGGAGTTTATTATATGACACTCGATCTTTACGATATGAAACCGTTATGTTTATTTCATAGTCTTGAAGAGACTGTAAGAGCATATGAACAATCTACGCTTAGGTTACATGATAAAGTTAATGTGCTTTTAGATGGTAAAACTGTTGAGACAACCGTTGGAAGAGCTTTAATAAATGAACGAATAAGAAGATTAATTACAAATAACCAAAAAGATGTTACTCTTTTTGGTTACTATAATGAAACTCTTACTTCTAAAAGCATAAAGCTATTGATTAAAAATTGCTATAATTTATATGGTAATCAGATAGCTGTTGATGTGGCTGAAGAAATAAAAAAACTCGGTTTTGAGTATGTAACTCTTCCTGGAATCACAATTGGTCTTAATGATATGGATTCTCCAGCTTCCCTTGATAGAATTGTTAATGAAGCCGAAGAAAAAACCGACAAACTTAATGAAGCTTTTAATCAGGGTTTGTTGTCTGACGAGGAAAGACACCAAAAAATTGTTGAAACATGGATGAATGCGACTAATGAAATTAGAAGAGAATCGTTTTTAAACTTCCACAAAAGTAATCCACTTCACATGATGGTAACTTCTGGTGCAAGAGGAAATCCTGCACAGGTTAACCAAATGGTTGGTATAAGGGGATTAATGTTGGATCCTACAGGTAGAACCATTGAATACCCGATAAAAAATAATTTAAGAAAAGGATTATCGGTACTTGAATATTTTATATCAACACATGGTGCGAGAAAAGGACAGGCTGATACAGCACTAAAAACATCAGATTCAGGTTATCTAACAAGGAGATTAGTCGACGTTGCCCACTCTGTTGTTATTAAAGAGGAGGATTGTGCTCATTCTACTAAAAGAAAAGAATATTTAACCGGAAAAGTAGTAAAACCTTTATCTGTTCAAGTTGTAGGTCAAGTAGCAGATGCAGATATTATTAACCCTGAAAATGGTGAAATATTAGTAAAAAAAGGCGAAATTATTTCATATGATGCTGCAATGAAAATTGATGAATGCGATATAGATGAAGTTAAAATAAGAAGGTTTGTTGAAGGATTCGAAGTTTCAGAAATAATTGAGGAAGGAGCGGTAATAGAAACTTTTGAAGAAAGGATTTTGGGTAGAACTTCAGCTTCTGATATAAAAGATTCAAACGGAAAGATAATTATTAAAGCAGGTTCTGAAATAGATGAAGAAGTTGTTGAGAAGATTAAGAAAGCCAAGATCAAAAAAGTTTCAATTAGATCTCCTCTTACATGTTTATCTGAAAAGGGTATATGTGCTACTTGTTATGGCAGAGACCTCTCCACCGGTAAAAGAGTTCTTGTTGGTGAAGCAGTTGGCGTTATTGCTGCTCAGTCAATAGGGGAACCGGGTACACAACTAACTCTCAGAACATTCCACTCTGGTGGTATTGCTACTTCTGATATAACAGGTGGATTACCTCGCGTTGAAGAAATTTTTGAAGCAAGACGACCCAAAGGAGAGGCATATATTGCCGAAATAAGTGGAAAAGTTGCAATTAAGCATGAAAGAGAATTTAGAATTCTAAAGATAACTTCAAGTGATGGTGAAGAGTTTGAATACAATATTCCATATTCATCGCAATTGCTCGTAAAAGATGGCGATATTGTTGAAGTTGGTACTCAACTTTCTCAAGGCTCATTAAATCCTCATGTTCTTTTGAAGACAAGAGGTAGAAAAGATACTGAAGAATATCTTATTGCTGAAGTGCAGAAGGTTTATAAATCACAAGGCGTCGATATAAACGATAAACATATTGAAATAATTATTCATCAGCTAATGAGGCGCGTAAGAATAAAAGAATCTGGTGATAGCGATTTCTTACCTGGGGAGATATTAGATAAAAATATTGTCGACGAAGCTAACAGGTATCTTATTTCAAAAGATGAAAATCCAGCAACCTATGAAATAGTTCTGCTTCGACTTACAAAAGCTGCCTCTATAAGTGAAAGTTTTCTTCAGCTGCGTCTTTTCAGGAAACACCAAGGATACTTGCTGAAGCAGCAATAAAAGCAAAAGTAGATTTTCTTGAAGGTTTAAAAGAAGCAGTTATAGTTGGACACCCTGTGCCAGCTGGAACAGGTCTAAAAGAATATAGAAAAAAAATTGGCATAAAAGCTACATCTGAATTATTTACAATACCCGAGAAAGAAAAAGGCAATGAAATTTTCACTTAGTGTTTTAATAAATTTATAATTGTTGACAATTTTAAACCATTTCAGTAAAATTGAATTTTGTGCTTAATTAAAGTGATGATGTTAAATGTATAATAAATTTTATATTTATGGATTTTTTAAGGATGATAATTTTTAAAAGAGGTGATAAATGCCCACTATAAATCAGTTAATTAGAAAACCGAGAAAGCAAGTTAAGAAAAAATCAAAAACAAGAGCTTTAGAAGGATGTCCTCAGAAAAGAGGTGTATGTACTATAGTACGCACAATGACACCAAAAAAACCAAATTCTGCATTGAGAAAAATTGCTAAAGTGAGACTAACAAATGGATATGAAGTTAGTGCTTATATTCCTGGAGTTGGACATAATTTACAAGAACATTCTGTTGTTCTTGTAAGGGGAGGGCGTGTTAAAGATTTACCAGGAGTTAGATATCATATAATTAGAGGTGTTTTGGATGCTGCAGGAGTTGAAAATAGGAAAAAAGCGAGATCTAAATATGGGACCAAAAAACCTAAATCTAATGTAAAAGGATAGATAATATGCCAAGACGTAAATTAGTCACAAAAAAAGAATTATTACCAGATCCTATTTATGGGAGTACTCTTTTTTCAAGGTATATTGGAAAATTACTCAAAGAAGGAAAAAAAGAGCGCGCAATGAAAATATTATATAAAGCTTTAGAGGAAGCTTCAGTTAAATTACACAATAAACCAATAGATGTATTAGAGAATGCAACAGAAAATTGTAGACCACTTGTTGAGGTTAGAGCTCGAAGGATTGGTGGAGCAACTTATCAAATACCTATGGAAGTACCATATGAAAGAGGTGTTACTCTTTCTGTAAAGTGGATTATTACATCAGCAAAAGGGAAAAAAGGTAAACCTATGTATAAGAGACTTGCTGAAGAATTTAGCGATGCTGTGAACAAAACAGGTGCAGCATATAAAAAGAGAGAAGATACTCATAAAATGGCAGAAGCAAATAAAGCTTTCTCCCATTTTAGGTGGTAAAAATTGTGCAAAAGGATTTGATTTTAAGTGTTAAAAGTAGGGAATTTAGAAGATTACAAAAATAATAAGATGATGAATCAGGTAAATTTAAAATTATTAAGGAATATAGGTATTATTGCCCATATAGATGCAGGCAAGACTACTACAACAGAGCGAATACTTTATTTTACTGGAAAGATTAGAAAAGCTGGAAATGTAGACGATGGTAATACTACTACTGATTGGATGGTTCAGGAAAAAGAAAGAGGAATAACAATAACATCAGCTGTAATATCGTGTAATTGGAAGGATCATTTAATAAATATTATTGATACTCCTGGTCATGTTGATTTTACCGTTGAAGTGGAAAGATCTCTTAGAGTTCTTGATGGAGCAGTTGTTATTTTCTGCGGAGTTGGTGGAGTTGAGCCTCAATCTGAAACTGTTTGGCATCAAGCTGATAAATACAAAGTACCACGAATAGTTTACATAAATAAATTAGATAGAGTTGGGGCAGATTTTTATAGAGTAGTTGATGAAATAAAAGATAAACTTGGAGCTACTCCAATTTTAATGCAAATACCAATTGGAACAGAAAATAATTTTTCTGGTATTATCGACCTAATTACCATGAAGAGTTATATATATCTTGATGATACTGGAGAAAATGTAACTTGCGGTAATATTCCTAAGGAATATACCGAATTAGCTAACAAATATAGGCAAAATTTAATAGAAGCAGTGTCTGAAGTAGATGATGATATCCTTGCGAAATATTTAGAAAGTAAAGAAATATCAGAAGAAGAGCTAATTTCTGCTATAAGGAAAGGTTGTTGGAAGAATATATTTTACCCTACATTTTGTGGCTCATCTTTTCGGAATAAAGGAGTTCAACAACTATTAGATGCTGTAAATGAGTATTTACCATCGCCTCTTGATATACCTCCAATAACTGGAATAAATCCTCTAACTGGTGAAAATGAAACAAGATTAACAAGTGTTGATGAACCACTTAGTGCACTTATTTTTAAAGTAGCAACTGATCCTTTTATTGGGACTTTAGCCTTTACAAGAGTATATTCTGGTTACATTAAATCAGGATCGTATGTTTATAATTCAACAAACAAGAACTCGGAGAGAGTTTCAAGAATTGTTAGATTGCATGCAAACCATAGGGAGGATATAGATAAGATTGGTGCTGGCGACATCGCTGGTTTAGTAGGTTTAAAAAGAAGCTTTACAGGTGATACACTTTCTGATAAAGATAAACCGATAATTTTGGAGGCAATAAACTTTCCTGAACCTGTGGTATCAGTAGTAGTTGAACCCAAAACAAAAACTGATCAAGATAGATTATCTATTGCTCTAAATAAATTTACTTTAGAAGATCCTACTTTTAAATACAAATTTGATGAAGAAACTGAGCAAACAATTATATCCGGGATGGGAGAACTTCATCTTGAGATAATTGTAGATAGATTATTGAGGGAGTTTAATATATCTGTTAATGTCGGTAAACCAGAAGTTGCATATAAAGAGACTATTCTTAAATCTGCAGTTGGAGTAGGGAAACATATAAAACAAACAGGAGGACATGGACAATACGGCCATGTTGTTTTGGAAATTATGCCTTATAGAGAAGGCAAATTTAAATTTGAAGATAAAATTAAACAAGGAGTGATTCCAAAAGAATATATACCTGCTGTTGAAGAAGGAGTTAAATACGCGATTGAATCAGGTGTTTTGGGTGGTTATGAGGTTATAAATGTTCAAGTTAATTTGATAGATGGTTCGTTTCATCCAGTTGACTCTTCAGAACTTGCATTTAGAATTGCAGCTTCAAAAGCCTTTCACGATGCTATGAGTAAAGCTTCTCCTATACTTTTAGAGCCGATAATGAGAGTTTCAATAATTGTCCCCGAAAATTATCTAGGAGATGTTATGGCTCTTATAAATTCAAGAAGAGGTAAAATTATAAAATTTGAATCAATTGGTACAACACAGGTTATATATTCGTCCATTCCTCTTAAATCTATGTTTGGATTTGCTACTGAACTAAGGTCTATTACTCAAGGAAGAGGAAGTTATACTATGGAATTTGAAAAATATGAAGAAGTAACAGACACATCAATATTATCCATAAAGGGAGGAAATAATGGCTAAGCAAAAATTTGAAAGGACTAAGCCCCATGTTAATGTAGGAACTATTGGCCACATAGATCATGGAAAAACAACTTTAACTGCTGCTATAA
>Ga0116147_1005688_pt1 | contig 10481 bp, 7 predicted proteins | sample AD_JPNHG3_MetaG_FD_89749 | JGI IMG/M metagenome (GOLD analysis project Ga0116147, IMG submission 89749) | Active sludge microbial communities of municipal wastewater-treating anaerobic digesters from Japan - AD_JPNHG3_MetaG | ecosystem: Engineered > Bioreactor > Anaerobic > Digestate | place...
TCCCGGGACCGGGACTTGCCGTGAGAATCATCGGTGCAGTAGACAGGCAATCGGTAGACATCTTGCAAAATGCAGATGCCATATTCATACAAGAACTCAAAAGATGGCAACTGTACGATAAAGTGTGGCAAGCATTTGCAGTCTTGTTGCCTGTGAAGAGTGTTGGTGTGATGGGTGATTACAGAACATACGAAAATGTTGTAGCACTCAGAGCGGTCACGAGTGAAGATGGTATGACAGCAGATTGGGCAAAGCTACCGCATGAATTTCTGAACCACGTTGCAAAGAGGATAGTCAATGAGATAAAAGGCATCAACAGAGTTGTGTACGATATAACCTCAAAGCCACCCGCTACTATCGAGTGGGATTAGGATTCCGAAGAAGGATCATCGTGACATCGTCCGACTGAACTGGTGATTTTCTGAGTTTGAGAGTTTTAAGATATATGCTACTCAGATTGTCATCTTTCGAGACTATCTTTGCCAGTCCTTCGGAGCCGAGCATACCATCTTTCGTCTCAAGCTCGCTTATTCCATCTGTGTAGATGAACAAAGGACCATCGTTCAAATCGTATACGTTCACAACATCGTCGGAATATTCTTCTGAAAAACCGAACCCAACAGGTATAACATTGTTCGTTTCGAGCACCTGCGATGTTGCGATGTTTATCGGTGAAGGATGACCTATATCTATGAACTTGTACTTTGAGCCTTCAAGTTTTCCGATAATCCCAGTGAAATAAAGTCCTTCAAGTTGATACTTTGTCAATTCGTTCTCTATCAAGAATGGTATGTTATTTATATGTGGTTCGTATGCAATGACGGTATCTACAACCGTTCTTAGTAGCATAGAAATAAGCGATGCGGCTACACCATGCCCGCTGATGTCTATAATGCCAATCCAAGGGAAATTGTAATAAATCATATCGCCACCGAGGCCTGCAGATGGACGGTAAAAAAATTCGATGTGTTCTTCATCCTTGGGTACAAATGCCTGCTGTATCTTTATCGCTAACGACATGTCCTTGTCGGCATTCTCGGCGTCCGTAAACAGTTCTATACCACCGAGTACCTCGCCATCTTCTGTCTTAATTGGAAGGCCAAATATGGAAAATGGTTTACGCTTACCAGATTTGGTCAATCCATAAACTGAAAATGGCAATTGAACCGGTGAACCATTTTTCATCGATTGGTAAAGCGGACATAGGTCAGTTGAACAAAGTGGAATTCCTGTTTTATCTACGTGATTCAATACTTGCTCTGCACAACGCTTGCCAACCACTTCTTGTGGCATGTATCCCGTTAATTCACGTGCCGCTCTATTCCAAAATACGATTGTTCTTGCTCTATTTACTACATAAGCGGGCATCGATATATCATCAAGGAATTCAAGTGAGTTTTTCTCCTTCAGATATTCAGTTAGTGTTTGATTTACCAAGTCTTATCACATCCTTTCTGTTTGCCTCTTTGTCTCATTGTGAATTTGTAGACACTTCTGTGTTGAACAATTGTGGAATTTGCCCAACGTACTTTTCGTATGCCTCATGTGAATACAACATCTCTTTTGTCAATTTAAAAGCCTCAACATCCACAGAGTTGTTACCCTCAATAGACACCAAAAAATCATCCCATTTTTGTGCATCTATTTCCGCCTTCTCCGTGGGCATCACGACATAAACTCTCGTGTTTGGCAGTATCCTCCAAAATTCGTCTATGTACAGTGTTGGACTTGTTGCATCGATGTTGCCAATGCACCGACCAATTTGATTTTCCGCAATGAAAAATAGAATAGTCCTCTGCGGTGTATAAAAACAGCTTTGGTCTACAAGAAAGCACACATCACCTTTCAACCTATTCTCACTTGGCGAGATTGGTATTTGCTCTGCTAATACGATGCTATCTTTGTATCTTCTGTACATCGATGGATAAAGATTCTTCGGTTCATCTATCAAATACGAAAGGATCGTTGTCACCACTGTATCGTCACCATCGTCCGCATATCTGAGGTCGAAAAACGTTCTAGACCCTTCGGAAGAAGTTCTTGCAACTTCATCGAGCTGCTCGGTTACAGACTGCATCTGTTTCTTATCTTCAACGGAGAACGTATTTATCTTTACGAACGTATCTGCACCTTTTGAAAACACGAGAATAGGATTTGTATACTTGATATCCTTTTGCGTCGTTTTTACATATGATACACGCTGGGCGTACGAATCTGGCATCATATACGTCAGCTGGACACTATTTGCGTCGATTATCACCGGATACGTATAAAGTAGCTTATCGACAAAAGAGTACTCCTGTTTGTATTCATCTAACGTTGGGAAAAGCTTGCCATATTTTTCAATTATCTGATCAATCGGATATCCGTTTATGGTCAATATCTTTGCACCTACAGGTACCTCGCACTCACTCTCAACAACAATTACTTCATTGTCAATGTACTTGAACTTCAGCGGAAGCCTTCCATCTTTCTTCTTGAGTGGGAATTCGATCCTTGTAACACCATCTTTCAACGTAGATAACATAGGTGCTATGCTTAGCGCAAAATCATACGTTGATAAGCGTTTGTCGAACGCAGCAGTCTGGTCTTGGAATTGTCTGCGCAATGTGATATCGGCAAGGTCTATATGCCTATCACCAACGTATTCCTTTATTACTCCAAGGTCTACGAGAAGTGAATAAGGCGAGTATCTGAAGTGCTCGTAAACATACATGGCAAGCAAACCAACCACAACTACACCAATTATGAACCATACAGTAAAGTTATTCATCTTCATGGATGTACCGCCCCCATCGATGTTTATTTTTCATTACATATACATTATAGCACCAACGGTGAAAGAAGTATAACGTTAACGGCATCGTAAAATGGTATAATTGTATATGACTCACAACACACAATATAAAACACGGGAGGGAATGCGGATGTCCAATAACGGTGATTTCGATACTTTTCAAGGACGGTTAGGTACAGACTGCGTAAAATGGGATATGATAGTCAAACTCTACGGTGACGATGTACTGCCCATGTGGGTAGCAGATATGGACTTTCCAACATCTCCAAAGATCGTTGAACGACTCAAAAAGCGCATCGAACATGGATTTTTCGGCTACACATTCAGATCAGATGAGTATTACGGCGCAATAATCGATTGGTACAAGCTTCGATATGGCATGAATGTAGATAGAACTTGGATCGTTGATGGCCCTGGTGTTGTACCGATGCTCTCTTTCTTCGTCAACCTTTTCTCTCAGCCGGGTGATAAAGTGATTATACAACCTCCGATATACCCGCCATTCTTCAAAGTAGTTGAGAATAACGGCAGAAGGGTCATCGAAAATAGACTCGTGAAAAAAGATGGGAAGTGGCAGATGGACCTTGAATCTTTGGAAAAGTTAATCGATGAACGCACAAAGATGATCATACTGTCCAATCCACACAATCCAGTTGGTAGAGTATGGACGCACGAAGAGCTCGAAAAGTTGGACGAAATAACGCAAAAACATGGAATAATGGTAATTTCGGATGAGATACATGCTGATTTGATCTACAATCCACATCGATTTGTCAGCTTTTTAAATGTTGGACAAAGAAATGTTGTGGTATTGAACTCACCTGGAAAGACGTTCAACATAGCCGGGCTCACGAATTCGTACGGTATCATACCTGATGAGAAGATAAGAGCGGCATATAAAGTCTATTTGGAAAACATGGAACTCAATTCGACGAACGTCTTAAGTGTTGAAGCGTTGAAGGAGGCTTATAAATGCAGTGACTGGGTTGATGAATTGATGACATACTTACAGGCAAATAGAGACTTTGCTTACCAGTACATTACATCGAACATGCCACTTTTGAAACCTGAATTGCCAGAAGGTACGTACCTCATGTGGATCGACTGCTCAACGGCGAGGTTGGACAAACCTCAGCAGTTTTTCTTAGATAAAGCGAGGGTGTACTTGAACGATGGTGCAGATTTTGGTGATGGAAAGTGCGTGAGATTGAATTTTGCATGCCCAAGAACATTACTTCAAGAAGGTCTAGAGAGAATGAAGAAGGCATACGACAATGCGATAACAGTCGAGCACTTTGAGATGTCAGATATACGATTCAAACAGTGCATGCTAATCAGAGAAATGGTCTTCATAATCGGGCAGAACATAGAACGCGAGATAGAACTCGATGGAAAAGATGAAGAAGCTCTGCACTTTTTGCTCAAACACTTCAGCATGCCAATCGCAACGGCACGTGCAAGGCAGATAGAAGATGGCGTTTGGAAGATAGAACGCGTTGCTGTACTCAAAGAGTATCGAGCTTATGGATACGGTAAGCACATAATGGAAGACATAGAGCGAGTGTTGAAAGAGAAAGGTGCTAAAAAATATGTGCTAAATGCTCAAATTCAAGTTCAAGGTTTCTATGAAAAGCTCGGATATACGGTAGTAAGCGACGTGTTCGAAGAAGCAGGCATACCGCACGTGAAGATGGAGAAGGTGGTAGTGTAGATGGACAGTCACATCTTAGGCACTTTGCTCGCCTTCATACTTCTTTCACTGGTTGTAACTTGCTTTGCAGACGCACCACAAAATATAAGTTTTTCATTGACTTTTTCACCCATCGATGAAGTTAAGGCAGATGTCGTTAGTTTGAGATTAGAAGATGCATTCCTCTATGCATTACCTACGTTTCTTATCGATGATACAGTGAGAAAGATAGTACCCAAAAGCGACTTCCTAGGTTTTCTGAACGACTTTGAAAACGTTCATTTCACTGCAATGGCGTTGCTAACTGCTGCAGTTATATATCCATTCGACAGTTACACCGCATTCACAGTACTTGAGAGTTTCTCCGTGACTGCAGCAATCACCGGAGCTATCAAATATCTCATTGGCAGGGCAAGACCTTACCAAAACGTCGGGCCATACCACCTCACATTCCTATCGACCAATTATGATTTTCAGTCTTTTCCATCCGGTCATAGCGCACTTGCTTGGTCGATATTTACACCAGTGGCAGAAAGATTTGGAGATTACTGGTACATCGTTCCAGCTGTCTTTTCTGCACAAAGACTGTGGGCAAACCAACATTGGCTATCCGATGTGGTCTACGGTGGATTGATAGGCTGGTCGGTAGGAAGTACGTTCGAGACAAATAGGAACGGGGAATGATGATTCTGCAAGAGGGATTCTATGATGGGAGCTTTTTCACCGTCGTAATTTACAAAGCAGTTGGGAAAAATGCCGGAGAAGTGCCGGAGAAGTGCCGGAGAAGTGCCGGAAAAATGCCGGAGAAGTGCCGGAGAAATGCCGGAAACTGCCGGAGAAGTGCCGGAGGAACTTTTGGATGAGGACAAAAAGCAGATATTAGATTATCTAAAAGAAAAAGGGAAAATCAAGAGAAAGGATATCGAAGAAATTTTGAATCTCAAGGAACGCAGGGCAAGGAGTATTTTGAAAGAAATGGTCGATGATGGACTACTCGAAAGGCGTGGTAGTGGAACTAACACGTATTACGTTAGAAAATTGTCAAGAGACACTTGAATTTCTTCATGTTTAATTCATGAGTAATTTGGCAATTCAAAAAGCCCCCGAAAAGGGGGCTTTTTTGGTTCAACGAAGATTACGCAAAAACAGATCAGAAGATAGCCCAAGGAATTCCGTATCCGTTGAACTCATCTATATATCCAATGCCTGCTTGCGGGATAAGCACTGAAACTGGTATGGTTTCGTCGTTTATCGTTACGGTACCAACTATGCCAAATGGTTTCGATAGAACGATATCATCCAACCATGCTGTGTCCTCACCGTCAGAGAATAAGAAGTCTTTCTCGTAAGCGAACTTTACAGTGTGAGTTCCTGGGTTCAACATTATTGAGTAAGTATTCCAATCAAGTTCCCCACTTAAACTCCGGACTAATGTTCCATCAACGTACACGTTAAGATAATCGTACTTTCCTTCAGAAGATACCTTCGCTTTGAAGGAAAGTACGTGAGCGTCGGTGAGATTCAATGTTGTTTGAATCCAGCTTTCCTGGCTGTCTTCTATATCCCCAAATTGAAGTACTTTGTTAGAATTTTCAGTTGTAACGAATGGCTGCTCGTTTCCACCAAGTTGCCAGTTGAAGAAGCTGTTAAGTGATTCGCTTTCGAAATCTTCCTTAGCAGTAGGAGTAGCTGTAGGAAGCTCCCCATCGTACTTATAAGTTATGAAGTGATATATATCATTTCCGGTATGCTCCAACAAATCCATGTTGAGCTCTTCACCACTAACCAAAGTTGAAGTAGCCAGAACGGTACCTTCATAATCTTCCAAATTTATTGTCAATGTTCCTGGAAATTCGAGCGACGTTCTAAGCTCTGTTTTGAAATTTGTTGTTTCAAAGTATTGAATCAATTCAGTTATGGTTCCATTTGGTGTTCCATCAACCATCACACCAAAGTCGCCGGTAACTGTCACTTCTGTTGCATAGGCTAACTCTTCTTGCATTCTAAAATTATAAGCATCTAAACTCAGATACTCTGGACCACCGATAATTACTTTGTAATCGCCAGGTTCTATCCAGTAGAAAGATGTCCAACCGTAGTAGTTCGTCTTTCCATAATATCTCTTGCCATTTGATTTATTTTCAATTGTTACGTTGACAGCACCTAATGCGTGTTCACCCTTCTTTGATGCTGCAACAACGGCAAGTGCCCCACCTTTGTAATCATCTGGACTTATTTGTAAACTACTTTCTGCACTTATCCTGCCATATCCGGATGCTGTATCATAACCCTCTGCCTCGATATCCATGGCTCCATCCTCTATCATCTTTTTGATTTGATACACATCAGCTTCTGGATACTTCTGTTTTAGTAAGGCTGCCAATGCAGAAACATATGGACATGCCATGGAAGTTCCTGCCCCGTAGGCATATGGCGTTCCTTCCACACCTTCATCTTCTGCAAGCCTTACAGGAATGGACGAGAGTACATTTTCACCGGGTGCTGCTACTGAAACATACTCCCCTCGGGAGGAGAAGTCTGTTATCTTGTCTCTCGCATTGCTTGCTGCAACTGCAATTACTCCGGTATAACCGGATGGATAATGCCAATATTGATCCGTTGTGTCATTTCCAGCAGATGCCACAACAACAACGTTATGCACGAGCGCATAATCGAATGCATCTTTCAAAATATTAGAGTAACCACCACCACCCCAACTATTTGATAAAACATCTGCACCATTGTCAACTGCCCACACTATACCATCAGCAACTGCGTAATCGCCAACATAATTTGGATTGAATATCCTTATCGGCATGATTTTAGCATTCGGTGCAAGGCCTACAGTCCCGCCATTATCCTTATTAGCAGCAATTATACCGGCTGTATGTGTGCCGTGCCCATCCGTATCTGAATCCACATCAGGGTCTATCGGGTCTCCCAAGTATGGATCGTAACCCTCTACCAACTGACCTTGCAGGTCCGGATGCGTGCCATCAGTTCCTGTGTCGAGTAATCCAATTATTATGTCCGTACCAGATGCCTCTTCCCAAGCAGATTGTGCACCAAGTAGATCTAATGCGTACTGATGTTGCATCAAATCATCCGATGTTTCTTCTTGTAAAGTGTTGTTTGAAGTGCTTTTGTATATTTGATTCGCCGATTTTTTGGACTTTATAACCGGGAGTTCCCTATCAACATGGTTTGGCTCAACATACCTTATACCGTCTATTTTCTCACCATTTAGTATTTCAAACGCCTTCATTACATCCATTACACTGATATTCAATTTGATCAATACGGCGTTCAACTCGGGAATTTCTTTTTCAATAGTTGCACCTTTCAATTTGCCAAGCAGAGTGTTCAGAGCATCCTTTTTACCTTTTTCATAGCCAACAACAAGCTCCCCTTCATTAAATTTCCTGTTCTGAAGCTCTCCGAATGTTGGCACATAGTTAGCATAACTCGAAAAATTAACATTTGCTAAATCATCTTTACCTTGATTGTCAGAAGGTTTTGCAGGAGTACTCGTACAACCAGCAATGATGAAGACCAAAGATAAAACCAAAACAATTATTAATGGCAATCGCTTTTTCATACTATTCTAGCCCCCTTCCTCAATTACCCGTGGTAAATTCGTTTTGCACTTCTGGTGCAACAACGCTGCCTATCGGATCTATACCCCATCCTGCATCTATTGCTATGGACATAGCTATACTATCGTTGTCGTAAGCCATTGCATAGGCATAATCTATGCCCCAGTCGTACGTCTTTGCAGGTTCAAGTTTGTTGCTGTCGCACAAATATATTCCGTCAGGTAGGTACAAGAACCAACTCAGATCTTGATATTCGGGGCTGCCCTCGTTACCTTTGTATGTGACAGACACTTCCGTTGCACTGTTTGTAACAAAGTCATACGTATAAATTGTGTTCCCATCCAAAATGCCTGGTAGTATAAAGTTTTCGCTTTGGACTAAATCGTATATCCACATCGTGTAATGGTACTCAACATCTGATTCAGGAGAGGTCAGTGCAACAGTCGGTTCCCAAACGAACTCCGGCTGTCTGGAAACATTTGTTGCCCTGTCCGCGGGTGTCTTTAGATTAACGTTGAAACTATCTATCGGTACGACAGAACCTAAATAAACCAATCTACTCTCTTGCGTCCCTTTATACGAGCTCACGGCATACCAAACTTTCTTGCTGGGTGCATTTTGTGCAGAGAAGTCAATTAAATAATAACTTGTAGTGCTTCCAACCTTCTGATAATGAACACCATCGAACGAACGGTACACGTTGTATCCGTCTGGACGTACAACATTTGGACCAACAAGGCCCGACCAATCCAGGGTATCGTAATCGATCCAACTTACTTCAACCCAAAGATTCGTTCCCTTCGGTGCTGCATTCAAGCCCTTGCCAAGACTTTTCATTGGCTGGAAATTGCTTGACAAATCGGTTCTGCTCATCTTGTTAGCATACTTATCGGCTATCGTCTTAAGTATCGCATCTCTCGTGTTGCTATTGAATTCTACACCCTGATTCCTGGTGTAAGCTATCAGGCCTACAAAACCAAATTCAACTGGGTTGATAGGGACGAAGAGACTCTGCTCCGAAGGAGTGACCGAACGATTGATCGTCAGGTACTCGATCTTTTCGACCCTATTGTTGTTGTAGTCGTAGAATACAACATATAATGTCTGCTCACCATTGTACGTAGACACATCCATAGTGAACGTAGCTTCTTTTGTATCTGGAACATACTCTCTCGGACCTAAGAAACCAGCACCCGGGACCATACCTATCTTAGCGTAGATAGCACTTGGATCGTTATCAGATTCGACATCCACTCTTAGAAGGAAATTATCGGTTATACTTGCTGGATTGAGTTCATTGCCATCCAAGTCAAAAAGTTTAAGTGTAACCGTTGGAAATGTCTGTGTGCTTGGATCAGGCTTTAGTCCTGCTGTCTTCATAACAACTTCTTTTACGTTCCCAACAAGGTCTGAAACCTTCAGCCCTTCGACTTTACTCAATGCGTATTGGTCCTTAGTTACCTCGATATCGATCTTTTCAGGAAAAGCAGCAAGACCAAATGTGAATTCTCCATTCTCATTTGTCGTACCTGTGGCTAGTACATTCGCACCAGACTTGATTTTTACGCTGGCACCATCGACAGCATAGCCGGTGTTATAAGCTTTCACAAGGACCGTACCTTTGCGATCAATCGTCGTGAACTTCCAGACTGGGCTCTCTGTTATTCCACCATTTCCATCTTTAGCCACTACCTTCCAGAAGTAAGTCGTTTTGTACTCAAGAGCTGTACTGAGTGTGTACGAGGTGGAAGGCAAGTTGGTCGCTATTTTGTTTAGAGCATCTGCTGACATGCCAAAATACACGTCGTAGATGAGTGAATCATTATCTTGATCGTTGCTTGCCTGCCAACTGAGAGTCGGAGTCAAAGAAACATCCGTAGTTCCATTTGCAGGACTTGGATTAGATGGTGCAGTTGGTGGGTTGTTCGGAGTAAGATTGGTACATGCCGAAATCAGAAAGATAATAAACACTGCCGCAATAACGTACAGAAACCGCTTCTTCATGCTAAAATCACCCCCGTTTTAGTTTTGCTTTTCTAGAAAAGATAGAAACGTAGAAACGAAAAATCACGACACCACATGTAAATTTAAATGATGATTTTTCCTCCCTTTCCACCGCCTCCTCGTAATGTGTACTTTGGAATCATGTTATAAATAAGGGCAAGACAGTTGGAATATCATCAGAGAAATACATAGAAGTATGTAAATAGAACTTTTAATTACAAATATCTTGAATTTGTTTTTTAGTTTTCTAATTATACTATTTTTCTACCACAAAAGTCAAGACCCTGGCCAAAGTGGGATGTGAAATTGGAGGGATGAGTTAACAAATAAAAAAAGAGAGTTAACAAAAAGGGGGAACCGTGCCAAAATTGTACCGAACACCAATCAATACGAA
>Ga0116147_1005695_pt1 | contig 10474 bp, 8 predicted proteins | sample AD_JPNHG3_MetaG_FD_89749 | JGI IMG/M metagenome (GOLD analysis project Ga0116147, IMG submission 89749) | Active sludge microbial communities of municipal wastewater-treating anaerobic digesters from Japan - AD_JPNHG3_MetaG | ecosystem: Engineered > Bioreactor > Anaerobic > Digestate | place...
CGCCTTGGTTTCAGGCGGGGGTGTTGTCTCGGTCGGATAAATTTCCTAAGTTTGGGTGTGGGTTTCGCCTTTGGGGAACGGTACTGGGTTAGTCCCCGCCCGAAACCCAAGTCGCGGACCGTTGGGGCACATGCTAAAAAAGACAACGAACATATTGACAATGACGAGTAACGACAGACATATCAAGACACAGACCGATTTTCCGAACGGACTCACTCGACTTGACCAACAGTGCAACAGGACAAGGACCACTGCCAAAAAAGAAAAAATAAAAATCCCCCGCTTCGCATTTTTGAAAATTTCTGCCAGCGCACATTGCACACATTTGCAAAGCTGCATGAGCCAACCCACAGCCCAAGCTTTGCAAAAGAGTGCAATTTTGCCAACACACTCAAACTATACCAATGAAATGACAGATGTACACGATAAGAGTACTCGTAGTTACAATATGAGTCAAATCAAGTCTAAAAACACAAAGCCTGAGTTGACTGTCAGAAAATATCTGTTTGGGCATGGATATAGATTTCGATTGCATGAAAAGAAACTACCAGGAAAACCAGATATAGTTATGCCTAAATATCGAACTGTGATTTTTGTTCATGGATGCTTTTGGCATGGACATGATGGGTGTAAATATTTTGTCGTTCCAAAGACAAGAACTGAATGGTGGCTGAATAAAATAAACAGGAATAAACAACTGGATTCAGAGAATATCAAAAAATTGAAAGCAAATGGCTGGAAGGTGCTTGTAATTTTTGAATGTGAACTAAAAAAAGAAAAGGCTGAAAAGACCCTAAATAATATCGTTACACAGATAAACACAAATGGAAATACCTGTAATTGACATATTCGCTGGTCCAGGCGGACTTGGGGAGGGTTTCAGTGCATATCTGAACCAAAAGGACAAAAATAGAAGGTTTAAAATAGCACTTTCTATTGAGAAAGATAGCTATGCACATCAAACACTCATGTTAAGAAGTTTTTTCAGACAATTTCCTCCCGATCAAATACCGTCAGATTACTATAAGTTTATAAAAGGACAAATTTCACTGGACGAACTGTACAAGCGATGGCCTGTGCAAGCTAAAAACGCAGAAGAGGAGGCCTGGCATGCAGAACTTGGCGATGGGGAAAAGGCAATGCCAAACTCAATTGTTGATGAAAGGATTAAAAGGGCACTAAATGGAAACAGTAACTGGCTGCTGATAGGCGGACCTCCCTGCCAGGCATATTCGGTTGTTGGGCGCTCAAGAAGGCAGGAAAAAGTCCTTGATGAAAATAAAGATGAAAGAGTTGGCCTATACAAACAGTACCTGAGAATTCTTGCAGTTCATAATCCGGCAGTTTTTGTGATGGAGAATGTTAAGGGCTTATTATCGGCAAAAACAGAGCAAAGTCCGGTTTTTTCCAAAATATTGAATGACCTTGCAGACCCTGTAAGTGCTTTTCTTTCTGAATACAGAAGTAATGGCATAAAACTGAACTGCCCTGGCTACCGGATTTACTCATTGGTTGCCGCACCTGCTGCTTTTGATTTGAAAGGTAACCCAGTTTTCAACCATAAGGATTTTGTGATCCATTGTGAAAAGTATGGCGTGCCTCAAGCGCGACACAGGGTTATTCTACTGGGCATACGTAAAGATATTGAACACAAGCCGAAAGTCCTTGAACCAAAAAATGAAATGCCCATTTCATCAGTTCTGAAGGGATTGCCAAAGCTAAGAAGCAAACTTTCAAAGTCAGAGGATAGTGGAGAAAACTGGAAAGCGGCAATAGCAAAAATCCTAGAAAAAGGCATGTTAGCTGGTGTTGCAAGAGAAGTAAAGGAGGAAATCATAAAGCAGCTTGACAAGATAACACTACCTCAAAAAGAATCTGGTGAAGAGTATTGTGCATACAAAAGAGCAAATATTCCGTACCGTCCGGATTGGTATCTTGATCAAAACCTTGAAGGAGTTTGCAATCACTCTTCCAGAGGGCACATGGACAGCGACTTGTTACGGTATCTCTTTGTTTCCTGTTTTGCGAAGGTTAATAAACGTTCTCCGAAACTGGAGGATTTTCCTGCAGCGTTACTTCCGGATCATAAGAATGTGAAAGCAGGAATAGAAGACAAAAAGTTTGCAGACAGGTTCAGGGTTCAGTTATGGGATCAGCCGTGTAAAACCATAACCAGCCATATTTCAAAAGACGGTCATTACTATATCCATCCGGATCCCACACAATGCAGAAGCTTTACGGTAAGAGAAGCTGCTCGCATACAGACTTTCCCGGACAACTATTTCTTCTGTGGCCCGCGAACGTCACAATTTATCCAGGTAGGTAATGCAGTGCCTCCTCTCTTAGCGAATCAAATAGCTGGAATTGTATACACAGCTTTTAAAGCAATTCCAGGAAGGAGTGACAAGAAAGTCAAGATTAACCAATCTGTAACAGTTGAGCAATAACTTAATGGAAATAGACTATTCAAAAATAGAATCCACCTTAGCCGAACCGGAAGCCAGTTCTATGATAGAGACATTCCGGGCAATCGGCTATTCCATTGAAACGGCTATTGCTGATATTATTGACAACTCTATTTCTGCAGGAGCTCAAAATATATGGATTGACTACATCTGGAAAGGTCCTGATACTATTATCGGGATTATGGATGACGGATGCGGAATGTCCAATAAAGAACTAGTCCAGGCAATGCGACCTGGCAGCGTAAGCCCGTTAACTGAGCGGGAGGAACATGATCTTGGCAGATTCGGCCTTGGATTAAAAACCGCTTCTTTTTCGCAATGCAGAAAGTTTTGTGTGATATCAATAAAGGATGCCACAGAAAGTTACTGGACATGGGATTTGGATTACGTGAATAAAGAAAAGGCTTGGAAATTAATAAAGTACAAACCAGAAGGGATTGATTTTTTGAATCAATGGAATGACTTACAAGCTGGTACAACTGTGCTATGGTGGGATATTGACAGGCTGACCAAAGACACACATACTGACAAAGAATCTTCTAAAGCAGATTTCTTTTCCACTATGGAAAAAGTTAAAAAACACCTTTCCATGGTTTTTCATCGCTACATTGAAGATGGTCTTAGGATCTGGCTGAGGAACAGAAAAATTGACCCATGGGACCCTTTCATGATTGGATTTGAAGGTCTGCAGGCGAGACCGGAAACAGTACTGGAAGATGGCAAGGTTTGTATCAAAGGGTTCGTTATGCCTCACCGTTCAAAGTTGACTCCTGAACAATATAACTATGGTAAAGGTCCGAAGGACAGTTGGACCGCCCACCAGGGATTTTACATATACAGAAACAGGAGATTACTTGTCGCTGGAGATTGGCTTGGATTGTTTAAAAGGGAAGTTCACTATGATCTCTGCAGAATTAAAATTGACCTTCCAAACAGTATGGATGACGAATGGCAAATTGATATAAAAAAATCCGTTGCACGACCACCATCCAGAATAAAGGAACCCCTGCTGGCATTGGCGAAGGATGTCCGGTTACAAGCTGTGGAAGTATACAGGCATAAAGGAAAGGTAGTCAAACGAAAATTAGCACGGGATGAATACTTTCCTTTCTGGGAAGAAAAAACCAGACACGGAAAACGATTTTATAAACTCAATCGGAATCATCCTTTGCTGCAAGAGCTCCTGCAAAACGCAAACGACTTAAAAAAGCAAATTGAGAATGTTTTACAATTCATTGAAGAAACAGTTCCAGTACCCCTCATAACCCTTCAGGAGAACGAAAACGAAAAGCCACATGGACAGCCCTTTGAAGGCACAAACCATGATGTTGTGCTGGATGTAATGAAAACTATGTATGATAGACTTGTGGCTGAGGGTATACAACCGGAAGAAGCCAAAGCAAGAATTGCGAACATTGAGCCTTTTAACTTTTATCTTGAATATCTCGAACAGTTATAAAATATGATAGAACAGGCAATCAGAATAATTCGGGTGATGATAGGTAACACTACCTCCGTTACAAGAGAACAAATTGAGGAACATGTTACCCAGGTTCTTCAAATGCCAAATTTCTCTGAACTCGATAGAAATCAGCTAATCAGAGAAATTGAAAGCATCTACAGTGTGAGGGTTGAGGATTACAGAATTATCGAAAGAGAAGAACGGAGACTCCCATGGCTCAATGCCAGAAGAGCTGAAATAAATTGGAATTTCTGGTCAAGATACCGTTCCTATCTTCAGGATGAAAAAAATTTTGCACCTGACACATTGAATAAGCTGGACCGACTTACTGACCGCATACTTGACAGCTTGTTTGATCCAACAGCTAACATTGAAATTGACAAAAAAGGATTGGTTGTAGGACAAGTACAGTCCGGAAAAACTTCTAATTATACAGGTCTTATCTGCAAAGCTGCCGATGCAGGGTTTGAGTTGATTATTGTTCTGGCCGGTATTCATAATAATCTCAGAAGTCAGACACAATTACGCCTTGATGAAGGATTCCTTGGATTTGACACCCAGCACACCAGAGCTTTCAATCAAAACAACATAAGAATTGGTGTTGGCAGAATAAATCGTGCAAGTGTTGCTCACTCATTGACTTCCAGCCTTGACAATGGAGATTTCACACAGGGTGCTGCCAATTCATCCGGGTTCAATTTTGACACCAATGAACCAATAATCGCAGTTGTTAAGAAAAATCCTCATGTATTGAGAAGATTACATCAGTGGCTTTCGGCTCAGGCTGTGCAGGAGGAGAACGGTCAAAGAAAAATTCGCAATAAATCATTACTACTAATTGATGATGAAGCGGATAATGCTTCAATAAATATTTCCAATGATCCGGAACAAAGAAGTACTATCAACCGATGGATTACCCAAATCATAGGATTATTCGGTAAAAGTGGCTATGTGGGTTATACTGCTACTCCGTTTGCCAATATTTTTATTCCGATCGAAGAAGACAACCTGTTTCCAAGAGATTTTATCATTAACATTCCTGCTCCATCAAACTATATTGGTCCGGAACGGGTATTTGGCTTCCAATTGCTAGAGGACGGAGAGGAGTCGATGACTGTGCTTCCCATTGTTAACCGAATAGATGATTACACAACTTTTATTCCGGATCGCCACAGACAACATGACCAACTACCTACTTCTATTCCCGATTCCCTCAGAAGAGCAATTCGTTGCTTTATTCTCACTTGTGCAATCAGACGATTAAGGGGGCAAACGAATGTGCACAATTCTATGCTCTTTCATGTGTCCCGGTTCCAGCGCTGGCAGGATCATATTACTGAACTGGTACAAAACCAGTTTGATTTTTACAGAATGGGAATCAATCAGAATGATCCTGAAATTATTGAACTGTTCAGACAAACTTTTGAAGAAGATTCGGAGGGGTATAGATCATATGTGACTGTTTCGAATCAAATACTGAATTCACCATTGAGAGATATTGACCCAAATATCCGGGTGCATTCCTGGGAGGAAGTCCTTTCTCATTTAAATGATGCTGCTTCCAGAATTGAGGTAAGAGCAATCCATGGTGGTTCAAGGGATGCTCTTGATTATTACGATCACAGAGATGGTCTTTCTGTGATAGCTGTAGGTGGCAACAAACTTTCAAGGGGTCTCACACTTGAAGGACTTTCGGTCAGTTATTATTTACGTTCTTCACGAATGTATGACACATTGATGCAGATGGGCAGATGGTTTGGTTACAGGCCAGGCTACGTTGATCTGTGCCGCCTGTTTACGAGCAGAGAACTCAATGAATGGTTCTGCCATATAACACATGCTTCTGAGGAACTCAGAGAGGAATTTGATTACATGTCAGATGTTGCTGGCTCAACACCTGAGCAGTATGCACTAAGAGTAAGAACCCATCCGGGTGTTTTACAGATATCAGCTTCCAACAAGTTAAGAACGGCAGTTACAGTTCAGTTAACATGGTCAGGCCGATTGGTTGAATTGTACGAATTGAAAAAAGACAATAATGTAATGCGCAATAACCTTGAAGCGACAAGGAACTTTATTCAATCATTGTCTCAAGAGTTTACAATTCAGAACAATAGCTATTTGTGGTATGACATTAGTGCCGATCAAATAATTAGCTTTTTGGGTAGCTTACAAACACTGGAAAACCTGAAAGCTTACGATCCTCAGAACCTGATCCGGTTCATCAATATGCAATTACCAAACAACGAACTAACCAGTTGGAGGGTTGCATTGATGTCAAAAAGAAATGCTTTGCATACAACTGATTTTCAGTTCAATAACGAATTGGCTCAAATTGGCTGTTTCCTAAGAAGGCAGGATGAAAACAACTCAGATGACAATGTTTATTACCTCAGAAAGTCCCACATAATCAGTCCGAAAGATGAATTTATTGATCTTACGCCACAAGATTATGAAAGAGCCATACAGTTGACAAGAGAGATGCGGGGAAGGCAAAACAAAGGAGGTGAACCGGATTATCCAAATGGCGAGATTGTAAGAAACCAAATAAGAAGCCCTCAGAATCCGCTTCTGTTGATTTATCTGCTTGATCCATCTGGCGCAGAAATGCCAGCAGGAAGCGATCCTTTTGTGGGTTATGCGATCAGTTTTCCCGGAAGCAATCACAATGCTTGGGTAGCCTATGCTGTACATGAACAACTTCTCGACAGATTTAATGTTGAGGAAGACCTCGATGATTTTGAAGATGAAGAAGGTTGATAAAATCTGGAATGAACTGGAAGATGAACAACCACTGAAAAGTGGGTTGTTATACAAACGCTATTCAGGTGCGATAAAGCCTGACGTTTATGTGGCAATTAAATCTCCTGAAAAGCTACGCTGTATTGCTGCTCATTTAAATTCTAAAGCTCACCTGGAATTACAAAGCTGGGATAAGCTCAGGGATATCAAAATCGAGACGGTTCCTGACCATAAGGATTCTGACAAACAATTTCTACTGATACTTCTGCTCAATAATCAGCACCGTGATATTTTCTCCACTCTTAGTGAAGACCTTATTTATCTGGTGGCTGATATTACAAGCGAAACTGAACTGATTAAGTTACTGCTTCTTCGGCTTGAAAAGTGGCGGTTACTGTTTGAAAAATTAGGTCAACAGGGGCTATCTGAGTCAGCCCAGAGAGGGCTATATGGAGAACTTTATTTTTTAAGGAAATTCCTTCAAACAGGTTCTTCCTTAGAATTTTGCATCAATTCATGGAAAGGGACGGAAAAAGCTGTTCAGGATTTTCAGTTTTCAGACTGGGCTGTTGAAGTTAAAACCACACACGGAAAAAATCAGCAGAAGCTTCACATATCCAGTGAACGGCAACTTGATATTTCACTTATACCAAGAATCTTTCTGATTCATTATTCGCTTGAAGTTCGCCAAAAACATGGCGAGACTTTGAATGACCTGGTGGATGATGTGCTTGAAATGCTTTCGGACAGTTCGGCAGCACAAAATAGTTTCCGCCTCAAATTACTGGAAGCAGGTTATTTCGATATTCATCGTCATTTATATTCTGAAACCGGCTATTCCATCAGACAGGTAAACATTTATAAAATAACGGATGATTTCCCAAAGATTACAGAGGGTCAAATTCCGTCCGGTGTTGGTGATGTACGTTATTCTCTCATTGTATCTGCCAATGACGACTGGACTTTAGGCGAAGATGAATTGTTTGAGAACCTTAAACCAGAATAGGAAGCATGTTTGAAAATCAGGAATTAAATAAGTTCTATACTGATGTTCAGGAGGATATTAAAGCTCAACTCCTTTCGGAAGAAGAAGGCACCAACCCTGAACAGATTTTTACCGATTTCGCTTTGGCTTTGCTTTCTGATGCTGGTGAAACAGAGAATTACAGACTATGCTATGACGAGAAAATCAGCAAAAGAGGTGTTGAGCATAAGGTAAACGCCTATGCCCTTTATGAAAATTATGAAACGCTTGACCTCTTCATTACCATTTATCATGCAGATAGCACGATACAAACTGTCACAAAAACAGATGCCGACAAAGCAATTGACAGATTAGCTAAGTTTTTCAGAAATGCCATTTATAAGGATTATGTAAATGAATTAGAAGAAAGCTCAGAAATATTTGATCTTGCGCAAACCCTTGCCAATGTACCTGAAGTTAAGGAGTTCCTTACAAGAGTTAATATCTTCCTGCTGACTAACGGTGAAGTAAAAACAGACCTGAAATCGACCGATAAAGTTGCAGGCTATCCTGTTTTCTACCGGGTAATTGACATAAACTATTTGTTCAACCTTTCAGAAAAATCAAGAGTTCCTATTGAGATTGATTTTGAAAGCAATGGAATAAGTATTCCCTGCATAGAAAGCCAGAGTGAAAACGAAGATTATCAGTCCTATCTTGCAATTATACCTGGTGAAGCCCTTGCCTCAATCTATGAGCAATATGGCCCCCGGCTTCTTGAACAAAACGTGCGTTCATTTTTACAATTCACTGGTAAAATCAATAAAGGGATCAGAAAGACAATTCTTGATGAACCGCATATGTTTCTTGCTTTCAACAACGGCATTGCAGCAACAGCAGAGGAAGTAAAAATCAGTGATTTGCCAGATGGAAAGGGTAAAGCGATAGATTTTGTCAAAGACTTTCAGATCGTTAACGGGGGTCAAACCACGGCTTCCATTTATCATACCTGGAAGAAAAATAACGCTGATATTTCGAAGATATTCGTTCAGCTTAAACTAACTATCATAAAAGACCGAAGCAACTTTGCTGCAATTGTTGGCCGTATTGCTGAGTATGCAAACACGCAAAACCGGGTTTCTGCTTCCGACTTGAGTTCAAACAGGGAAAATCATGTTATTCTTGAAAAACTTTCCCGTACAATCTGGGCACCTCCTAAAAAAGGGGAAACGCATCAAACCCGATGGTTTTATGAACGATCCAGAGGTCAATACAAGAATGAACGAATGCGCTATGGCATTACACCTTCACGCAGAAAGCAGTTTGATAAACAAAACCCAAGAAGCCAGATGTTTACCAAGGAATTACTGGCCAAGTATGTCAACACTTACTCTGAAGTTTATCATGGAAAGAAACTGGTTATTGGCCCACATTTCGTAGTAAGGGGCAGTCAGAAAAATTACGCTCAATTTCTTAATTACAACTTTGATAACAAGCCGGATAACATCTACTTTGAAGATGCAGTTGCACTTGCAATCCTTTTTAAAACAGCTGAAAAACTATATGGTATTAAACCAAACGCCATAGGTGATATGCGTTATATAACGGTTCCGTACGCCATTGCCTGGCTCGGTTATAAACTTAACTATCAACTTGATCTTTATCGTATTTGGAAAACTCAGGAGTTAAGTTCCGTACTTAATGACAAACTTTACGAAATCATGGTCAAAATCGAAGATTTTATAAAATCCAATGCTCCTGGTTCTTTGTACGGAGAATGGGCGAAAAAGGAAGAATGCTGGATTACGATTAAAGAGAACGACCTGGATATTTCACTCGAAAGCTTGAAAGAAGATTTAGCGAGCAAAACGACTATAAAGCGAAGGAGGATTTCAGATGATGAAACTGCCCAGGCGGAAATAAATGCTTCAATAGAAAGAATCAGATCGGTTCATCCACAAACTTGGAAAAAAATTGAAAAATGGGGTAGTGAAACTGAAAATCTATCACAATACCAAAGTAATATGGCCAATACAATTGGTAATAAAGTCAAAAACAATCGTAATCTTTCTGAGATTGAGAGAATGCAAGGGGAATCCATTCTTGACATTGTTTCAGAAAATGCGCCAGAGCTATTTTTTGACATGGAGAAATTCTTTGAAGAAGACGAGAAGATAAAAGAAGATGAGCAGGAAATTACATTGGAATTAGTGAGTGAAATTGTAAAGTGGGATAAGAAGAATAAACGGTTAAAGCCATTTGAATACAGGTTTATGTCAGACCTTGTAAACGGGAAAAAAAGTTTGACAGAAAGAAACAAGTTTATCGCGGGACTTAATCTAAAAAAGGTAAAGAAATATGGATTCAGATATTAGTCAACGCAGCAGTCACACACATTGGCTGGCCGCTCAATGCCACCCGCAGACCAAAGCCAGCCAAAGAGTGTGCCTGCCCAGCCCGGAAAAAGACATTTTCAAAAATGCCCCACGCGCAATTGAAAAGGAGGACAAAAAAAATAACATAGAAAGATAAAAATGGACTTTAAAATCGGTTGCTACTGTGGAAATAAAAATAAAAAGAATGAAAAGCACGGTGCCCCAACATTGTATAAGCGTAATGCGGGTTGAGCTGCTAAAATTGAGTGTTTTACCACTAATCAACTTTTTGTGCGGATTGATAATTAATCTCTCTGAAAACCCGCACTACGCTTATACTTGACCGTTATTTGTCATTGATCGTATTTTCCAACCATTTAGCTTTGATTTAGCTTCCAACGTGGTTATTACAGCACAGAATAAATAACTAATAATGCTACTCTTTTCGGGGTAACGCTGCATGAAA
>Ga0116147_1005700_pt1 | contig 10461 bp, 9 predicted proteins | sample AD_JPNHG3_MetaG_FD_89749 | JGI IMG/M metagenome (GOLD analysis project Ga0116147, IMG submission 89749) | Active sludge microbial communities of municipal wastewater-treating anaerobic digesters from Japan - AD_JPNHG3_MetaG | ecosystem: Engineered > Bioreactor > Anaerobic > Digestate | place...
AGGGTATAATCAACAGAGAGGTCGAGTATTGGAACCTGAAGAACTTAAAAAGTACGTGGATTTTATGAAAGAAAATGGTCTAAGCTACCTTGAAGTCAGAAAGGGTGATTTTTATTTGATTCTGCAGACAGAAAACCACATTATTTCAGAGGCATCCAGTAAAAAATCCTACATCGACTCAAAAACACCTTTAAGTAATCAGGAAAATAACCGTTCTTCTAATTTCATTGAGATTAAATCCCCGCTTATAGGGACATTTTATAGGGCACCTTCACCTCATGCACCACCTTTTGTAGAAGTAGGTTCAGCCATAAATAGTGGTACAACATTATGCATTGTTGAGGCAATGAAGGTTATGAATGAAATAAAATCCGATTGTTCTGGAATCATAAGGAAAATTCTTGTTGAAAACGGTTCACCTGTTGAATATGGACAGGTACTATTTTTAATTGAACCTGTTGCTAGGCAGGAAACCTGATGCTGAAACGGGTTTTTGTTGCTAATCGTGGGGAAATCGCATTAAGGATTATTCGCGCGTGCAGAGATCTTGGGATTACCTCAATTATTGGATACTCTGAGGCAGATAAGGATAGTTTACCTGTAAATCTCGCTGATGAAAAGATATGTATTGGTCCTGCCAGTCCTCTCGAAAGCTATCTTAATATTCCCTCGATCTTAAGTGCAATGGATGTTATGCATGTTGATTCAGTTCATCCGGGGTATGGATTTCTTTCAGAAAACCCATTTTTTGTTGAGATTTGTAATTCATCGAGGATTACATTTATAGGTCCTTCTGCAGATAATCTTAGATTGATGGGGAATAAGTCAGAAGCAAGAAGAACAGTTAGCAAAAGCAGGTTGCCTGTTGTTCCCGGGGTTGATAATCTTGTTGATATAGAGGATGCCTGTAAGCAGGCAAAAAAGATAGGATTCCCTGTTATGATAAAGGCGTCGGCAGGTGGTGGTGGAAGGGGTATGAGGGTAGCAAGGAATCAGGATGAATTTCGTATTCACTGGTCAGCATGTCAACAGGAAGCAAAGATCGCATTTGATAATCCATCTTTGTATATTGAGAAGTTTATAGAAAGGCCAAGGCATATTGAGATTCAGGTTCTTGCGGATGAAAAGGGAAATGTGTTTGTTTTTCCTGAAAGGGATTGTTCTCTTCAAAGAAGGCATCAAAAACTAATTGAAGAAACTCCTTCGCCTGTTGTGGATGTTTATATTAGAAAAAAACTCCAAAAGATTGCAAGAAAAATCTGCAAGGTAATCAATTATACCAGTGCTGGAACAATTGAGTTTCTGATGGGTGGAAGATATGCCTTTTTTATGGAAATGAATACAAGAATACAGGTAGAACACCCTATTACTGAAATGATTACTAATTTTGATCTTGTCAAAAGCCAGATTGAAATTGCCTCTGGAGAGAAGATTCCCTATCGACATAACTTTGTTGGTTTTACCGGACACAGTATTGAGTGTAGAATAAATGCAGAGGATCCTGAGAAGAATTTCTTGCCGAGTCCGGGTAAGATAAAAAAACTTATTTTGCCAGGAGGACCTGGAATAAGGGTTGATACTCATATTTATCAGGATTATATAATTCCGCCATATTATGATAGTTTAATTGCAAAACTTATAAGTTATGGCAGAACCAGAGAGGAGGCAATTGCGCGTATGCAGAGAGCCCTTCAAGAGATGAAGGTCGATGGCGTGGCGACGACAATTGATTTCTATAAGAAAGTTCTTGAGCATCCTGTTTTTCAGTCAGGCAGGTATTATGTTGGATGGCTTGAAAAAATTCAGGAAGATAGCAAAAATAGTGGTAAGAATCAATAAAAGAAAGTCCTTTTCTAATTTGCCATTTGAAAAATTATCTTCTTTGTTAAAGATTTAGCCAAATTTGGTACCATCAGAGAAGGGATGAAGAGAAGTTGTGAGATTTTGGATTAAAAGATGTGAAATGCATAATAACCACGGTTGGATTTTAAGATAAGCAGGAGGTGCAATGCCAAACGGAGATAAAGAAAATCTTGGTTCTGTTAAGATAGATGATGAGGTGCTTGGTACAATTGCTGCAATAGCAGCAAAAGGTGTTCCAGGTGTTTATAGTATTGCAACCAGTTTTGTTGGAGGTGTTGCTCTTTTTTTTAGAAAAATACCAGATGCAGGAGTAAAGGTTAAAATGGCGGAGGATGGCGTAGATTTTTATCTTGGTGTTGTTGTTGACTATGGAATAAATATTCCTGAGGTGACATGGAAAATACAAAAAGCAATAAAAGAAGAGGTTGAAAAGTCAACAGGATTTAAGGTTTCCCGTGTGAATATCGTTGTTGAGGGTATACATCAGATAGAATCATCAAAAAGGGAGTAAGATGATTGATTTGCATACGCATTCGTTGTTAAGTGATGGTGAACTTTTACCATCTGAACTTGCAAGAAGAGCAGAGGAAAAGGGATATACTGCAATGGCAATAACAGACCATGTTGATGTCTCTAATTTTGAATCTGTTATACCTTCAATTATAAAGGTATGCAGAGCAATTAATAATTCAATGCGAATTAGAGTAATCCCTGGTTGCGAGATTACACACGTACCTCCAGATGATATTAAAGAATTTGCACGTTTATGTAGGAATCTTGGCGCAAAAATAATTGTTGTGCATGGAGAAACGCCTGTGGAGCCAGTAAAAGATGGTACAAACCATACTGCCATCATTTCTGATGTTGATATTCTTGCGCACCCTGGATTACTATCAGTGGAAGATGCGGAGATTGCGGCTAATAGGAACATTGCTATTGAAATTTCAGCCAGACAGGGACATTGCCTTGGTAATGGGAATGTTGTTAAATTATGGATGAAATACAATTTTCCAGTTGTTTTTAACACTGACTCACATTCTCCTGAAAATCTTGTTAATGACAGTTTTGCGAGGAAAGTACTTTTATGCGCAGGTGTTGAAGAGACGAAATTGGAAATTGTTTTTAATACGAGTAGGGACATTGTAAGGAAATTTTTTCCTGAGTTCTAATACCTTTTGTCCTGATTGTCTTTTTGCAAAATTTTTTTTCTTATTTTACAAGGCAGGGTTTCCCTGTTTATAAGTTTCTCTTTTTGTAAAGGGTGGGGGCAAAGGAATTTGCGAAGTACAAAGGCGGAGGTATGTGGGGACAGAAATTTTTATTTTGAATTAAAAGTATAATTCCCCGTTGAATCCTTTTTACAAGTGAGAAAATATATAATCAAGGAGGGTTTACTCTTTTATTATGAAAACACTATTAAAACCCGAAAATATCGCTCTTGTTTTAACCGGGGATGAGGATGTTAAAGACATTAGAAAATTTGTTAATAACATTGGTTGGATTGAATTAAGATTAGATATTTTTATTGAGAGCCATAGCCAATGTGATATATTGAAATGGGTGAAAAAAATCAGGTCAATTACTGATACCAAGATAATTGGCACTGTAAGATGGCATAAAGAAAAACAGGATAACAAGATTATTATACCTGATAGCCAACGTTTGCAGTTGTATAAGAATATTCTTAATTTTATTGATTTTGTTGATGTTGAAATTAAAAGCAAAATTGCACATTGCGTTATTGAGGAAGCAAATAAGAAGAATAAGAAGGTGATTGCTTCTTATCATAATTTTCAACAAACTCCTTCAGAAAAAATTCTTATCCATATCTGTCAGGATGCAAGAAAATTTAATGTGGACATTGTTAAGATTGCCACATTATTAAAAAGAGAAAATGACCTGTTTACATTGGTTTCATTGATAAACAGGCAAAGGAAAAAAATTCCAATTGTCGTAATACCAATGGGTTCAAGTATTTTACAACGGCTTGTGCCTATTGCATTTGGATCTCAGTTTACATATGTATCACTTAATAAAAAGACAGCACCAGGGCAGCCTGATATAATGGACATAATTTAACAGGGTTTTATTGGGTATTTTTGATGTATTTCTCTGTTCAGGAAAACATTTGTTCGTTGTGAGTGCTTAATAATTATTGAAATACAGTGTAATACGTTATAACATATAACAGGTAATGCTGGGGCATTCTTAATACGGAGGAGAAATGAAGAAATTACTTGTTCTGTTTGCATTGGTTGTGGTGGTTTTTGTATCTAATGTTAATGCATTAAGTGTTGTAACGAAGATTACAAATCCTGGAAGTATAAGTGGCCAACCCGATGGTATAGAGCCAGGGGGAGATAGAGAAAATAGTTATTCCTGGTGTATGGATGTTCTTAAACAACCAGATGGGGATTATCTTTATGTTGGTAGTAATAGGGATTTAATATTTTTATTTTTAATGGCTTCTCTTATACAGGGAAATTTTCCAGAAGGTATTACAATTGATTATCTTTGCAATACAACCTTTAAGGGCGATATACCCATTGCTACGGATTTAAGAGGAAGAATTTTCAGGTTGAAAACAGATCAATCGGGTGATTGGGAAACAGTTTATACATCGCCCCTTTTGCCGAGTAGTTTTTATCCAAAAGATCTCGGATACAGAGGCGCACTTACATTTTCTGATGCTGATGGAACAGATACTGGTATTTATGTTGTTAGTATTGCTTTTCCTGTTGAGGGTATTACAACATCAACCCGTGTTTTGAAGTTTCCCTATAATTTTTCTTCAGGAGATGTTCCAAAAGAAGTTTTACGAATTGCTTCACCTCCTGGCCAATCAAATACATTAAGACCAATAAGTAAATATCAGAATAATCTGTATGTTGGGACATCGCACAACGAAATATACGAAACTGCATTGCCAGTTGAGCAACCGCCTGCTGTCTGGCCTCCTGATACATCAACAGTTGGTTGGAGTATTATAGCAACTGATGCTGATTTTGGTAATGCCTGGCAGAACTATAAATATTTTTGCTGGCAGTTTCAGGAATATTCTGGGTATCTTTATGTTATCCTTGGTAGTGTTGAACCGGATAACCACGCCCAGCATGGTTTTTTGATGTACAGGGGAAAACCAGAATCAAACTCGATTAAGGCAAATTCTGCTGGCTGGGTCTGGGAAGAGATTATTGGAGATAATGGTTTATACCCCTCGGGAATGGGTGATAAATATCAGGGTGTTGCATGCCTAAATGTTTTTAATGGATATCTTTATCTCGGAACATTTAATGATGTTCTTGGACCTCTTGTAAACCAGGGTCCAATGGGAATTGTCGAAAGTATTCACCAGCCGATGATGTTCAGATTTAATGAAAAAAATGATTGTGAAATGATCATTGGCGATACGAAACCAGAAAGCGAGTATCCTTTTTTAAGAACACGGATTGGAAATTATGATTCTGGCTTCTATAAGCCAAGTATTGCGCAAATATTTTTCCCTTCGCCCTATAACAGTTTTAACTATTCACTAAACCAATATATCTGGTGGATGGAAACATATAACGGCAAGATTTATTGTGCAACATTTGATATCAGAAGTTTTCTTGACTATCTCAATGAGGATGTACTTATTACGTTTGGTGTTGCTGATCCACAGACAAGGGCGAATACCCTCAGGTTAATAGATTTGTTGTATCAGGCAAATAATAATCCTGCGGGTTTTGACATCTATGTTTCACAAGATGGTATAAACTGGGAACCTCTTACCTTAAATGGTTTTGGAGATCAGTTTAACTATGGTGGAAGGGTTATGAAATCTTCAGGTAATAAGATGTATGTTGGGACCGCAAATCCATTTTATGGGTGTCAGGTTTGGACAGTAGCAGAAGTAAGTACATCTGGAGGTGGAGGTGGTAATTGTTTTATTGCAACAGTTGCATTTGGCAGTCCAATGGCAAAACAGGTAAATATCTTAAAAAGATTTAGAGATAAGTTTTTATTGACAAATAATATGGGTAGACGATTTGTTGGATGGTATTATAAAAACGGTCCTGTTGCCGCTGATTTTATGTCGAGACATCCGCTGGCAAAGTTTATTGTAAGAATATTTCTTTATCCTGTTATTTTTATTTGCTGGTTGTTTGTTACTGGTTTGATGGCAAATTTCATCCTATTGACATCTCTTTGTATTTTGTTTATTATAATATATAGAAAAATTAAAAAATCAGTGTGCTCTTGACAAAATAAAATGAAGTAAGTATAATAATAATTAGAGTACAGCATCCTTGTTTCTTAGTCCCTGAATCAAAAAAGTCGAAAAGGGGGTGAACAAAAGTAAGACGGGTTCAGGAAATAACGAGGAAACAGGATGGTTATGTAACCGTAAAATCGGGTTACATAGATAAACAAAGGGGTTTACAAATGAAGAAGATTATCACATTACTTACTGCAGTTGTGCTTGTTGGATTTGTGGTTCCGGCATTTTCAGCAGTTGAAAATGTAAAAGTTGGTGGAGACATCGTTATAAAAGGCATCTACAGAAACAACTTCGATTTGACAAAAAAAGCTGGAACAAATGGTGATGGAGAGTCCTACCTTTATACTGGTGCCAGGGTCTACGTGAGCGCTGAACTTTCAAACAATGTCAGTGCAATGGTCAGGTTCATCAATGAAAGGGACTGGGGACAAACAGCGAGGGATATAGACCTTGACCTTGCCTACATTAAGGTTGCTGACCTTCTTGTTCCTGGACTTAACCTGACAGTTGGTCGCCAGGAAATCCAAATTGCAGACGGACTTGTCGTTGGAAGCCAGTACAGGAATGCGAATCCTGCCGCTGTTGGGAGATATTATGACTATGGACTCCAGAAAGCATTTGATGCGATTAAACTTGACTATGCATTTACTGCTGCTCCTGTCAGCATCTGTGCTTTCAAGGCAAAAATTAATGAGTTGTACAATCAACCAAGCGATGGAGACCTGTATGGTCTGGATATTCCGATAAAACTTGAAAAACTTATTATCAATCCTTACTATGTAAGGTATGAAGTAGGAAAACAAGCACCGAAAGGAAAACAAGCACCGAACGTTTATCCAACTCTTGACACAGCGGGTCTTAAAGTTGCATGGAGTCCACTGGAAGCACTTTCAATCTCTGGTGAATATGCAAAGCAGTTTGGAGATCAAACCAACAATAGGGATTATGAAGGATGGGCGCTTGTTCTTGGTGTTGACTACAAGTTTGCCACAAATATGAACCCTGTGGTTTCTGTCGGATATGCTGATTTCTCAGGACAGAAAGCCACTGCTACGGACCAGAAAGCATGGGTTCCTGTGTTCCCATCCAATATTGCTTCCAGAGTTGGTAAAATTGCCTATCCAGCACTCTTCAGCAATGGCGAAGGTAACTATAACATTAAGAAAAGGAAAAAGAGAATCATAGGCACTGGCAGCGGTGTAAGAGCTCTTAAGCTTGGTCTTGGTCTTCAACCCACAGAAAAGGTCGGAGTTTCACTTGATTTGTTTAACCTGACTGCGGATGAGACATTTGGCGGAGTTGATGACAGCGTGGGTAATGAAATAGACCTTACCATTAGCTATGCCTACAGCGAAGACCTTACATTTGGGCTTGAACTCGGATACCTTATGGCTGGTGACTATATTGAAGACACTGTTGGCAAAAGAAATGATGAAAATGCATGGCAAGCAATTGCCACAATGAAGGTTGCATTCTAAGCATCTGAGGGTGATTGTGTATGACGAGGGGCGCTTTATTGCGCCCCTCTTTTTTTATCTGATTTTATTCTTGTTCTACCTTTTTCAACGGGTTCGAGGGGGATTTTATAAATGGGAAGCAAATCCTTCCTGACCTTTTTTTACAAAGGAAGGAAATAAAGTAATAGCATAGATTTTGAAAAATATATCCGAAAATTTGTTGCATTACCTGAAGGAGTAATAATAAGTCATGATAAGGGAACAAAAAACACCTCTTTCATATTTTATAAAAGAATAAAAACAATTGTAATTCTTTTACACAAGCGATTCTTAGAAGATGTGGGTAAGGAATAGCATTCTTAGAGAAGAGCGAACGAAAATAAGTGCGCGGTACTATGAAATTTTTGAAAAAAGAGTAAAATGACCAAGAGAAATTCTTTATTGTTATCGAGTCCGATAATTTAAGGGGATCTATAATGTCATTGATAACAGAGGAAGTTAGGAAGTTTCTTAATGAAGCACTTTTTGAAGATATTGGGCAATCCGATATTACAACAGAGACACTCTTTGATAATAACTTTATCATCAGTGCCCGTTTAATTGTACGGCAGAAATGTATTCTTGCAGGGCTACCCTTTTTCAAAGAGGTATTTAGGATACTTGATAGGAATATTGAATTTTGCGATTTTGTTTCTGATGGATCTGTAATCAAGAAGAATTCAATTGTATGTTCAGTTTCTGGGTGTCTAAAACCAATTTTAGCAGGGGAAAGGGTTGCGCTGAATATAATCTCTCATTTATCGGGCATTGCAACCATAACAAGCAGATTTGTAAAAGAAACAAAGGGACAGTTTAAGGTTCTTGATACGAGAAAAACAACCCCTGGATTACGCATCTTTGAAAAGTATGCAGTTAGAATGGGTGGGGGCTATAATCACAGGATGAATTTAAGTGAGATGATCCTGATAAAGGATAACCACATAAATCTATGGGCATACCACAGGAAGATTGATAGGAAATCTTCTATAGTAGAGTTAACATTAAAAGCTAAAAGTTCCAGTATTTCGAAGGTTGAGGTCGAGGTTGAGTCATCTGAAGAAGCAATGGTTGCGGCAAACAGTGGGGCAGATATCCTGATGTTTGACAATACTGGTGTTGATGAAATAAGAAAATATCTAAAAATATCAGGTAAAAACCGGCCAAAAATCGAGGTTTCAGGAGGTATAAAAATAAAAGATATCAGAAAATTGCTTGGCCTTGATATTGATTTTGTTTCTTCGGGTTATATTACACATTCTGCGCCATCAGTTGATTTCAGTTTAGAGATTTCTACTTCTGCCTGATAACAATCTTGCATCTTGCTTTATTGGATTTTGATAAGTCAATTGTATATTCAAATCCGAGTGGTTCAAGTATTCGTCTATATAACACATCACAGTGCTTACAATAATCATGATACGGCTCAATGTGTTTTGTTTTAAGAAGTCGGCTTTTTGATGGGCAGTGGTGCATGGTTATTTTGAATTGATTTTTTTCCTCTATAAGTTCCATCGTGAAATTGGCTGCTTCCTCATTTAATGTTTTTGACCAATATATCCAGCAGCCCTTAATACCATGTTTTTTTACAAGTTTCCGCAGGTCTGTCAGGTATTTATCTGAAAGATAATTCCAGAAATCAATCACGGCTTTTTTTCCATACCTTTCGTGAAGGAACTTAAAAAATTCGTTATATGCTAAAATAAAATCAGTGCATGAAATCATTTTTTTCTTCTAAATGTTAAGAGTGCCCTGCCTGTTTTTTTATCATAGTTGAGCATCTTGAATTCGTATTCAGTGCCTTCGAGAATTGTTTCATAAACAGTTTTCGTTGTTTCAGAAAATGATTTTGCTGGTCGGCCGCCTTTCTTTTTTATATGAAGTATAGCGGGGCATCTTTTAATTAAGACAGTCATTGCATCTTTTGAATATACTATATCAATATCGCCATTTTCTTTTTTGTAAAGATCCTTTAGGTATTTTTTTAGAGCAGATAGTCCCTGTTTTCTTATGCTTTCAGTAAGTGGATTATAATAAGATGATGCGAATTGTTGAAGATATTCTTTTACCGCGGATTTGCCATGATTTTTCTCAAGATAATCAATAGCAATATTCAGCGCAGAGTGAAAATCAGGATGATAGTAAATATTATCAGATGCCTTTCTTCTCATTAAGAGTTTTTTCATTTTTGGTTAATATGGTATTAAAAGTTTACGATACTCTTTAATTATTTTCTCAATATTCATTTTACAAGAACTTGTCAGTGGATAATCCTGTATGTTTTTTGATGTATTAAATATGCCCATCTTCATAAGAAGATATTTTTCACCTGAAAGCCAACATCTTATCTTTTTCCCGCCATATACTGCATACATTATTTTATTCATTATTTTCTGCATTTCTTCTGCTTTGCTAATCTGTTTATCTTTTATAAATTTAATAATCTTTGATGCAATAAATCCATTAAAAACTCCGCCTCCGAGCAAAAGACCATCATATCCAGATAAAAGATATTTTACACAGTTAAATTCGTTGCCATTAAAGATTTTCAAATCTCTATTTTCTTTTCTCGCATTAAGCGCAATTCTTATTTTTTTGTCATCTCCAGAACTATCTTTGACAATGATAATTTTTTTGTTTCTGTATAAGGACTTCAAGGTTTTATCAGGGACATTTACAGACGCGTTTTTTCCACGATCATAGAAACCAGCAGGTATTTCAATTCTGTTCAATACATCTTCATATAATTTCAGCATTACATCATACTGCTGCCTTAAAAAAAAATAGGGAGAACTCATAATTGCAATATCAACACCCTCATCAGCAATTCTCTTTGCATTGTCA
>Ga0116147_1005701_pt1 | contig 10460 bp, 10 predicted proteins | sample AD_JPNHG3_MetaG_FD_89749 | JGI IMG/M metagenome (GOLD analysis project Ga0116147, IMG submission 89749) | Active sludge microbial communities of municipal wastewater-treating anaerobic digesters from Japan - AD_JPNHG3_MetaG | ecosystem: Engineered > Bioreactor > Anaerobic > Digestate | place...
GCCCGGACGATGTCACTAAGAGACAGTCGGGGTGGCTACGGGAGATTTTGGGCCCGGAAGGATGCCCCCGGACATGTTTTACAACTACAACGAAGAGATCAAACGCCAACAAGAACAAACAATCGGGAGTCAGAACAGACTCACTTGCAGGATCCGCAGGCGGGGACAGGATCAGGGACAGGGACAGGGGGCGTGGGGTTAGCGGTGGATTGCCTTTTGATTAGCGGGATTTGGACACATTATTGTCTTAACTGCAATGTTTTCTTAAGATCAACTGTCTGGTCTGTATTGAGCCTTATGCAGCAGGGGAGGTTGATGGTGAGGACATGGTTTTTGTTTTTTTTGTTGGTGGCTTTTGTTGCCTGCGAAGGAAATTTGGGTCCATCTCTAAACTTTGATGTGCCTGCCAATATGGATTTGGCCAAAGATGACATGGATGCTGTTGTCGACCGAGACATTCTTGATGAAGGAGATTTGACTCCCCCTCCGGATTCCGATGTTGATAGGCCTGACTCAACAAAACCAGATGCCGATATTGCCCCAGATCCTGATACCGACTTGGGTGATGTCACCATCCTATGTAAAGGAAGTGAGCATCGGGAGATTGCGTGTGGCCTCAATGCACGTGGTATTCAAAAGCAGCGATGTGTCGATGATCATTGGGTTAATCAGGGTGAGTGCATTGACCCAGATATTTGCCAAGATGGTCTAAGTAACTACACTCCCTGCGGATTAAATTACAGAGGCATGATCGAGATAGCCTGCATTGACGGGCAATTCGAAGAGGGCCCGTGTGTGGACCCAGACGTTTGCGTAGATGGTGATGATGGCATCATCTCCTGTGGTTTAAACAATCGAGGTCGTACGAACTCGGTCTGTGTCGAAGGTCAGTGGGTCAGTGACATATGTGATGACCCCGACGAGTGCGTTGATGATGACCGCAGAACCACCAGCTGTGGTACTGGCGACAAGGGAGAAGGGGATCAAAACTGCGTCGCCGGACACTGGGTAAATGATGGAGGTTGCAGGATTAGCGGCAGTTGGCGCTGTTCTAACAGAAAGTGCCAACCTACATTTGGTGCCTACACTTGCGGTAACGGGGCCTGTGAACCAGGGTTAGGTGAAAGCCCTCAAAGTTGTCCGGCTGACTGTGCCTCGAAAACCGGCTCTAACGGTGAAGGAACCTCCTGTACAAACGCCTTTGATTGCTTCTTTTACGACTGGCCTTTGGAGGAGCAGGGGTTGTGGGAGTGTTCGGAGGAAGAAGAAAATAGTAAGGTTTGTAAGGCTAAGGTCAGCGTACGTTCCTGTGGAAACGGCACTTGTGAGTTGCATCCCTTAAGAACTGAAAGAGCAATTGGCTGCCCTAGAGACTGTCCACCAAAGACAATGGCTTGCGGATACGACGTAAATTGTGTCTTCCACCCCTGGCCCACCGAAGATTGGTAACCCCCTGTCCCTGTCCCCGTCCCTGCCTCCTGCCCCCGTCCCTGTCCCCGTCCCTGTCCCCGTCCCTGCCTCCTGCCCCCGTCCCTGCCCCCGTCCCTGTCCCCGTCCCTGCCTCCTGTCCCCGGCCCTGTTCCCGGCCCTCATGCTATCCCCGCCCCCGATTTTTGCGTCAATCCCTCCAATCTGTGCTAGGCTAGCACCGCCACTTTTTTGAATCGGGAGCAAACATGTCAACAATCACCTTGGAACATAACGAGTTCGCGCCAAAGATCGGCTGGGAAAGGCGCGAGTCGGTGGCCGTTGTATGGTGGAATGACGGTGAAAATCGCCATAATCCTGAGACCATCAGGTTGTTTTTAAACATCCTTGACGACATTGAAGACTCGCCAGAAGTTCGAGCTGTAGTCATAGCCTCCAAAGACCAAAAAAATTGGTCCCAAGGGATTGATTTAGAATGGATTTCCGCCGCTATGTCCGACAAGACTCGTCACGATGAAGTACGCGAGTTTCTACATAGCTTGAATCGTGTGTACGCTAGGCTCCTGACTTATCCAATGCCTGTCATAGCGGCAATAAACGGTCACGCCTTTGGCAATGGCGCAATTTTGGCTTGCGCTTGTGACTTCAGATTCATGCGCTCAGATCGAGGCTTTTTTTGCTTCCCTGAAGTTGACATCGGGATCCCGTTTTTCCCAGGAATGATGGCTGTGATGCGCAAGGCGATACCAGGCTGGCAGTTAAACCAGATGACCTTGACTGGTCGTCGAGTCACTGGAAGCGAGCTTGAAGCCTCCCATGTGGTTGAAAAGGCATCAGTTGGTTTCGACGCTCTGATGGCTGACGCGATAGACTTTGCTAAAACCTTTGATAAGGGGCGAGGGATTTTCAAGGCAATCAAACAGCGTCGTTACAAAGAAGTGCTGGATGTCTTTGAAACTCTGGATCCACCTGCGATTGCAAAGTTGGAATTGCGGGCGTAGTAACAATTGACTGGAACTCGGCTGAGAAAGGTGGATTTTCAGCAGCGAAAGGGGGATTGAATGGCCTTAAACCAAGGAAAAGACGGGGATCAAGGAACACCCCAAGACATAGGGTATCAGGGAAGTCACTTGCAAGGTGGCAAACTTAAACACCTTTATGGTCCCAACCTCCACTTGCTTTCTGATCCATATCACCTGTCGTTGCTGGCTAGACTGTCGTCAGAAGCTACTTTTCAGCCTGAAATCAGTCATCTGGTGACTACGTTATACAGAGTGTTGGTGGCCAGGGTCTTGGCGGAACAGATTCCAACTGTTGATGTTGTAAGCCCTACACGCATGATCTCGGCCACACCCTTCGGGGTTTATCGTGGAAAAGTGATAGACCCTAGCACCAAGGTAGTCTGCGTTGACATTGCCCGAGCTGGGATGCTTCCCACTCAGGTGTGCTTTGACGCTCTCAATCACGTGCTGAATCCGGCTGGAGTCCGTCAGGATCACATCGTGATGAATCGCGTCACTGATGATAAGGGCCACGTCATAGGTGCGCGAATCTTTGGTGAAAAGGTGGGTGGTGACATCGCTGGTCAGATTGTTGTTTTTCCAGATCCAATGGGGGCAACAGGTTCATCGTTACTGGAGGCAATAGGCTATTACCGTGGTCTGGCACAGGGAGCTCCAACCAAGATGATCGCGATGAATTTAATAGTTACCCCTGAGTTTGTTCAAAACGTTCATCGCCAAGAGCCCGATCTAATTATCTACGCGTTTCGCCTGGATCGAGGCCTTTCCGCGCCTCACATTTTAAACACGTTACCAGGTACCCACCCTGATCAAGAACGTGGCCTTAATGAACATCACTACATAGTGCCAGGAGCAGGCGGCCTAGGTGAGGTCATCAACAACGTCGGATAGCTCTGGGCCAATTTCCCCAAACCAATCCCCTCGCATCAAAAACAAAATCACTATCGCCCCCAGCATCCTGTCCCCGTCCCTGTCCCTGTTCCTGTCCCTGTCCCTGATCCTGCCCCTGCCCCCGTCCCCTGCCCCTGACCCTGATCCTGCCAATTAGCATGTTTTGGCTCCTGATCGTTTGTCCTTTTTTGCGTTTTATCTCTTCGTTACAGTTTTAAAACATGTCCGGGGGCATCCTTCCGGGCCCAAAATCTCCCGTAGCCACCCCGACTGTCTGCCACTCCCGATAGCGCCCTCCAGGATTGCCCCCGGACCATGTTGCAGGGTGCCCTCTCGACCTTCTTTTAGCTCCAAATCCAGCAGATCAGTACAATTATCTCCGTGACCCTGTCCCTGTCCCCGTCCCTGCTCCTGTCCCTGTCCCCGCCCCTGACCCTGTCCCTGCCCCTGATCCTGTCCCTGAGCCTGTTCCCGTCCCTGTTTCTTGTCCCTTTGCCACCCAAAAAACCGGGCATTTGTCATAAACCTGTTCAAAAACCTGTTCAAAACTATGTTGAGATTATTAAATTGTGCCGTTTTTTGCTCTTAAGTCTTGGAATATAAAGCAAATGCAAAAACTTTGACAATATGTTCAAAATATACTATTGACAAAGATCCGCCTGAGAATTATTCTTACCCTTGGACTTGGGAATTCGGGACGTCAGTCGCTCCGACACCTCGTCAGCTCTTTTTAGAACTGGATTCAGAAACCTTACTCAGTGAAGGATTCTGAAAATCGAGGACGAGGAGGGAAACCTCGAAGGGGCAGGCTACCTCGGGAGAGGAAAGCCGATTTCCAGTGTTCTTTGACACTCTGGAGTACAGGGAAAGAAACCCAGAACGGGTGTTTTTCTTGAAGTGCGTGAGAGGAGGTTGAACGCCACGGGGCTGTTTGAATAACTCGGTTTACCGAAAAGATGCAAACGGCAATAGTTGGCGCAGCCGCCGGACCCAACCGCTCCCGCGAGGGCAAGCGGCGGCCGCGACTGTAGAAACCAAGGCACTGGAGGGAGAACGCCCCAAGGAGGCTAAAGACCAAGAGAGCCAGGGCGATGAACCAGTAGGGGAAACTCGAAGAGGCGTCGTCCCAACCGGCAACGGGCTTAAGCCCCTGAAGCGAGGCCGCGTTGGATAAAATCCGACGTTAGGCAAAGGATGTCAGTCTTTGGACAGTCAGCCTCAGCCGGAAAGCTAATCGCAAGAGGGGAGATCACGTCGAGAGGCGCTGATGATCGTTGTCAGGTCAAGCTCTGAAGGTAAGAACCCCGAGAACGCGCCAAACTGAAAGATGTTTGGGAGATAACTACGGGATTAAGGCGTCGCAACTGGCGGGAACAGTAAGGGCGCAACAGGACTCAGTCAGGTAAAGTCTGAGATTGGTTGCTCGTAGTAATTGGGTTGCGTTGGGGGGGCGTAAAACCTCGAGAGAGCAGAAGCGGCAGGTTACATATGTACCTGAAGCACGGAAGCCAGGTTAAACTTTGAAGCTGGGACCAAAGCCTGAGGAAGGATTGCTATTCATTAAACCGGATGGTTCCTTACGTTACGAAAACCACGAAGCAGCGTAACTGCAAGGTGGGAGTGCTGAACCAATGAAGTGCTAGTTCGTGAGGGTTTGTCTTCGAGAGGTAGGTTAACCACAAGAAAGGACTCCGAGTCTCAGCGATGGGCAGTCGGAAGCTTGGATATATACCGTTTGATGCTCTGGGGAGGGCCTCGATTGGCTAACCCTGTTCCCAGGTCCACTAAAAGGCGTCAGTCGCAAGGCTGGCGCTTTTTTTTTGTCAATATGCAACCAAAACCCCCTGTCCCTGTCCCCGCCCCTGCCTCCTGTCCCCGCCCCTGTCCCTGCCCCTGTCACTCAAATTCAACTTCGCTTTGCATCTCTAGGTCCCAGTGGAAGTGCCTTAGTAGTTCTCCCAGCACGGCTTCTTGGATTTCCCACAGGACGTCCTTGGTGGTTTTGCAGAATCTTTCGATGTTTTTTTGGTAGATGTGGATCTCGACTGAATATGGGCCGCTTTCCTCTTTGACATTGCAAATGACTGGGACTAGTGGACGCCAGAGGCTACCTGCTGCGTCGGGATCAGGCATTTTGTAGATGTTGACGTCAAGGGAATCAAGTCGCTTTAAAACAGCTGGTGGTAACTGGCGGATTGCTCGTTTGACTAGGCGATCAAATTGGGGGGCGCCAAGGCGTATTGGTTTGTTAAAAAGGTCTGGGTCCATGTTTGCGGCTATGGAGTAGGCTACATCAGCGGGGTCGAACTCAAGCTTGGCCTCATGAATCGTGGCCTTGACCCAGTAAGCCTCTGAATGTTCGGGGTCAAGGTCGAGGGCTCGTTCGACATCGACCTCTGCTTCGGCTATTTGGCCAAGTTCTACAAGGCAAATGGCCCTGGCTGTGTGCCAGTGCGGCCACAATTCATCTAGTTCGACTGCCCGATCATAGAACTCCAGGGCATATTCTAGGTCGCCATCTATCATCCAGATGTCACCCATCAAGGCCCAGACCTCGGCGACTTCTGGATACTCGGCCTGTAGCCTTTTTAAAATAAACCAAGCCTGGCCCAGGTCTTCGTTGGCGACGAATTCATAGGCAGTATCAAGCATTGAATCAAGGGTTTCTATGTACTCAGCCATGGACCGCCATGTTGTGATAATTCTGGGATTTCCCCAACAACTTGTGAAGCTTGTCCCAGATCAGTTCTGCCACTGTTTGGGCTTCGTATGACTCGCAAAATATTCGGACAACCCGCTTTTTGGGGGCCTGCCTCGCATACAGGTCGCTGTACTGTTCAACTGGAGTCACTAGGTGTGGAAGCCCCATTCGAAACGACCGAATAAACAGATTGGACTTGCTACCAGCACCTGGAATGTGATGGGAAAACTCCACCCCAGAAGTGACCCAATCAACAGAGGAGGGTAGGGCGCTCAACAACTGGGCCTTGACCGATTCAAGGGCATCTGCACTATCATCAAAGCCTTCAACAACAAGCTGTAGTGGCTTTTTGGCAATGATTCTTTGGGCCCAAGGATTCTTTGCGCAAGTCAGCTGTCTTATCAACCACTCATCATCACACTTGCTAAATTCTGCCCAATCGGCAGGTAATCGCAGTTTGCTGCCTTCTTCGCTTGCCAAAAATCGATGCAACATTCGGTAGTAGCTCTGCGTTTTATTATGGGCATAAACCATTAAAAACATGTGATATCTGGAAAGCAAAAAATCCTCAAAGGCGAAAATAGCAGATGCGTCAAGGGTCAGATATAGCGAGTCTCCAACCTGATGGGCACCCAAATGTGAAAGCAGCCAATCCTTTTCAAAGCGCCCGTAAGTAACCCCGGTAAAATAAGAATCCCTAAGAAGATAATCCATCCTGTCGACATCCAGTTCTCCAGATATTAGCTGGCGCATAACTGGTAGGATCGAGACGCTTCCCTGTTCAAAGGAATCTTCAATGAAATCAGCACCTAGCACCGAGACAACATCTTTTGCCTCAACCCCAAAGTCTGCAAAGGCTTCCTTAATAAGTCCGCTAAGTTCCGCACCTAGAATCAAAGCCCAGGTCATCTGCTCGTGGGTAACTGGCTTATTGGGATCTATGCCTGGGATAGCGGTCAGTTCCCTGCCAAGTGGCAAGAGCGATTCACCATCATGAGACATGGGGGCATGCCCCAAATCGTGCAAAAGCGCCGCCAGCCGCACAGTGCTTCTGGCTTTGGCCAGCAAATCGGCTGAAAAATCGCCAAGATCCTTGCTGACTGCATCAAAGGCCAAGCCTGCCAGATGCATCGCACCTATCGAGTGAAGAAACCTAGTATGGGTTGCCCCAGGAAAGGTGATTTCTGAAAAGCCCAACTGTCTAATTCGGCGTAATCTTTGAACTAGTGGATGGTCTATGACCTGCTTTTCAGCATGTGAGACCTCAATCGGGCCGTGGACGGGATCTCGAATTTCCATTGCTTCCTTGGAAGACTAACCATCGCGTCTAAATGTCACACGTCCGCGATTTATAGTCAAATATGTGCGCCCGACAAAACGTTGTCCTAAAAACGGGGTGTTGCGGCCCCTAGAACGCAGTTCAAAATAATCCAGTTCCCAGTCAGTGTTTCGGTCCAGCACCACCAAGTCAGCAGGTTGACCTTTTGCGATTTCCCCTCCAGCAATGCCCAGGAAACGTCTTGGTCCAACGGTGACCGCTCGAATGGCGGACACAAGATCCAATTCTTCTGCAAGGACTAGCTTGTTTAACAGCGGGAACACAAGCTCGATGGACAAGGCCCCAGTTGCAGCCAGGTCAAATTCAAGTTCTTTGTCCTCGGTAGCCTTTGGGCTGTGGTCTGAAACTATCGTGTCGATGGTTCCATCAATGACGGCTTCCAAAAGCAGCTTTCGGTCCTCTTCGCTCCTAGCTGGAGGCCAGATCTTGAACATCGGGTCGTAGCCAAGCGTGGAGGTGTCGTTCAAAATCAAGTTGTGAATCGCAACCGAGGCTGTAACTGGCACTCCTCTGGCCTTGGCGTCTTTAATCAAGCGCACTGAAGCCGCAGATGAGATCTTTGCTAGGTGGGTCTTGGCCCTTGTAAGCTCGGCCAACGCTATGTGCCTTGCTACTGCGACTTCTTCGGCCACAGAAGGGGATGTTTTAAGCCCCGATATTGCAGATACCAGGCCCTCGTGAACCACACCTTCAACCAAGGTCGGGTCTTCATTGGTCAAAATCACAGGCAGGTGGAAATTATCGCCATATTCCATGCATCTACGCAGGAAACCACCCTTTTTTAGATAGCGGTCGCCTTCTAAAAGCGCCACCACCCCTGCGTCCGCCATTTCACCAATCTCGGCCAAGGACTCGCCATCCAGCTTTCTTGAAAGACATCCCGCCGGCAAAACGTTGACCAAACCAGCCTTTGCACCTGCCTCTAAAACGAAGCGGACGGTATCTTCTCCATCAACACACGGGTCTGTATCTGGGCGCAGCAAAACGTGGGTGTAACCGCCGGCCGCCGCCGCGGCGCTTCCAGACGCAATGTTTTCACGATATTCAAAGCCAGGTTCACAAAAGTCGGCATACAAATCAACGAAGGATGGTGCAAGAAGATTGCCGTGTGCAGAGATCAGCTCAACACCCGCCGAAACCTCCCCGGCCTCTCCAGGTCCAGCTTGGCCCACTTCACATATCACACCATCTTCCCACTCAACATAACCCCAGAAGCGTTTGCCTGAGGCCGGATCCAAAATTTCACAATCTACTATTCGTTGTCGCATCTCAGGCCTCCTCTACTAGGTGTTTTCCAAGTTGGTAAAGCACTGCCATTCGTATGGCGACACCATTTTCAACCTGTTCAAGGATGACCGAGTTGTTACAGTCGGCGATGTCAGGAGTTATCTCTACGCCCCTGTTTAGCGGTCCTGGGTGCATTACCAAGGCACCTGGTTTGGCCAGCTTAAGTTTTTGTGCATCCAGGCCAAAGAATCTGGCGTACTCCCTGTCCGAGGGGAAAAGGTCTTTGCCCATCCTTTCTTTTTGGATGCGCAGCATCATCACAACGTCAGCCCCCTCGATGGCAGGCTCAATGCGGTCATAAACCTGGACACCCAGGGTGTTAAAGTGCGGCGGCAGGAAGGTGCGTGGCCCAGCCACACGAATATTGGCCCCCATGGTACTAAGGCCGTGAATGTTTGACCTTGCAACCCGACTATGGCCAATATCGCCGATGATTGCCACTTCCAGCCCCTCGATTTTGCCCAGGTGTTCTCGCATCGTAAACATGTCTAACAGCGCCTGAGTAGGGTGGGCGTGGCCTCCATCGCCTGCATTGATTATTGCCGCAGGAACGTTTCTGGCCAGAAAGTGGGGAGCACCAGCCGCAAAGTGCCGAATAACGATTATGTCAGGACGCATCGCCATCAAGGTCTTGGCTGTGTCTAGCAGCGTCTCACCCTTTGCCAGCGATGAAGACGAAGCGGCAAAGGACAGTGTGTCAGCCGACATTCGCTTCGCGGCGATTTCAAATGAAATCTTGGTCCTGGTGGAGTTTTCAATAAAAAAAAGCACCACAGTTATGTGGCGCAGGGTAGGGACCTTTTTGATTCTACGCTGGGATACACCCTTAAAATGCTCGCCAAGGTCCAGATAACTGGTAATTTCCTCTTTGGAAAGTCCCTCAAGATCCAATAAATGGTTGATATGGGTCGCCATCAGGCCTCCCTCGTGTAAACGACCACACGGTCGTCGCTAAGTCCCATTTCCACAAGTTCCACTCTTACCGTTTCCTGGATTACCGTTGGTATTTTCATACCCACCCAATCCGCCTGAATTGGGTATTCTCGCAGGCCACGGTCAACAAGCACTGCCAGTCGAATTGATGCAGGTCGTCCAAAATCGACCAAGGCATCAAGGGCGGCTCGAATGGTGCGTCCAGTGAATAAAACGTCATCCACCAAGATTACGTTCTTTCCTGAAAGCTCAAAGGGGATGTCAGTCTGTCTAACTATCGGCTGTTGCCTGCCAATGAAGATGTCATCCCTATACAGAGTTATGTCCAGGATTCCAACAGGAGGGCGTGGTATTCCCCTTTGATGCAATCTGGACAAAAGCCGGTTTGCCACATGGACGCCGCCAGTTTGAATGCCAACGATGCAGGTATTGCCTTCGCTGACCTGGCTTGAAATCGGCGCCAGTAGCAGTTCAATTGCGTTGCGCACTTCTTGGGCCCCTGCCACTTGGCGCTCCGCGAGTACACGTGTCGGAGTCATTTGTCTCCTCCTAGCTGTAAGCCGAGGCCAGAAGTTACTCTTTTACGGGAAATTTGGCAATGATTATTTTTGAACAGGGGCAGGAGGCAGGGACAGGGAACAGGGACAGGAGCAGGGACAGGGGCAGGGACAGGGAACAGGGAACAGGGACAGGGAGCAGGGAGACGACTGTGCTGTTTAGCAGGATTTGGAGCTAAAAGAAGGTCGAGAGGGCACCCAGCAACATGGTCCGGGGGCAATCCTGGAGGGCGCTATCGGGAGTTGCCGGGACCCGACGTCTTTTGGTTGACATGAAGGACGCGAAGCGGCCCGTCCGGGCC
>Ga0116147_1005713_pt1 | contig 10451 bp, 10 predicted proteins | sample AD_JPNHG3_MetaG_FD_89749 | JGI IMG/M metagenome (GOLD analysis project Ga0116147, IMG submission 89749) | Active sludge microbial communities of municipal wastewater-treating anaerobic digesters from Japan - AD_JPNHG3_MetaG | ecosystem: Engineered > Bioreactor > Anaerobic > Digestate | place...
ATGGCACCGCATCGTGACCTTTGGCAAGCTTGCGGAGATATGCAGCAGCTACCTGACCAAGGGCCGGCTGGTTTTCATCGAAGGCAGGATTCAAACCCGGGGTTGGGAAGACAAGGAAGGGGTGAAGAGATACACGACCGAGATTATCGCCAACAACATGCAAATGCTGGAAGCCAAGGGCCAGCAGAAAGCACCGGGAGCGACGGCTGCGGAGGGGGCGACGCCTCCGTACCTAAGTGCGGAATCCCTGCCCGATGACGACGTTCCGTTCTGACGCCTTGCCGCTGCAATTCATTTGGGCTCGATTTTCTTTTTTTCCGGGGTGACGTCGATATCTTCCGGTTCGCGGGTCGCCTTCTTGAAATTCTTGATGCCCTTGCCGATGGCGCCGCCGATTTCCGGAAGTTTGCCGGCGCCGAAGATTATCAGAATGATGACCAGGATTACCAGCAGTTCGGGCATGCCGATACCAAACATACCGCATGTCTCCTTTCTGGGACAAATTCTTTACCGAGCTGTTCTTTAGAACATTGCGACGGGGATGTCAAATCTTTCGGAGATGGGGCGGCGAACGATCAGGGGAGCTGCAGGTGTTTCACTTCCCCCCGCTTCCCGAGCTCGGGAAGGGGTTGCCCCTGGAACCAGACCTTCGCGCCGCCTGCATTGCCGATGACGATCTGGAAGGATTCCCCGGCCGCTCTTTCCAGACTGTCTCCGGCGGCGAGGGTCAACTGTTCCGCCCGTCCCCGGTCGGCGGCTATGCTTACCCACGTTTTCTCCGTGGCTTCGATCTTTAAAGTGTATTTTTTATGGTTTAGGGACGGGATTGCCGGTGCCGGTATCGCCCTTTCCGGGGAGGTCGCGACCGGTTGTTCCGGTGCCGGCGTGGCGGGTGCCGCTGGCGTTTGTTCCCCCGTGGACGGGGCGGGGGGCGGTGACCCGGCGGGCGGCAGACCGGTATCGCTGTGTAGCGCACCGGGGGATGTGGGCAGCGTCCGGTGCTTCCCGTCGCCGCTCTCCCTAAGGACGATGACGGCGATCAGTTTTTTTCGCTTTCCCTTGGCCTTGATTTTCTCTTGGAGGACCTCCTTATCGGGTCCGGTCGGGGTGGGTTGGCGGAGAGAATGCAGATAGTCCTCATATCTTTGCAGCAGGGGGGCGCTGTCGATTTCCAGAAATCTAGCGTAGGCTTTGATGAACGTCCGGGTATAAACCGGTTCCGGCAGCGCTTCGAAGCGGCCGTTCTCGATGGCCTCGAGATAGGCGGTGGTTATCCGTGTCGCCGCGAAAATATCCTTCAGGGTGATTCCTTTGGCTTCCCGGAGGCTCTGCAAAGCGAGTTCTTCATCGCTGCCGGCGACGTCACCTGCCGCGGGGGTGGTTTTGTCTTTTTTCAACCCGTTAACCCCTTTCTTACCGTGGGCAACTTTAGCATCAGCGGCTCGACAGTGCAATGAAAATGAACTTCGGTCAGCAAAACGGACGGGGGAATGCTATGGATAAAAAATCTTTCCGAGGAGATAAAGATACATGTCGGGAAAAGGAAATAAAGAGGGAAGAAATGTAAATCAGGCCGGTGGACCGGCCGGCGATGATTACCGGGAACTGGCGATGGCGGCGGCGGAAAAAGCGGGTAAATATTTGAAAAGCAACCTGGACAACTGCCATCAGGTCAGTTTCAAGGGGGAGATAGACATCGTTACGGAAGGAGACCGGCAGGCCGAGGGGATAATCGTCGGAATGATCAGCGCCCGTTATCCCGAGCATGCCATCCTGGCTGAGGAATCGCCGGCCCGGCAGGGCGGGGCTTCCTGCCGCTGGATCATCGATCCCTTGGACGGCACGACGAATTATGCCCACGGCTATCCCGTCTTCTGCGTCTCCATCGCCCTGGAAGTGGCAGGGGAGCGCGTCCTGGGCGTGGTGTACAATCCCATGCTGGACGAGATGTTTGTGGCGGAAAAAGGGCGGGGCGCGTTTCTCAACGGCCGGCGGATCAGGGTGTCCGCCACGGCGGATATGTCCCGAAGTCTGTTGGCCACGGGTTTTCCTTACGACATCCGCTGCAGCACGGACAACAACCTGGATCTGTTCGGGGCCATGGCGGTGCAGGTTCAGGCTATTCGTCGGGCCGGTTCCGCGGCCCTGGACCTGGCCTATGTGGCGGCGGGACGCTTCGACGGTTTCTGGGAACTGAAGCTGCACCCCTGGGATACCGCCGCGGGGTGCCTGCTGGTGGAGGAGGCCGGCGGGATCGTCACCGATCTCCAAGGCGGATTTTTCACCCTGGACGCTCCCCATGTCGTGGCCGCGAACGACCTGATCCATCCCCGGCTGCTCGCGGCCCTGAAGGAGGCCCGGGGGCGGAATGGTTGATGCGGTACCATCTTTGCCGCTGTCCCGGCGGGGGCGGCAGGAGGGAAAAGCCTTTTTTCAGAAGCTGTATTCCAGCTCCAGGATGATCCGGTCGTTACGCACCCAGCGGCCGTAAAGGCTGTCGGACTGTCCGCCGAAGAACTCGCCGGCGAGTTTGGAGATCAGACCGTCCCGGAATTTGTACTTGGCCTCCAGGCGCTGAAACCGGCCTTCTTCGCCCCGGGTAAGCTGGAAATTGCAGACGAACTGGAATGACAGTTTGTCGCTGTACTCGAAATTGATGCGGCTCAGGATATCGTTGCGGCCCAGGCGCGATTTCTTGGAGCTGGAGACGTAATTGTCGGCGTTCTGGAAACGTGTTATGATTTCATTGGCATATTCCACGGTGACGTCGATCTTCTCGAGCCATAGTTTCTTGGCGAAATCGTCGAAGGTATAGGTGACGCCGGCCACGTAATTGAAGTAATCGTCATCCTTGCGCTCGTAGGTGTAATTGTAAACCACCTCGCCGTGGAACTCCCAGCTTTCATAGGTGGTGGAAAAACCGGCGGCGTAATCGTCCACCTTGACCACTTCCTTGATCCGTTGGGGTTTGGTCGTGCCGGGGATAGGCCCCGGGATCTGTTCCTCCCGGACGACCCAGTAGGGATTGGGACCGTGGTAGTAGGAGAAAAAGAAGTCCCAGCCGTGAAAACCCTTCTTCTTGAAGCGGGCGAAATAGCCGAAATTGTTGTCCGTGATCTTGGGGGTGTCCTCCTTCATGTTGGCATTCCCCGCATCGTAAAGATCGAATTCCGTGCTGTCCCCCTGCTTCCGTTCCCCCATCCAGCGGGAGGTCTCGCTGGGCTGTTTCTGGAGCTGATAGATGGGGAGAAAGGCCAGGGTTACCGTTGACGATTCGGCGACGTCCCAGTCCAGTTTTCCCTGCCAGACGTTGAGGTCCTTGACGTCCATGGGATCGTTGAGGTCCTGGGGGCGCATCCGGTCGGCGGGCAGGTACAGGGTCGACATCCCGTTGGTGAGCGTCTTTTTTCCGATGAGGAAATTGAAGGTGTCCCCGCTGTAGTTTAGGTACAGGTCGTTGATGTAGAAAATGCGGCGCCGCCGGTCCATATCCTGCCAGAATTCACTGAAGGAGGTCCCGGAGTAGGTGTTTTCCTCGTTGCCGTATTCCACCCAGGCCCCGATATTCAAATCGAGATTTTTGTATCCCGTCTTGTCGGTGAATTTCAGCAGGGTGTTTCCGAAGTCGTTACGGTCATCTGCGCCTTCCCGCTCCGGAGGGTTCTGCCAAAAATGCATCCCCCGGAGGCGGAGACTGCCGTGAAAATTATCCACCAGCTTGGAGAGGATCGTGACCGGTTTATCCTGGACGGCTGCCGGCGATGCCTTGTCCGTCTTGGCCGCCGGCGGGGGGGTGGGGGTTGCCTCCTCCATTTCCTTGAGGAGATCGTCCTGCTGGCTATCCAGCGGTGGTTGCGCCCAGGAGAGGGCCGGACAGAGGAAAACTAGTATCAGCAGCGCTGACAACCATTTGGCACAGTGGCTTTTTACCATTGACGATCCTCCCCGGCCCTTTATCCCCTTTACTCGGAACAGGTAATTATAGATCGACCACCGTTCCCGCGCCTGGGCGCGGGAACGGGAATGTTTCTCACATACGTCGGTTTTTCCGTGGAAAAGATCTGCCGTGCCCGGAATATCCGGGGGAGGTCTTTCCCTATTGCAGGTGTTTTCCCGAGATAATGAACTGTTCGGTGAAGGTGGCGTCGCTGAGGCTGCCGTTCACCTGTCGCGAACGCGTCGTCGTCACCGTTTTGTGGTTCTTTTCCAGGTTGTTCATGAGGGTCTGCTTGGGGCGCATGACGGCCCCGGAGACCGTTTCGAACTTGTAGTTGAACTGGGTCTTCTGATGCCGGTTCCGCTTGTCGAAGAAATCGGTTTTCAGCGTGGTGAGGTTGCTCTTTTCAATCCACATGATGCGCTTGGCATAACCGCTTTCGTTCTTTTTCTTCTCGTTGGCGGGCAGGGCTTCGATTACGTAGCAGTCACGGGCCTTGCCTTCGTGGTTGAACTGTTCGGAACGGAGGATGTTGTAGTTGAAGTTGTCCAGGTCCTCCGGCTCCATGTCTTCATAGGTGAAGTCCGTGCCCATGAAGTAGTTTTTCTTTCCTGCCTTGGCGATGCGCTGCTCCTTCTTCTGCGCCGGCAGATATAGCCACTGGTCGTTGTCGCCGCCTTTTTTCTCCCAGGTGCGCAGCGCCGTGCCGCGGATGTCCCCGGGGCTCAGAAACACCACCAGATAACGGTGCAGGTCCTTGCCCACTTCCTTTGCGTAGCGCACCACCTGCCGGTTTTCCTTAGCGCCGCTTTTATCCACCAGCATCATGTCCTCGTTGCCGATTTCCGTTTTTACCTTATGGCGTTCCTTCTGTTTTTCCATGACCTGCCGGCCCGTCATCTGCGCCGAAACCGCCGCGGCGCTGAAAAGAAACATGATGCCCACCGTCCAGACAACAACCCTCTTTATCATTTCCGCCTCCTTAAGCCTCAGAAATACCACCGATAATTAAGGCAATCGATAGTCCTAAAAAACATCCTTCTCCAGCTTCTCGATCCGCGCTTTGATCTCCTCCAGTTCCCGACGTTCCGGTATCTCCAGCCTTTTCATGATCAGGGAGACCATCTTTTCCACCCGGTCCTCCATCTCATCCGTAAGGTTGGTATAGTACCAGAAGGCCGTAAAATCCGTTATCAGCTTTTCCGCCTCCCCTTCGACGGCCTCGCGTGTTTTCCTGGTTTTCCGGGCTATGGCGTTGATCGCCTCCCGGGTTTCGGTTCCGGCCTTTGCCTTCTTGGCGGCAAGACCGTCCACGACCTCCTGTATCCGGTCCGTCGCCGCCAGCGCCATGCCCGTGCCCACCAGCACCGCCTTTTTTGCCGAATCCAGCATGGTCCGTCTCCCTCCTGTCGGTCGTTAATTTTTCTTCCTCAACTGCATATACTATGAAATCCCGTCGTGTCAATGGTCATTTCAGGAGGATTTTTCCATTGACACGGCGGGGTCTTTAAACTATGTTTCCAGCAATACGATTTTTCCCCTGCCCCGTTTGAGGAGGACCGCACCGATCATGAAAACAGCCAGAACAAAAGACGAAACACCCGGGAAGTCTCCCCCCTTTACCAGTCGCTTTGAAAGCATCGGCGTCAAGGTCCCCGACCGGCGCCTTTCCACGCAGGAACTGATGAGCGGCGTGCGGATGTGGGGGAAGTTCGATCTCGAGGGGCTCACCGGCATCCGGGAACGCCGGGTCTGCGGGGATAACGAGGATTCCTATGTCCTTTCCCGGGAGGCGGCGCTTGATTGCCTGCGACATTCCTCCTATCGGGCCGAAGACCTGGAGATGATCATCTGTTGCTCCATTTCCAAGTACAAAGACGGCAATGCCTATGTCTTCGAACCCCCCCTGTCGCTTTATGTCAAGGAAGCCATCGGGGCCGCCCGGGCCCTCAATTTCGATATCGCCAATGCCTGCGCCGGGATGCTGACAGGGGTTTCCATCATGAACGATTTCATCCGCCGGGGGGTTATCCGGCGCGGCATGGTCATCTCCGGGGAGAATATAACCTCCATCAGCCGTAATGCCGTCCCCAAGGTTAAAACCATCCTCAGCTCCCAGCTGGCGTCCCTGACCGTGGGTGATTGCGGGGCGGCCGTGATTCTCGAAAGGTCCCCGGAGGGGAAAGCGGCCCTGGCGGTGGCCGATTTTGTCACCCTCGCCAGGTACAGTGATCTCTGCACCGGCTGGGCCTGCCCCGACTCACCGGGGGCGCAGATGGTTACGGACGCCCGGAAGATCCACCAGGTGGCCATTTCCGATATGCCGCCGATCATCGAAAAGTCTCTGCAGGAAACGGGTTTTTCCTTCGGGGATATCGATCATATCATTCCCCACCAGACCTCCATGCGGGCCATACGTTCCGGCGACAAGCGACTGGCCCATTATTTCGGGGTCCGGGCAAAGAATATCGTGGTGAACCTCCAGGAGTTCGGAAATACCGCCTCGACCTCCCATTTCCTGGCCCTTTACCGGTTTCTCAATGAAAGGCGTTTCCAGCAGGGAGAGCGGCTGATGCTCATCGCCCTTGCTTCCGGATTGATAATCGGCGTCGTTATCTTTACTATGGATGATTTGGTGGATCGTTATGGGCGCGAAAATTGATGCGATAGGTTTGAGTACCCCGGGGTTTTTCCGCCGCGGCTCGATAGACATGGAGGTGAAAGCGGCGAAGGAGTGCCTGAAGAATGCCGGTGTGGATCCCAACCTGCTGGGATTGCTCGTCAATACAGGTATATACCGGGATCGCCACATCGGCGAGCCGGCCATCGCGACGCTTATCCAGAGGGAAATCGGGGCCAACGAGGTCTTCGCCGGCGGCCGGAGCACCTTTTCCTTTGATTTGACCAACGGCGGCTGCGGGATATTGACGGGGATGATGGTCATCGACGGTTATCTCCAGTCGGGGAACATCGATTACGGGATGGTGGTCACGGCGGACGTGGACCCCACCCCCGGCAAGACCCGGGGTTACGATTTTACCTCGGCGGCGGCGGCCGTCCTGCTTTCCCGGTCGGAACAGGGCGGGGGTTTTCTCCATTACCGGACGGCCACGGATGCCGGGTTTATCGATGACCTGCAGGGCCGTATCGAATGGATGGAGCATAGGGGGAAAATGCGCAATATCCTGGTGATCAGCCAGGCGGACGATTACGCCGGCGCCTGTGCCCGCTTTGCCCTGGAGAACCTGGATGCTTTCTTGAAAGAGGTTTCACTGAAGATCAAGGATATCGACCTCATTATCCCTTCCCAGAGCCCCAGGGGTTTCCTGAAGGAGCTCAGGAAAAAGAAGGGCCTGGAAGACAAACTGGTGGATGTGACCGATAAGATGGCGAACGTCCATACCGCCGGCATCGGTTTTGCCCTTGAACGGGTGAGAAGCAACGGACGTTTCGCGGCGGCGAAAAACTGTGTCTTCCTCACCGTCGGTGCCGGCTTAACGGCGTCGGTGGCGCTTTACAGAAATCCTGCCTGATCGGGACGGAACGACGACAGGCGGTTGCTCGTTTTACTTCGGCTACAAGCGGCTTTGCTCAGGCGGTTTGCAGCCGCTGTTTTTTGAGGGAGTTTCATTGCCGCGACGAACCCGTTTTTCAAAGGCCATGTGATGAGATTTACCACTGCCGCTCCCGATACCGATCGGATTGCCCCCCCCTTCGACATCGCCCCTCATCGCCCGCTTTATCCCTTTGCCAGCCATTGGCTCCGGGGGCCGGGTTTTTTCTATCACTACCTGGACGAGGGAAAGGGGGCGCCGGTCGTGGCCGTCCACGGCAATCCCACCTGGTCTTTCTACTACCGGGAGGTGGTCAAGGCCCTGTCCCCCGCCTATCGGGTGCTGGTTCCCGACCATGTGGGCTGCGGCCTCTCGTCACGGCCTCCGGATAAGGTGTTCGCGTACACCTTGGCGAGTCATATCGACAACCTCGAGTCCTTTATGGATCACTTGGGACTGAACGCCAACGTAACGCTGATCGTCCATGACTGGGGCGGCATGATCGGCATGGCCTGCGCCGCCCGGCGGCCGGAGCGGATTGCCCGGATCGTGGTTCTCAATACCTGGGCCTTTCTTATCCCGCCGGAGATAGGGCTGCCCTGGCAGCTGGCGTTCATCCGCCATTTCCCTGTCCTGCCGGCGCTGTTGGTCCGGGGACTGAACGCCTTTTCGTATCCGGCCACCTTCCTCGGGGTGGAGAAGAAGCTGCCCGCGGAGGTGCGGGCGGGTCTGACGGCCCCATACAACACCTGGGAAAACCGGATCGCCACCCTGCGTTTCGTCCAGGACATCCCCCTCCATCCCACGGACAGGAGTTACGGTCCCGCCAAATGGACGGACGAGCACCTCCATCTCCTCGGCGGGATCCCCATGATGATCTGCTGGGGGATGAAGGATTTCGTCTTCAACGAAACCGCGCTGGCGGAATGGCGGCGACGGTTTCCCGCCGCGGAGGTTCACCCCTTCCCCACGGGTGGTCATTACATCCTTGAAGACCAGGGAGAGGCAATTGTGGGGCTCATCAAGGATTTTTTGCATAAAAACCCGCTTCCGGCATGAAATTCCAGTCCGGAAAAGGACCGTTTTGAAAAGGTAATCGCTATGGTGGAAGAGACAGTAGCCACCGCAAATCTCAGCGAACATCTGACCCGGGTCGCCCGGCTCCTGCCGGACAAGAAGGCGGTGATCTGTCCTGCCGCTCCCGGCTCTCCAAACTTTGTCCACTGGACCTTCCGCCAGCTGGAAGAGGAAACGGATCGCCTGGCCCATGGTTTTTCCCGGGCGGGAATAGTCAAGGGGGTCAAGACCATCCTGATGGTCCGGCCTTCCCTGGAGCTGTTCGCCGTGACCTTCGCCCTCTTCCGGGTGGGGGCCTTGCCGGTGATGATCGATCCCGGCATGGGCCGGCAGAAACTGGTGGAGAATCTTTCCTCTATCGGTGCCGAAGCCTTTATCGGCATCCCCCTGGCCCATATCCTGCGGGTCCTTTCCCCGGGAAAATTTTCAACGGTAAGGGTGAAGGTCACGGTGGGCCGGCGACTCTTCTGGGGCGGCTACACCCTGGCGGACTTTCGCAGGGAACCCTGGCGGCCCTTCCCCCCCGTGCCCGCCCGTCCCCATGAACAGGCGGCCATTTTTTTCACCACGGGAAGCACCGGCCCTCCCAAAGGCGTCGTTTATGAACACGGGATGTTCGACGCCCAGGTCCGTTACCTGAGCACGCATTTCGGCTACGGCCGGGACGAGGTGGATCTGGCAACCTTTCCCCTCTTTTCCCTCTTTGACGCTGTCCTGGGGATGACCTCCGTCATTCCCGATATGGATCCCACCCGCCCCGCGGCGGCGGATCCGCGGAAGATCATTCACGCCCTGGAAGCGCACCGGTGCCGGAGCATGTACGGTTCTCCTGCCCTCCTGGAAAACCTGGCCCGCTTCGGAGCGGAGACGGGAAAGAAACTCCCCGATGTGAAGCGGATCATTACCGCCGGCGCCCCGGTACGGCCGGACCTTATGGAGGCCGTACACCGCCTGCTGCCCCCCGATGCCCGGATTCACACCCCTTACGGGGCTACCGAGGTGCTTCCGGTGAGCGATATCGACAGCCGCGAGGTCCTTGCGGAGACGAGGCAGATCTCTGAAAACGGCGGCGGCACCTGCGTTGGCCGGCCCCTGGCCGGGATGGAGGTACGGATCATCGAAATAATCGAGGCGCCCCTGGCCCACATCGGGGAGGCATTGGTTCTCCCGTCGGGACAGATCGGGGAGATCGTCGTCAAAGGCCCGGTGACGACCAAGGAATACTTTCGAAACCCCGGGGCGACCCGGCTGGCGAAGATGGCCGATGACGACGGCGGGGTCTGGCATCGCATGGGAGACGTGGGTTATCTGGACGACAAGGGGCGGCTCTGGTTTTGCGGCCGGAAGGCCCACCGGGTCGAGACGGTTACGGGACGCCTTTTCACCATCCCCTGTGAAGCCCTCTTCAACCGCCACCCCCGGGTGCGCCGTTCCGCCCTGGTGGGGGTAGGCGCCGCCGGGAACAAGCGGCCGGTGATCATCATCGAGCTGAAGCCGGGGGATGGCGGAGCGGACCGGGAGGGACTCACTGCCGAATTGCTGGCGATCGCCAGGGCCAACGTCATTACCCGGGAGATAGAAACGGTCCTCTACCATCCCGGCTTTCCCGTGGATATCCGCCATAATGCCAAGATCTTCCGGGAGAAGCTTGCGGTCTGGGCGGAGGCGCAGCTCAAATAGGGAAGGGCGGGGGAATGATGGGTGCGGAAGGAAAAAATGGGCCTGTTGCCATGGTATCCGGAGCGGCGGCGGAGACGGTGCTGGTCACCGGCGGCGGCGGGTTTTTGGGCGGTGCCATCGTCTCCCACCTTCTGGCGGGAGGGTACGCCGTCCGGAGTTTCGCCCGGGGCGACTATCCGGAGCTGCGGCGCCGGGGCGTGACG
>Ga0116147_1005716_pt1 | contig 10444 bp, 8 predicted proteins | sample AD_JPNHG3_MetaG_FD_89749 | JGI IMG/M metagenome (GOLD analysis project Ga0116147, IMG submission 89749) | Active sludge microbial communities of municipal wastewater-treating anaerobic digesters from Japan - AD_JPNHG3_MetaG | ecosystem: Engineered > Bioreactor > Anaerobic > Digestate | place...
CCGGCACGGCGGGGGAGGAGAGGGATCTGGCGTGCCTCACCTTCCCGCGCCGCCTGGACGAAAGGAGGGCCCTGAGCAGCTTCTCCTCCCTCGTCTCCCCCGCCGTCGGGACGGGGGACGACGACCCGCCGCCGGAGACCCCCGAGGGGGACGAGGCGGTCCCCCACGGGGAGACGATCCCGGGCGGGACCCCCTCGCCCCTCACCCTGCCCCGGGGGGCCAGGACGGGCAACCTGATCCACGACGTCCTCCAGGAGACGGATTTCCCGGCGGTGCGGGAGGAGGCGACGGAGGGGATGATCGCCGGAAAACTCCGTCGGCACGGTTTCGACGCCCTCTGGCTGCCGGCGGTGCGCGACTGCGTCCGCCGCGCCGCCGCGGCGCCCCTGACGGCCGGCGGCCGGACCTTCCGCCTCGAGGAGGTGCCGCGGGAGGAAACGGTGAGGGAGATGGCCTTTCTCTTCCCCACGGGCCTTTTGACCCCCGAGGGGCTGACGGATTTCTTCCTCGCCCGGGGCCTGCCCCGGCCGGCCTTCCCCCCCTCCGAGGGCTTCATGAAGGGCTACATCGACCTGGTCTTCCGCCACGAGGGTCGTTTCTTCATCCTCGACTGGAAGACGAACTTCCTCGGTTTCTCCGCCTCCGACTACGCCCCGGAGAACCTCGAGGGGTACATGGAGGCCGAGGGTTACACCCTCCAGTACCTCATCTACACCCTGGCCCTCCACCGTTACCTCGCCCGGCGCCTGAGGGACTACGACTACGACCGGCACTTCGGCGCCGTGTTCTGGGTGTTCATCCGGGGCCTCGACCCCGGCCTGCCGGGCCACGGCATCTTCACCCGCCGGCCGGGGCGGGGGGAGATCCGCGAGCTGGAAGAGAGGTTCCTCCGTCATGACCTCTGAGATCTTCGACGACCTCCTCCGGGGGGGCGTGATCTCCGATCTCGACTATCACTTCGCCCGCTTCGTGGCCGCCCGGGACCCGGAAGGGGGGATCCTCCCGGGACTCGCCGCCGCCCTCGTCAGCCGGTCCCGGGCCGAGGGTCACGTCTGCATCGACCTGCGCCAGTGGGCCGAAGGGGGCGTCTGCCATTTACCGGCCCTCCCCCTCCCCTCCGCCGACGCCTGGCGCCGGGCCCTCGCCGCCAGCCCCGTCGTCGGGGCCCCCGGCGAGAAGAGACCCCTGTGCCTCGACGGCTGGCGTCTCTACCTGCGGCGTTACTGGGACTACGAGAGGAAGGTCGCCGAGGGGCTCCTGGCCATGGCCCTGGACGGGACCGGGCGCCTCGGATCAGAGGGGTTGAAGGGGCTTATCGGGACCGTCTTCCCCGACGGGGAGCGGCGCATCGCCGCCTTCGCCGCCGCCCGCCGGCGCCTCGTCGTCGTCACGGGGGGTCCGGGGACGGGCAAGACGACGACGGCCGCCGGGATCCTGGAGGTCCTGATCGGCCTCGCGCCCCCGGGACAGAGGGTGGCCCTGGCGGCCCCGACGGGGAAGGCCTCCGTCCGCCTCCAGGAGGTCGTGAAGGGGTTCCGGCCGTCCACCGTCCCCGTCGAGGTCTTCGAGAGGGCCATGCCCGAAGGGGCCGTCACCATCCACCGCCTCCTCGGGGCCGGGCGCGGGGGGGGCTCCTTCCGTTTTCACCGGGCCAATCCCCTCCCCCACACCATCGTCGTCGTCGACGAGGCCTCCATGGTGGATCTGGCCCTCTTCAGCCGCCTCCTCGACGCCCTGGGACCGGGGGCCCGCCTCATCCTCTTGGGCGACAAGGACCAGCTCGCCTCCGTCGAGGCCGGTTCCGTCCTGGGGGACATCTGCAACATCGGCGCCCGGAGGTCCTACTCCGCCGCCTTCAGGAGGGAATGCCTCCTCGGGACGGGCCGGGAGCCCGGCGGCGACACGAAGGAAGACGAGGGCGTCTGGGACTGCATCGTCGAGTTGACCAAGAGCCGCCGCTTCCGGGAGGGAGGGGGCATCGGCGAGCTGGGGCGGCTGATAAACCTGGGGAAGGCAAGAGAGGCCCTCGACCTGGCCAAGGGCGACCCCACCGGGGCCGTGTCGTGGAGGGAGCTCCCGCCCGAGGGCGATCTGGCGGCGGCCCTGCGCGAGTGGCTCCTGGCCCGCCACGGGGGGATACCCGCCTCCACGGACCCCGAGGCCCTCGGGGCCTTCCTCAACCGCCACCGCGTCCTCGCCGTCACCCGGGAGGGACCCTACGGCGTGTACCGCCTCAACGTCGTCATCGAGACCCTCCTCTTCCGGCACGGCCTCGTGCGGGGCCGCCGGGGCGAGTGGTACCCGGGCCGCATCGTCCTGATCACCCAAAACGATTACACCCTGGGCCTCTTCAACGGCGACGTGGGTATCGCCCTGGAGGGGCCGGACGGATCGGGGCCGGGCGTCTATTTCCCCTCCCCCGACGGGACCCTGCGGCGCATCCCGCCCCTGCGCCTCCCCGCCCACGAGACGGCCTTCGCCACGACCGTCCACAAGAGCCAGGGCTCGGAATGCGACGAGGTCCTCTTCATCATGCCCGACCGCGACGTCCCGATCCTCACGCGGGAGCTGGTCTACACGGCCGTCACGCGGGCGAGGGAAAAATGTCACATCTGGGGTCGCGAAGAGGTGTTCCAAAGGGCCCTCGGGCGGCGGATCGAGCGGTCTTCGGGCCTGAGGGAGGCCCTGTGGGGTCGGACGGATTCTTCACTTTGATACAAAAAATCGTTTGACCTTTGTTTTTTTTCTGCTATGGAAGAGAAAAAACAACAAAAACAGGGGGAAGGGCGATGGAAAAATTTCAATCACGCATAAGATTCAATCCGTCCACGGGGGAGATCGAGATCGAGGGCTCGGAAGAGTTCGTTAATTCCTACTTTTCCAAGGTATTGACCCTCTTCGAGGAGGCGGCGGCCGCGGAGGAGGAAGAGGAAGAGAAAAGGCCGGCCCCGGAGAAAAGGAGGAGGGGTCGCGCAAGAAGGGAACGCCCGGCCCGGGAAGGGGAGCCCGTCATCAGGAGCGAGGCCGTCCAGAGGGTGATCTCCCTCATCCAGGAGAGTCCCGACGGGGTGACGACGAAGTCCCTCGTGGAGATGACGGGTCTCGCGGAGCGCCAGGTCAGGACCATCGTCTACAGGGCGGAGAAGAGGGGCCTCATCAAGAAGGCGAGAAGGGGCCTGTACCGCCCGGCCTGAGCCCCGGGGCCCCATGGAAGACGGCTCTTACGGCCGGTACGTCACCGTCGGCGGCAGGCGCCTCCATCTCCGTCAGTGGGGAGAGCCGGGCCGGGCGACGGTTTTCCTCCTCCACGGTATCGGCGACGATTCCCACGTCTGGGACCTCTTCGCCGGCGCCGCCGCGGGCCTCTTCCACCTCGTCGCCCTCGACCAGCGGGGGCACGGCCTGAGCGACTGGGCCGTTCCCCCCGCCTACACCTGCCGGGACTATGTCTCCGACCTGGAGGGGGTCATCGAACAGACCGTCCCGGGGAGGGTCATCCTCGTCGGCCACTCCATGGGGGCCCTCCACGCCCTCGACTACGCCGCCCACCACCCCGAGAGGGCGGCGGCCGTCGTCCACGCCGATATAGAGGCGACCCCGCCCGAGTGGAACAAGCGCTACCTCACCAACCTCTACGAAAACCTGCCCCGCCTGTACGACGACCCGGAGGACTACGTCGCCTGGATGCGCAAGAACAGCCCCCACGCCGAGGAGGGCCTCCTGAGGCGCCTCGCCGCCCACGCCCTGACACGGTCAGAGGACGGGCGGTGGCGCCTGCGCTACGACCCGGAGGTCCTTCGTCATTTCGACCGCTACGACCTGAAGGCCTGCCTCGGGGAGATCGCCTGTCCCGTCCTCATCGTCCGGGGGCGGGAGAGCAAGGTCCTGTCCCTGGAAAAGGCCGAGGAGATGCGCCGCGGCCTCCGCCGGGCCCGGGTGGTGGAGATCCCCGACGCCGCCCACCCCGTCCACACGGACAACCCCCAAGGGTTCGTGGGGGCCGTGATGACTTTCATCACCTCCCTGCCGGACCTCGGCGGTCCTTCTTAGAGATCCTCCCGAAGTCGTACTCGAAGTGCTGGTAGTCCACGGGATCGGTCCAGTCGCCCCCCCAGGCGAAGCCCAGGGCCTTGAAGCGCTCCACCACGGGGTGGCCCGGCCACAGCATGCCCTCCCTCCTCTCCCCCCGGTCGAGGAAGGGGACGCCGTCGGGGGGCAGGACGAGGCGGCGCCGGGAGGGGGAGAGGCCCGACGGCGCCTTCGGAGGGGAACCTCCCCCCCCGTCGGGACGGACGTCGAGGGCCTTGAGGTAGGGGTTCTCCCGGGGGTTGATATCCACGGCGACGCCGTAGCTGTGCCTGGAGAAGACCCCCCTGCGGCCCGTCACGGCCCGGCAGTTGAAGGCGGAGGTGTTGTCGGCCGCCATGGAGGCCTCGTCGCTGCCCCCGAAGGTCTCGATGAGCTCCATCCTCCTGACGGGGAAACGGGTCTCGTACATCACCCCGAGGACGTCGAGGAAGAAGGCCGCCAGGGCGCGATGGACCACGAGCTCGCCGTAACGGTCCCGGCCGTCCCAACCCCGGTGGCGGGTCACGATGTAGGCGAGGTCCGAGAGGGGAACGGGGCAGGAGGGACGCCAGGTCCCTCTTTCGACCATGGCCGCCTCGACGTCCCGGGGCAGGGAGGCCGCCACGGCGAAGAAGCCGGCGGGGGAACGCAGCTCCGCCAGCTTCCGGTCCGACTTCTCCAGGCGCGCCGCCAGGGCCGGCGGGACGTCGGGGGGGAGTCCCGCGGCCGGCCCCCCCAGGGCCGCCGTCAGGTCCGCCGGCGAACCGATGGCGACGCGGGGGGCCTTTTCCGGGTCGAGCCAGGCGATGACCTTCTTCAGGTCACAGGCGGCGAGGGCGATACACCCCGACGTGGGCACGCCCTCCCCCTCCCAAACGTGGAGAAAGATGGCGCTCCCGCATCCCTTGACGACGGGGTCGGTGTTGTACTCCACCACCAGGACGTGGCGGTAGAGACCGTCGGGCCGGAGCATCTCCTCCCAGGAAGAGCAGTCGGCCTCCCGGCGCCTCACCGGGCGGTTGTATTGGGGGGAGTGGGGATCGTCCACCCAGATGAGATCACGCCGCACGGGGCGATAGGCCAGGCGGGTGTCGAGACGCCCCTCGTACCCGAAGACCCGCCGGAGGGGATAGACCCCCGAGGGCGTCCGGCCGTCCCCCTCCCGCTTCGCCCAGGCGGGGGCGATCCCGTTTCGTCCCAGGTTCACCGGCAGGGGCCCGAAGGCGATCTCCCACCCCTGTCCCCGGCGTTCCAGGGCCCAGAGGCGTCCCCGGGTCCCGTCCCCCCCGTCCGCCCCAACGTAGAGGAGTTGGCGGCAGTCCCGGCAGGACCCCGCCGCGGCGGCCAGGACGGGCCCCAACTCCCCCGCCGCCCCGGCGACGCCGGCGGCCCATACCGCCGCCCACAGGAGGACAAAAGGGATCAAGGGCCCTCCTTCCCGGCGGCCCCGTTGATGGCGTCGATCTGGTCGTTGAGGGTCCAGAAGTCGTAGATGTACCCCAGGCCGAGGAGACCGGCGGTGCATAGGTAGAGGATGCCGGTGAGCCATTTGCCCATGTAGAAACGGTGGATCCCCAAGGGGCCGAGGAAGGTCAGGAGGATCCAGGCGACGTTGTAGCTGAGGGGGCCCGGGTGGAAACGCCGGTCGGCCTGGCGGGCCATGGAGGGGATGAGGAAGAGATCGAGGAGCCAACCGACACCGAGGAGACCCAGGGTGAAGAAATAGATCGTCCCGGAGACGGGCTTACCGTAGTAGAACCGCTCCGACCCGGTGAAACCGAATATCCACAGGATGTATCCCATCAGGACGCTGTGGGTCTCTCTGCCTTCGGCCATCTAACACCTCCCCGATCGATCTCCGTCGTCTTTTAACACAGGGGGGCCCAAGAAGGCCCTTGATTTTTTTCTCTGCGTAACGTAGCGTTCTTACGGAGAGAAATTCCTTCGAGGGACAGAGATGTTCGTCAGGACCATCACCCCCCGCGTCTCCGAGACCAACCTCACGGGCCACGTGGGCCACAGCGCCGTCCCCGTCTGGCTGGAGGAGGGCTACGCGGAGATCCTGCGCCTCTTCAGCGAAAACCCCGCCGAGCCCGCCCTGATCATGGTCAACATAAACATCGACTACCTCCGGGAGATCTTCTTCGGCCGGGACGTCCGGATCGAGACGGGGGTCAAGAAGGTGGGCCGGACCAGCCTCGTCCTCGGCCAGGAGCTTTTCCAGGAAGGGGCCCTGTGCGTCCGGAGCGAGACGACCTTCGTCCACTTCGACTACAAACGGCGCCGCCCCCTCCCCATCCCCCCCGCCATACGACCGATCCTCGAGGGGCACCTGACACCGCGGGAAGAGACCTGACACCCCCAACCCGACGGGGACGGACCGCCGCCCCACGGGGAAACCGCCACTCATACCATACTGATATTTATTTCCGGCCTTAGGACACCGAGGGATCGGCGAGAAGGAAAATTATGCGCGTAGCATAAGGTTTAAGTCCACGATATCATTGAGCGAAAACCTACGCTTAGGCAGCGATTGAGGAATTTGTAACCGAATGATATTATTGAGAATTATCAAAAGAGCGGGCCGCAAGGCCCGAGAGGGCCAAAAGGCCGGTTTATCTTAGATATGTATGATATTTTTCCCGTCGGGACGGTCAGTCAACGCCGATCTCGGCCCTGACGACGTCGGCGATACGGCGGCAGTACCTCTCCGTGGCCTCGTCCGTCGGCCCTTCCACCATGACCCGGCACATGTCCTGGGTGCCCGAGTAGCGGACGAGGACGCGTCCCTCGTCGCCCAGTTCCGCCTCCGCCTGCCTGATGGCCTCCATGACCCGGGGTAGCGTTGCGAGGTCCGGCTTTTCCCTCACGTCGACGTTGATCAACCGCTGGGGGAAGATCTCCATCATCGCCGCCAGTTCGGACAGGGGCTTGCCCTCCTTCACCATGGCCGCCACGAGCTGGAGGGCGGCGATGATCCCGTCCCCCGTCGTGTGGTGCTCCAGGAAGATCAGGTGCCCCGCCTCCTCCCCCCCGAGGACGGAACCCAGCCTCAGCATGTCCTCGAGGACGTAGCGGTCCCCCACCTTGGTCATGTGGTGACGGAAGCCGTACCTCCTGCAGGCCGCCTTCAGACCGAGATTGCTCATGACGGTGCTGACGATGAGATCGTTCTTCAGCCTCCCCTCCTTCTTCAGGACGTAACCGCAGATGACGAGGATCTGATCGCCCCTCACCTCCCGCCCCTTCTCGTCGACGGCGATGAGGCGGTCCCCGTCGCCGTCGAAGGCCAGGCCGACGGCCGCGCCCGTCTCCACGACCTTCCGCCTGAGGAGCTCCGTGTGCTGGGAGCCGCACCGGTCGTTGATGTTGACGCCGTTGGGCGTCTTGTGGATCACCTCGACCTCCGCCCCCAGTTCCGCGAAGGTCTCGGGGGCCACACGGTAGGCGGCGCCGTTGGCCGTGTCCAGGACGATCTTCATCCCCTCCATGGAGAGGTGGCGGGGGAAGGTGTTCTTGAGAAAGACGATGTAGCGGCCGTTGACGCCCTCGAGACGGAAGGCCCGGCCGATGTCGGCGCCCAGGGGCAAAAGGTCGGCGAAACGGTCGTTGAGGATCAGGTCCTCGATGACCTCCTCCTGGTCGCCCCTCAGCTTGAAACCGTCCCCCCCGAAGATCTTGATCCCGTTGTCCTGGAAGGGGTTGTGGGAGGCCGAGATGACGACGCCCGCGTCGGCCCGCATGCTGTTGGCGATGTAGGCGATGCCCGGCGTGGGCATCACCCCGACGAGGTAAGAGTTACCCCCCATGGAGGTGACGCCCGCCTCGAGGGCGCTCTCCAGCATGTAGCCCGACAGGCGGGTGTCCTTGCCGATGATGACGACGGGCCGATGCCCCCCCTTCCTGAAGAGGTGGGTGATGGCCCTCCCGACGCCGAAGGCGATCTCCGGGATCATGGGATAGCGGTTCGCCTCCCCGCGGATCCCGTCCGTTCCGAATAGCTTGCCCATGGTACGTCCTTTGTGTTTGCGCCTTTTTACCCCGCCGACTCACCTCTCGCCCGACGGTGGCAGATCGCCGAACAGGCCGAGGTCCGGCATCCCCGCCGCCACCCGGCGGCAGAAGGCCGTGACGACGGCCCCCAGCCAGGCCGTCCCCCGGGACGACACGGCGGGGGGGAGAGACCGGATGGTGGCGAGGTAATCCCCCTTGCCCCCCCCGATCGACCGCTCCAGCCCGCCGAGGAAGGCCTCCCGAAGGGGCTCGACGGCCCTGAGGACCTCCGGGGCCCCCTCGGTGAAGAGACGGTTGATGAAACCCTGTCCCTCCCGGAAGACCCGCCTCGGGCCCTCGCCGGCACCCTGGGCCGCCTTGTCGGCCATGGCGGCGAGCCTCTTGAGGCGTTCCTCCTTCGCCGCGGCCAGCAGCTCGACCACCCCCTCGTAGATGAGGTCCCCGAAGGTCAGGGCGGCGAAGAAGGGGCGGCGGACATGGGCGTACCACTCGGCGAGGGCCGCCAGATTGGCGAGATAGACGATGTTGTTCTCCACGATCCGCCGGAAGGAGGGGTAGGAGGCGGGCCGATACTCCCTCACCCGGGAGGCGGGCGGGGCCTCGTAGATCAGTTGCCCGTCCTCTGGATAGTCGCGGCGGATGATCGATCCCGCCGCCACGACATTGCCGAAGCCCAGACGCACGGGGCCCACCATGCCCCCCTGACCCCCGAGGAAGACGGGGGGCCGGTTGAGCATCACCCCCCGGGGGACGTCGCCGACGAGGGACGGGGTGGCCTTGTCGGCGTCGGGGGTGAAGTTGAAATGGATGTAGGAGCTCCCCACCTCGCTGTGGTCCCGGCGGCTCGTGCCGCCGGCGACGAGGCAGTCGCAGAGGTTGACGAGGCTCCCCAGGGTGACGAAGGGAAAGAGGATCGTCTGTTTCAGGCCGACGCAGTGGGCGCCCCCCGCCTCCTCCTCCAGGAGGCACCCCTCCCGGACGTGGGCCCCCATGCCCAGAGAGGCCTTCGCCAAGAAGACGGAGCGCCTGAAGAACCCCCCCTTGAGCTCCACGCCGGGGCCGAGGCGGCAGTCCTCGACGGTGACGGGGCCCTCGTGGCCGAGGCGGCAGTCCTCGGCGATGACCGTCCCGGCGCCGTAGATGCGACAGCCCGGGTAGAGGACCACCCCGGGGGCGATGCGCCCCGTGTCGACCTCCTCGCCGATGTCGAGGCTCAGGGGATGGGGGCAGACGACGCCCGCGGCGACGAGAGCCCGGATCTTCTCCAGGGACCTGGGCGTCAGTTCCCTCTCCATGGATCTCCTTCCATACCCAAGGCCGCCCGCCGGCGGCGGCAGAAAAAAGGGGCCCGGAACTCTATCTTCCGTGGCCCCCGGAACTTCCTGGTGGAGCTGGGGGGAGTCGAACCCCCGACCTCTTGAATGCCATTCAAGCGCTCTCCCAACTGAGCTACAACCCCGCAAGTCGCGCCGACGCGATTCGAGATGGGGCTAACACAGGCCCGGAAATCTTGTCAACCTGTTTTTTTCCGATCCCTACCCGCCGCGACGGTCCTTTCGTACTCCCCGACGAGGTATGCCCGCGGGACACCGGTGTCGATGAAGTCCCACGGCAGGACCTCCCCCGGGTCCTTCGGCCGGTAGACGAAGAAATCGGGGGAGACGGCGGCCTCCCGGAAGGCCCGCGGCCAGCTCCCCGTGCGGACGTAGTGGAGGATGATCCCCCCCACCCGCCGGTCCCCGAGGGAGAAGAGGGCCTGTAGATAGGCCTCCCGGGGCGAGGAGCAGCGGAGGGCGAAGACGGCCTCCCGGCGGAGGTCCGAGGAGAGGGCCCTGATCCGCCGCCGGGTCTCGCCGGCGTCGGCGAGGGGGTACCACTGGAGGGGCGTCCCCGCCTTCGGGACGAAGGGGTTGACGGAGAGGGTGATCCGGCGGAAGCGCCGCCCCCCCGCCGTGACCCCGGCGATCCTCCGGGCGAGGTCCGCGATGGCCGCCGCGTCCCCGTCCCCCTCCGTGGGCAGGCCGATGAGGAAGTACAGGCGCAGGTTCACGATGCCGTGCCTCAGGAGCATGGCCGCCGCCGCCATGATCCCCTCGTCGTCGATCCCCTTGCGGATCAGGTCCCGCAGTTCCTGGGATCCCGCCTCGGGGGCCAGGGCGGGGGTCTCGATCCCCCCCCGGGCCAAAAGACCCACCAACTCCTCCCGGAGGGCGTCCACCCGCAGGGAACCCACGGCGAGGCGCCCCCCCCGCTCCAAGACGAAACGCCCCATCCTCTCCAGGTGGGGATGGTCGGAGACGGCCGTCCCGACGAGACCGATCCGGCCCCGGGCGGCGAGGCCCCGCTCCAGGGACGCCCGCAC
>Ga0116147_1005723_pt1 | contig 10431 bp, 9 predicted proteins | sample AD_JPNHG3_MetaG_FD_89749 | JGI IMG/M metagenome (GOLD analysis project Ga0116147, IMG submission 89749) | Active sludge microbial communities of municipal wastewater-treating anaerobic digesters from Japan - AD_JPNHG3_MetaG | ecosystem: Engineered > Bioreactor > Anaerobic > Digestate | place...
ATACCGTACTTCAATCTCGGGAATCTTGCTTGCAAGACAGGAAACTACAAGAAATCTGAAGATTTTTTCCGTAAAGTACTGACACTCGACCCTAACAACACCGACGCGATGAACAATCTGGCAGTTGCTTTACTTATGCAGGATCGTCTTCAAGAAGCGAAGCTGCTGGTTGAAAAAGCTCTTAAGACAAGGCACAAGGACGAGTATGAGGACACATTGAAGGAGATTCAGAAAAAAGAAGTCCTTTCTCATAGGAGGTAACGAAATGAGAAAACTACTTTTCGGAGCGATAATTTTGGCAGCGACGATTTTTTCACCCGTCGGGGCAACGGCAGATGTTGATGTCCACATTGGAATAAGTTTGCCGCCTCTTATCTCGTTTTCGGGGCCGCCGGCTGTTATCGTATTACCCGACACCCCTGATGTCTATGTAGTCCCTTATATCGAAGTGGACCTTTTCTTCTGGGGCGGTTGGTGGTGGCGTCCATGGGGAGGGCGATGGTATCGCTCTCAGTATTATGACCGGGGGTGGGTTTATTACGGCGGTGTTCCAAACTTCTACTTTTATGTGGATTCGGGATGGCGTGATTGTTTCAGGTCCCATAATTGGCATGGCCATCCTTGGAACCACCAATATGTTCCACACCATGAACTTCAAAGAAACTGGAAGACTTGGCAAGCGAATCGCTATTGGGAGAAGAAAAAAGTCTGGAATGTCCAGGGTTATAAACCTCAAACACCAAAGCAGAGACAGGAATTGAGACGGCAAAGGCAGGAGCAATATCGGCAGAAGCCGGCAGTCCAAAGAGAGTTGCAGCACGAGCACGGGCGAAGTGTTCAACAGCCATCTCAGCCACGTCAGCCACAGGAGCGGTATCTTGAACCAAGGGGCGAGCGGCCCCAGGGACGGGATTTAGAGCCCAGGGGGGAGAAAGGTCATGGGGGATCACAGCAACGGCAATCTCCGGGGAGACATGAAGGCGGAGACAAAGGACATGGAAGGTGGTAGGACAAGAAGTGATTCGTTTATCTGTGCGTGAATAGGAGGAAATGATGAAGGCTCTGAGAATGGCGGTTATGGTTTTTATGTTGTTTCTCTTTGCATCCCCGGCTGTGGCGGGGGATTTTGACTGGATGAACGATTTCAACGCCCAGGCCTCGCTGGATCCGTCTGGATTCCGGGCAAGGCTTGCCGCGCGATTCAACATCGGGGACGCGCAGATCAGCGCCGTCATGAGCAACATACATGATCCGGCCGGTGTATACATGGCGTTCCGGTTAGGGGAGATGTCCCACCAGCCTGTAGAGCGGGTGGTCGATGTGTACAAGAAGAACAGAGGGAAAGGGTGGGGTGTCATAGCTAAGAGTCTCGGAATCAAACCGGGCTCTCCGGAATTCCATGCATTGAAGCGGGGCGACGATTTATACACGCACAAGGAAAAGGGGAAAGGAAAAGGCGGGAAAGGAAAAGGAAAGGGAAAAGAGAAAGGCTGAGGTTGATTTTGACGCAGGGTCCAGGTGCCCTGCGACCCCCGGGCGACTGCGAGACAACAAAACCTCTTTAGCCGTCCGACGGAATACCATCCGACAAGGAGTAGCATCTACCCAGGAAAGGTCACGGTCCAAGGAAAGGTATGTCCGTCAAGAAGAATCTTCAGAAAAAACGGGATCGGGTAAAGCGAATCCGCCAAGACCGGGCGAGACAATCGCAGCTGATCGACGCACAGTGGAACTTGGACCTGGCTGTGGACGCTTTACGTCTACGTGACTATGAGAAGGCCGGACTCCACGTCGAGAAGGCCCTTCACCTGAAGCCGGACTGGCACCACGCCCTACGTCTGAAATCCATGATTGCCCTTGAAATTCCGAAGCCGGACATCGCGACCGCTTGCTCCTGCCTGGAAAAAATCGTTCAAAAAGACCCCAACGACGTCATAACGATGTTCTCCCTGGCCGATTGCTATTTCCGGCTGCAACGTTACGCCGACGAAATATCCCTGTTGGAAGGATTTTTGTCCCGTTACAAGGACCGGCGAAGCAAGGATATCGATCGATACAAGAAACAGGCACGAGAATGGATCCGGGAGTCCAAGGAATACCAGGAGGCAGAGAGATTTCGTGCCATGCTCAAAGCATCCGACACCGGCACTGCCTCCAGAGCTGCCAGATTTCCGGATAAGAAGCAGGTACCTACGGCAACGGCCGCCCCCTCTCCGCCGGAGACAGCCGGTCCTGTTTTGCCCAGTCTCGACCTATCACCGTTTCAAGAGGCCCGAAAGTTCCGGGTCGAGCCGACCATCCGGTTTCGGTCGGGGGACGGAGACCTCGTGACCGACGTCGCTGCCGCCGTACCCGAGGATTTGACGGACTACAGACTGCGCCTTGCATACCACCGCTTGCGTCTCCTTAAAGACTTCGAGGAACTCCTGTGTCTTGACCAACTCCAGGGGGTGACTCATTATTGGTACCAGGTGGAAACGGTCGCCAGTGTCCTCAAACGGTTCCGGGGACGGGTTCTTCTCGCCGACGAGGTGGGGTTGGGTAAGACGATCGAAGCGGGTATGGTCATCAAAGAATATCTCCTTCGGGGACTGGCGAGGAAGGTACTCATCCTCACCCCGCCCAGTCTCGTTTCCCAGTGGCAGGAAGAGATGGCAGTCAAGTTCGGGTTGTCCTTCGTAACGCCGGATCACGAAGCATTCCAAGGGGATAGCGAACGTTTCTGGAGGGAGCAGGACCTGGTGATCGCTTCCATCAACACCGCCAAGTCCCAGCGGCATTCTGACGTCGTCACCAATATCGATTACGACCTCGTTGTCGTCGATGAGGCACATTACCTGCGGAACAAGAAGACCCTCAACCATCGCCTCGTGGGCGCCCTCCGCAAGCGATTTCTCCTTCTCCTGAGCGCCACCCCTGTCCAGAACAACCTGATAGAACTGTACAACCTCATCACTCTCCTCCAGCCCGGCCTCCTCAGTACCGAAGCGGCCTTCAAAAGGGACTACGTCAAACGGGGGAATCTCCGGCAGCCGAATAACCCCGAACAACTGCGCAGGCTCCTAAAGGAAGTGATGATCCGGAACACCCGCTCTATGGTCGACGTCAAACTGCCCAGGCGCTTCGCAACGACCCTGTACGTGACACCGACGGAAGAGGAGCGGGAAACGTATGAACTTCTGAGCACCTTAACCCGCTTGCTCCACGAGAAGGAGGGGCCGACGGAGCTCTTGACGATCCGAAACCTCCAGATGGCGGCCGGAAGTTCTCCTTTCGCCCTGAGGGATGCCCTTGGTCACCTGCAGGCCCGCCTGGAAGGCGCCGACCATCCAATCCGCCACCTGTTGAGGGATCTCGACGCCCGGTTGGCCCGTATAGACGACTCCGCCAAAGGCCGGCAGTTCCTTGCCCTGGTGGAGCAGAATCGGGAGAAGAAACTGATCTTTGTCCGGTACCAGAGGACGCTCGCATATCTGGCCGGTCTGCTCAGGGAAAGAGGCCTACCCTTTGCCGTTTTTAGCGGAACTATGAGCACATACGAGAAAGACGCCGCCGTCGAGGCATTCAGGCGCGAAGTCCCTATTCTGCTCAGCACCGAAACCGGCGGTGAAGGCCGGAACATCCAGTTCTGTAACACGATGGTCAACTATGACATTCCCTGGAATCCCATGCGCCTTGAACAGCGAATCGGCAGGATTCACCGGATCGGCCAGGAACGGGATGTCTTCATCTTCAACCTCTGCCTGGCAGGTAGCATCGAGGATTACATGATGCGGATACTGGACGACAAGATCCACATGTTTGAGCTCGTCATCGGCGAGATCGACACCATCCTCGGCAACCTGGAGACCGACCGCGATTTCAGCAGTCTCATCCTCGACGTCTGGCTCCGCTCAGGAGACGAAGCGCTGCGGCGGGAAAACTTCGCCCGCCTCGAGGACGAAGTCATCGCGGCGAAGAAGGCCTATGAAAAAACGAAGGCCCTGGACGAAATGCTCTTCGGCGATGATTACGAGGTGTAAGGTCTGATGGAACTGCACAAATTCCTTGCGCAGTTGCTCGGCCGTCACGGCTGCCTGGTAGAGGAGAGTGATGATGGTGCATTACAGGTCCTATTTCCCTCTTCTCTTCAGAGGCAACTCCAGGTCGGAGAAATGGATGTCTTCCGCATACCCCGGGAGAAAGGGCAGGCCCTGACTTTCATCCACGGCGGCCGTGATTTCATCGAATCCCTGGGACCGTTGGCGTTGGAGAAAGGTAAATTCAGCGCCGTTTCGTTTCCCGACCTGAATTTTGCCGTCAAGGACCCCGAAAAGCTCCTTGCCTCACACCTCACGGTCCAGAACGGTATATTTCGGATCAAAGAGATGCGGGAGGGCAAAGGATCCTACCTTGTGGTACATTTCTCGCTGACCGCGACGGCGGACACCCGGATGGAGCGCCTCCTGGCCGTGGCGGTCAATGAACAGACAGGAACGGTGCCGGTGGGGATGGAGACGCAGATTATGTATCTCCTCGACCGATACGGCGCCGAAGGCCGGGAGAAGGACCGAGGCGGGCCGGAGGTGTCTTCGGAGGAGCTGGCCCGCAGTCTCCGGACGGCCCAAGACCTCGCCTCTCTCGCCGCGCAGGATATCTGCGGGGAATTCATCGACAACCTGAACCGCAGGCTCGAGCGGGACCTACGGCGTCTCCAGGCGTACTACCTCACCCTCGCCCAGGAGATCGAGAGACGCCTGCTAAAGAAGAAGAATGACCCGGAAGAGGCGGACCGGGCCTTGTCTCGGCTTGAGGCAACCCGGGCCGATTATCTGAAGAAGATCCAGGACGCCAGGGATAAGTATGCCCTGGACATAGTCCTCGAGCCGGTGAGTGTTCTGCGTGTCGAATTGCCGTTGACAATCCTCGACGTTACGCTGCAGCGGCGCAAGGAAAGGCGCCTCGTCTCCCTGCCCGTCAACCCCGCCATCCGTGGCCTCGAGTCGCTCGTCTGTGAAAACTGTCGGCGGCCCGTCCTGAACTTTTACCTCTGCGACGCCCTCCACGTCCTCTGTGCCGGTTGTTTTCCGGCCTGCTCGGCATGCGGGCAGTGACTGCCGTTTTTCCCTTGACAACCGTATCTGTCTGAAATACCAATCCTATTCATCGATGAAGTTGCATGACTTCCCGGGAAGCGGGCTTTGGCCGGGATGAGGGCGAATCGCTCGACAACCGGGAGGGATCAAGAAGCATGTGGGAGATCGAAACGTCGTGAAAGAAGTGATCGTAAGCAAGACGGCCGCGGGAAGAGTGGCACGGTTTTTCCCCTGGGTCTATGAAAACGAACTCGTCACGGTGCCCCGGGATGTGGGCGGCGGTGAGGTTATCAGGGTGTCGTCCCCGTCGGGGGGATTCCTCGGGGTCGGGTACATCAACCAGACGAGCACGATCGCCGTCCGGGTTCTTTCCTTCACGAAACGCCCCATCGACCAGGAGTTCTTCCGGGAGAAGATTGCGAAGGCCTGGCAGCGCCGGGCCGTCTTGGGGGAAACGACAAACGCCTTCCGCGTCGTCCATTCGGAGGCCGACGGGCTTCCCGGCCTTGTTGCCGATTATTACAACGGTTTTCTCTCCCTCCAGGTCAACACGGCGGGGATGGAGCGCCTGAGGAGAGAGATCCTTGCCGCCTTCATTGATGTGGTGAGGCCGGCAGGTATCTACGAGCGGTCGGATGCCGGCGCCAGAGAGAAGGAAGGACTGGGAAGCGCCGAGGGGGTCCTCTACGGGGAGATCCCCGAGGAACTGACCATCGAAGAGGGCGGCGTCCTCTTTAAGGTCCGGCTGCGCGAAAGCCAGAAGACGGGATTCTATCTCGACCAGAGGAGAAATAGAGGGACCGTGGCGTCTTACGTCGGCGCAGGGTACCGGGTACTCGACGTCTTTTCCAATACGGGCGGCTTCGGCCTCTACGCCGCCGCTAAAGGTGCCGGGTCCGTTACCCTCGTCGACCAATCGGCTGCGGCCCTTGAGGCCGCCCGCGAGAACGTTAGCCTGAACGGCATGAAGGACGTCGTCTCCGTGAAGGCCGACGCCTTCGCTTACCTTGCCCGCGAGGCAAAGCAAGGCAAGCGCTACGACCTCGTAGTCCTTGACCCGCCTTCCTTCGCGAAGGCGAAAGACGCGAAGGGTGGGGCATTGAAGGGGTACAGGCGCCTCGTCCTCGACGGTTTGCGTATTCTCAAGCCCGAGGGGTATCTCGCGGTATTTTCCTGCTCCCACCATATATCACTCGACGACATAGGATGTGCCTGCCTGAACGCAGCGGCCGACGCGGACTGCCGGATCGAGGTGCTGGAACACCTCTTCCAGGATACCGACCACCCTTACATCCTCAATATTCCCCAGTCACTCTACCTGAAAGGACTACTGACCAGAAAAACGCTTCTCTGATGAATACCGATAATTGTATTGACTTCCCCGTGAAATTGATAAATATAAGTTACATCAAGCAAAGACCACTGAATTGGGTGCAGGCGGTCCCCGTCCAGGAAAAAATCCCGACAAAAATACCCCCTCCTGGCCGGGACGGACAGAGAGGATCGAATGGAATTCAGACATAAATCAGGAAAAAACTTTCTTATAATCTGGCTCGTCTTTCTGATCTTTTTCTTCTTCGTGTCGCTGGTCGGTGCGGTGCATTTTGCCTTCGCATCACCCCGGACACAGCAAAAGTACCGGCTCGCGTCGGCAAGAGACATCGGCACGGCGCCGGCTTCCTTCGCGGACCTGGTGGAGAAACTGAAGCCGGCGGTCGTCAACATCTCGACCACAAAGATCGTCCGGTCCGAGGGAAGGGGACAGGGCGCTCCCTTCGGGGACGACTTCTTTGAGCGGTTTTTCGGCGGCGACGATTTCTTCCGGAAATTTTTCAACGAGGCACCGCGACAGTACAAGCAGAGGAGTCTCGGGTCGGGCTTTATCATCACCCGGGACGGTTATATCCTTACTAACAACCACGTAGTCGAGCGGGCCGATAAAATCAGGGTACGCCTTTCCAGCGGTAAGGAATACGACGCCCGGGTCGTCGGGAAAGACGCCAAGACGGACCTCGCCCTCATCAAGATAACGCCGGCCGGCAACCTGCCGGTCGTTGAATTCGGCGACTCCGACAAGTTGCGGGTAGGGGACTGGGTGATCGCCATCGGAAACCCCTTCGGCCTCGAGCAAACAATCACGGCGGGGATCGTCAGCGCCAAAGGACGGGTGATCGGTGCCGGGCCTTACGACAACTTCATCCAAACGGATGCCTCGATAAACCCTGGCAACAGCGGTGGTCCTCTTTTTTCCCTGGACGGTAAGGTCGTGGGGATCAACACGGCGATCGTCGCCCAGGGACATGGTATAGGTTTCGCCATCCCGATCAACATGGCGAGGGAAATCCTTCCGGAACTGAAGACGAAGGGAAAGGTGACCCGCGGTTGGCTCGGGGTCTCGGTCCAGGACATCACGGAGGACATGGCCCAGAGCCTGAAGATAAAAGAAATGGAAGGGGCCCTGGTGGCAGAGGTGATGCCCGGCGACCCGGCAGATAAGGCCGGGATCAAGACGGGGGACGTCATCGTCGAGGTGGACGGGAAAAAAATCAAGGACACCCATGAACTGCTCCGGGTCGTCGCCACGATCCCGATAGGGAAGAAGGTTGATGTCAAGGTCCTCCGGGACGGAAAGGCCCACGTCGTCCCCGTCGTCGTCACAGAGCGAAAAGAGACGATGCAACTTGCCGAGAAAGGCGGCGGCACGGGCGGCTACTTCGGGATGACGGTCGGGGAAATCACTCCGGAGATCGCCCAACAACTCGGCCTTTCCGAAAAGAGGGGTGTCGTCGTTGTGCGGGTCAAGTCGGGAAGCCCCGCCGATGAAGCTGGAGTCAGGCCCCGGGACGTCATCGTCCAGGTGAATAAGGTAAAGATTTCTTCTATCAAGGAGTATAAGAGAGAGATGTCGAGAAAGGATGCCAGAGACAAGGCGCTGCTCCTCGTCAAGAGAGGCAAGACGAACCTTTACATCGCTCTCAAGAAGGGTTGATTGGTCAGAGAAGGGTCGCAAACCGCCCGTCTGCTGCGGGAAATGTACGACAGGCTGGAGCGCCGTTTCGGAGACCTCTGCTGGTGGCCGGCCGAGACACCTTTTGAAGTCATCGTCGGCGCGATCTTGACGCAGAACACCAACTGGCAGAACGTCGAGAGGGCGGTCGCAAACCTCAGGAACGAGAACCTCCTGACCGAGCAAGGCCTACTCGCCGTTGAGGAAGGACGCCTCGCGGAACTCCTCAGGCCTTCCGGCTACTACCGGGTTAAGGCGAAGAGGCTTAAGGCCTTCATTCATTTCCTTTTTGGTGAGTACCGGGGTGACCTCGGGAAGATGTTTGCGGAAGACCCGCGGGACCTCAGGGTGAAGTTGCTGGGCGTCAAGGGGATCGGCGAGGAAACGGCGGACAGCATCCTTCTCTACGCCGGTGGGATGCCGGTTTTCGTCGTTGACGCCTACACACGGCGGATACTCTCACGCCATGGAATCGTCGACGGAGATAAAAGTTACGGTGAGATCCAACGCCTCTTCATGGACAATCTTCCGGCGGACGCGCCCTTCTACAATCAGTACCACGCCCTGCTTGTCCAGGCGGGTAAGCTTTTCTGCCGAAAAGAGCCTCTTTGTCGAGACTGTCCATTGCGGGAACTTGAAAAGGCGAGGTCAAAAAGCTAAAAACCGGGAGAAGAAAAATGTCTCTGATAATCAAAGAGTTGTGCGTTGAAATCGCGGGGCGGGAAGTCCTCCACGATATCGATATGGAGATCAACCCCGGGGAAACCCACGTCCTTTTCGGGAAAAACGGCTCCGGGAAGACCTCTCTCCTGATGGCGATCATGGGCTTTTCGGGTTACCAGATTACGAAGGGCAGCATCACCTTCAAGGGACGGGACATCACCCACCTCCCGATCAACGAAAGGGCGAACCTCGGAATCGGCATGGCCTTCCAGCGACCGCCCACCATCAGGGGACTCAAAACGAGAGACCTGGTGGACCTCTTGGGAAAGCAAAGAGGCAACGGCGGACAGACGACAAAGTACGCAGAAAGCCTGGAATTCACCGAATTTCTCGACAGGGAAATCAATTACGGCCTCTCGGGAGGGGAGATCAAGAAATCGGAGTTGGTTCAGCTCATGGCCCAGAATCCCGACCTCATCCTTCTCGACGAGCCGGAGTCGGGCGTGGACCTCGAGAACATCGCCCTTCTCGGCAAGGTCATAAAGAAGCTTCTCCAGAAGAACCTCCGCCGGCTTAGGGTCAAATCGGGCCTCATCATCACCCACACCGGGCTCATCCTTAACTACGTGGAGGCCGACAAGGGTCATCTCCTCCTCGACGGTAGCCTCAAGTGCTCCGGGAACCCCCGGGAGATGTTCGACACCATCTGTAAATTCGGCTATGAGGAATGCGCAAGATGTCAAAGATAAAAGAGAAGGCACAGGCGGCAAAAGAAAAGAAGGCCCTTTACGGAACCGACATCGACCTGGCGGCGTTCAAGAGAAAAGCGGCTGAACACGCCTACCAGGACGACCTGGAGAAGATACCCCCGGACAGCCAACGGGGGATGACCGAGGCGGGCATAGTCCTCTCGGAAGAAGGGCGGGCGGGAAGTTATATCCAGATGGACCATTCGCCCGTTCACTGCTCTATCCGGGAGGAGGGGGTCGAGATCCTGCCGATCGTGGAGGCCCTGAAGAGATACGACGGCTTGCAGGATTACTGGTGGCAGGCCATGGCCGTGGATGCCGACAAGTATACGGCACATACGGAGCTAGAACTCCACAACGGTTACTTCATCCGTGTCTCGAAAGGCGTGAAGGCCCTCTTCCCTGTTCAGGCCTGCCTCTACCTCGGCGAGGAGGGGATCGCCCAGCATGTCCACAACATCATCATCGCCGAGGAGGGTTCGGAACTCCACGTCATCACGGGCTGCACCACGGCCCCGAACCTGGCAAGGGCACTCCACATCGGGGTTTCGGAGTTCTACGTCAAGCGCGGTGCGACCCTCACCTTCACGATGATCCACAACTGGGGCGAAGAAGTGGCAGTCCGCCCGAGGACGGCCGTCTGGGTGGAGGAAGGAGGGACCTATCTCTCCCATTACGTCTGCATGAAGCCGGCGCGCTCTATACAGACGGACCCGACGGTGAGGCTCCTGGGTGAGGGCGCCGTCACCAGGCTAAACACCATCTTGGTCGCCGGGAAAGGTTCCGAGATGGACGTGGGCGGCAGAGTTCATCTCGAGGCCCCGGACACGAAGGCGGAGGTCGTTTCGCGGACCATCTCGACGGGCGGCAACATCATCTCTCGGGGGCTCCTGGTTGGGTACGTGCCGGGGGTGAAGGCCCATCTCGTATGCCGCGG
>Ga0116147_1005734_pt1 | contig 10423 bp, 12 predicted proteins | sample AD_JPNHG3_MetaG_FD_89749 | JGI IMG/M metagenome (GOLD analysis project Ga0116147, IMG submission 89749) | Active sludge microbial communities of municipal wastewater-treating anaerobic digesters from Japan - AD_JPNHG3_MetaG | ecosystem: Engineered > Bioreactor > Anaerobic > Digestate | place...
AAATATGGCCCCGATGGACATGTTAGGGGAAATCCTACAAGGCAAAAACAATGGGCAAGAAAACACACAAACGTCGCAAACGCAGCAATCAGCAACCACCGATGACACGGACGCGCAAACAAACGACGACACCGACAGCGAGCCAGCAGCCGCAGCGTGACCAAAAGACGGACGTCGCGCCGATGATGATGCGGGCCGCGTTTGTGCCGGGGTCTATCAACGTCGAAGAACGGACGATTGATGTGGTTTTTGGCACAAACAAGCCGGTCCGGATGTATACGTGGGAGTATGGGGCAATAAATGAGGAACTTTCATTTGACCCGTCACATGTCCGCATGGATAGGCTGAATAACGGAGCGCCGGTACTTGACAACCATGACGCCTACGGCTCCGTGCTAGATACGGTTATCGGCGTTGTTGAGCGGGCGTCCACCGACGGAACAAAAGGCCACGCCACCCTCCGTTTTGCGAAAACAGACAAAGGGGAGAAGATATTGGGAATGGCCAGGGACGGCATTTTGCAGAACGTGTCGGTAGGGTATGCCGTACACAAATACAGCCGCAGCAAAGCAAAAGAAGAAGGCAAACTGGACAATTACCGTGCAATTGATTGGGAGCCGCACGAGATAAGCATGGTATCTGTTCCGGCTGATTTTGACGCAAAAGTTCGGAAACTGGCAGGGCCTGAAGATTCGGTATTGATCGAAGATGAGGCCGGTGTTGCTGCTATTGAAACGCGGGGCGGCGATATGTACGGAGCGGATATTGAAATGCAGGAGCCAAAGGCGGCAACTGGCACTATTGAATCTTGCACCGACGCAATCAACGAACTGAACGAACTGATCGGAGATGCCAAAGCAGCAGCCGACGCAAACCCGGACTACGCAGACCTGTACGGCGCTGTTATCGAGGCCCACAAGGCCGCCATTTCCGCACACCTTGAAATTATCGCGGCCATGAACGGCCAGCGGTCAACCGACAAAGACATTATCAACCAGCGGCGTTTACAGGCGAAAGCCTTAATAGCCCGTTTTCCAAACAAATAACAAACAAACACTATGCAAACAGCACAAATGCTGAAAGCCAAACGCGAAGAACGGGCGGCGGCGCTGGACAAGGTAAAAGCGCTAAGCAGCAATATCGAAAACCGCACATGGGCAGAAGACACCGACGGGCCGGCGCTTGACGCCGCTCAAAAGGAACTTGAGGCCCTGGAAACCGAAGTTCGGCGACTGGAAAACCTGTTGGACATCGAAGCGCGCAGCGCCGGGTGGCAATCCAGCACGACCACATCCAGCCCCGTTACCGTCAACGTCATCGAAAAGCGCGGCGACAACGTTGAAGACGTGAAAAAGCGCTACCACTTTGCCGACGCAATCCGGGCGCTGCAAAGCGGCAAACTTGAGGGCTTGGTGAAAGAAATGCACGAAGAAGCAACAGCCGAAGCAAACACGGTTGGCTTGCGCGACTTCGGAAAAGGCATCATGATTCCGTCTTTCATACAGCAGCGCGCAAGCGCCGGATTCCACAAACGGGACATGAGCACGACCACGACCGACGGCGGGTACACCATCGCCACGGAAACCGGGCAACTTATTCCGTACCTGGACCCGCAGGGCGTTCTTTCCCGCTTGGGTGTTCAATTCCTGCCGGGTTTGGTTGGAAACATCGACTTCCCGCGCAACGATGGAACGACGACCGCCGTGTGGGCCGCCGAACAGGCCGCTTCGACAGAGAGCAACCCGACTTTTGACCGCGTGCAAATGTCTCCGAACCGCCTGACCGCTTGGAGCGACTTTTCGACGCAGTTGATGCGCCAAAGCAATATCAACATCGAAAACTTTGTCCGTGACCGCCTGATGAAAGCCCGCGACAACGCCCTTGACGTTGCAGCCCTGACCGGCGGCGGCGGCACGACGCCTACCGGCATTACCGGCGTATCCGGCGTGAACGTTATCACCATCGCCGCTTCGCCTACATGGGCCAAAATTGTCGATTTTGAAACGCAAGTTGCCACGGACGACGCCCTGAATGACGGCAGCGTTGCCTACCTGACCACGCCAGGCGTTGCCGGTATCCTGAAAACCGTTAAGCGCGACGTAGCGGGCAATGGGTTCATTTGGGAAGGCAACAACATTGGCACAGGCTCTATCAACGGATACCGTGCCATTACGTCTACCCTTGTCCCGACGGGCAGCGGTGGGCACTACATGTTTTTCGGCGATTGGAGCCGTTTGAAAGTCGGCCAATGGGGCGGCAGCGAGTTGATGCTCGACCCGTATACCGGCCTGACCACGGCAACCCTTCGCGTAGTGCTGAACACCTGGCACGACATCGCCGTGGAGCAAGGTAAAGCCTTCGCCTATTCGGCAACCGTTCACCCGTCCTAATCAGAACGCGCAATGACGATAGAGACAACAACGCAACCGGCCGCCGAGCCGCTGGACATTCAGGAAGTGAAAACTTTTTTGAATGTTACCAGTAATGACCACGACGCTATGATCGAGTTATTCGTGAAGATGGCGCGGGAATGGGCGGAGCATGTCACCGGGCAGGCGTTGTTGTCTCAAACCGTCAAGCAGTATTGGGACGAATGGCCCGAAGGCGTTTTCGACCTGGGCAAAAGCCCGGCAACGTCGGTTACTTCAATTCAGTACATCGACGAAAACGGCGCTACGCAAGCCTGGGCGGCAACGAATTACACGGCAGACCTGAAAAGCACACCGCCGCGAATTTTCCCGACCGAAAACGCAGATTACCCGGCATTGGGCAAATATCCTAATGCTGTTATCTGCACATACGTCACCGGCTACGCGGCACCGCTTAACGTGCCGGCTCGAATCAAGGCGGCGATGTTGCAGGTAATAGCCTTCTTGTACGAAAACCGGGAAGACATACCCGTTAACGGTGTTGGCGGTTCTTACCGGGTCCGTTCGGCGGAGGCGATGATTTTCAACAACCGTATCCGGATCGTGTAATGGAAAACCTGTCTAAGATTCTGCCCGACATTGCCGCGCTGGATACGAAGGTTGAACTTCAATCCTTCACGACGGCAGCCGACGCTTACGGGGGATTGACAAAGACATGGACAACATACGCAACCGAATGGGCACGAATCGAATACAGCGCAACCGGCAGCGGGGAGGATTACGACGGACATATTAATCTGTCTGTTTTGCGGATTCAGTTTACGATTCGCTGGCGCGATTCTGTTACGGTGAAACACCGGGTTTTGTACGACAGTGAATACTACGATATTAGGAAAATAGAGGTATTGGGCCGCAGGCGGTTTTTGTTAATAACGGCAGATAAAAAATTGTAAAGCGATGGCAAATAATAGTTTGGAACAAGAAATAGCGATACTTCAAAAAAAGTTATTCGCCATTTCTGACACGGCAAAAAAGCAGTCTCAAAACGCTTTTAAGCAAGCCGCACCTATCCTTATTTCCGCCATTCAGGGCCGAGCCGCAGAAAGCGAAAAATCGCACTATCGTTACAGCACGCCGAAAATCAGCAATAAACTACGCGCCCCTAACGGCATGGGTCGCATTGTGGCAACGTACATGCCGGGAAACCTAAAGCGATCAATCAAGGCGCTTATTTTCCGGCGCTCGGCGGCAATATTCGTAGGGCCGAAACTGGATAAGCAAGGCAGCGGCGGCACGTTCGCCGGGGGCCGTGTTGATGGGTACTACGCGCATTGGATGGAGTTTGGAGCACCGGAGGCGGGCATACGCCCTTCTCCGTTCGTAAAACCGGCCGTTGACGCGGTTGGCAATACGGTGCTAAAGTTTTCAGCCGAATTGCTAAAACGTGAAATTGAAAAAGCGGCAGTCAGATGAATGTATCCGGACCATTAAAAACACTGATCGGGGCCAACAGCCCGGCAAATACGATCATGGGCGGGCGGATATACCCGGCAGTGTTAGAGCAGGAAACAGCATACCCGGCAGCGGCGATTAATACGCTGTCGATTCGGCCTACAAACAGCAAAACGGCCGCTTCGACATTGGACCGGGTAACGGTTCAAATAGACGTGTACGGAGAGACATACGCCACGACGGCGGCCGCAGCGGCGGCAATCCGCACGGCATTGGATTACAGTAGTTCCGGCAGTTTGGGACACATCGAATTTGAGGGACAAAGCGACATGTTTTCAGCAAAGCCGGAGATATTTCGCATAATGCAAACGTATTCAATCGGTTATAAATGAAGCGCATAAAGGTAAAGTTTCTGAAAAACGGCGGGCAGTACGGGTACTCCACGAAAGCCGGCGAAACGGCGCACGTTTTTGATTCTGACCTTGAATACCTCGTTGCAAACGGCGTGATCGAAGCCCCCGAACCGGAAATAGTTGAAACGGCGCAAGTATGGCCACACCTGCAAAAGCGCGGGTTTTTCGCAAAACTAAAAGACCTGTTCAAATGAGAAAAATATTGCTGCTCCGTGACCTAAACGCCGGGACATTATCGGAGAAAAAAGCGGGTTGGTGTGTGGAGTGCTCCGACGAAACGGCGGCCAGGTTGGTAGGATACGGAGATGCAAAGTACATGCCGGCAGACGCGCCGCTCAAAAAAGGGAACCTGCAATTCTACTCAAATTGCACCCCACTAAGCCCTGAAAAAATAGCCGCGTTGAACTTGAAAAAAGCGGACGCGCCAAAGGATTAGAACAAACAAACACAAACACTATAAAGAATAACAGGAATGACAACGGGCACAGTTAATTCAAAACTACTCAAATTGCAGGTCGCAAACGACGGCGCTACGCCCGTAACGATTACCTGCCAAACAAACGCCGAACTGACGATCAACAATGAAATGTTCGACGTTACCTGCAAAGATTCCGGCCAATGGAAGGAGGTTTTGCCGGGCATGACATCGGCAACCATTTCCGGGGAATTATTCGTCGCATACGACGCCACGAATGGCCACGACGAAATTTTGACCCAGGTCATCGCCCAAACCCGCGTGAACTGGATTTTTGGCACCGGCGTATCGGGCGACACGAAACTGTCCGGCGATGGGTATTTCACATCGGCCGGCATCACATCCAGCGGCCAAAACGAGGGCGTAACCATGTCCTACGAAATCGAGGTCAGCGGCGCAATCACGCAGGGCACATTCTCTTAATAATCTGAAACAATATGACCACATGGGTAAAGTTGGGCGGCGTTGAACGCCCTGTTTGGTTTGGGTATGAAGTGGCCTACACTTACGAGGCCCAAACCGGCGGCAATTATAACGAACTTCTTTTCAAGGTGGCCGAAGACATAGACAAGGCCGGGCAGGCTATTGCAGATAACGACATTGTGCGAGCCGGCCTTTCGATGCGGATAAAGCCGTTGTCCGACCTTGTTTATTTCGGAATGAAATACGCGCACCGGAAAGAGGGCATGGAGTTCAATCTTGACGTTGAAGAACTTGCCGGGATGCTTTTTGCCGACAATAGCGCCGTTTCGGCCTGCATTACCGCCATATTCGATTCCCTGCCAAAGCCGACGGGCGAAGATGCGGCAAAAAAAAAGGCATTGGCGACCACGACAGCCCGCCCCGGATCGACTGGCAAAGCCTTATCGAAACGGCGGCCATAATCGGCATGACCGAGCGGGAATTTTGGGACAGTACGCCGCGTTGGTTTGATGCGAAAGTGACGGCGTATGACAATAGGATGAAGTACGATTTTGAGCGCTTGCGAGTATCTACATTTCTAATCTGCTCCCCTAATTTGAAGAAAAACGCCACGTTAGACCGCTTTTGGCCGTCCCCCTGGGCAGAGAAAAAAGTAATCGAATGGCAGCCGGTAGACCCGGCCGTATTGGCGAATTTTAACGCGCACGCGGACGCCGAATTTGAGCAGATGCGGCAAAGAAAGAATTAAAAGTGCATGGCAACAATCAGCGAACTTAACGTAAGGCTCGGACTTCTCTACAAGGACTTCGACAGCAGCCTGAAAAAGGTAGAGCGCGACCTGGAGCGTTCGGGCCGTAAGTTTTCGCAGTTGGGCAACGACCTTGCGCTGTCAATTTCTTTGCCGTTGGCGGCATTGGGGGCATCGGCAATAAAGCAAGCCGGGGAAATCGAATCGCTGAAACTTGCAATGACGTCCACATTTGCAGCGGCCGGGCGAAGTGCATCGGACGCTACAAAAGAGGTAGAGGCGCTACGCCAGGCGGCGATGGCACCGGGCTTGGATTTTGAGCAGGCGGTACGCGGGTCCGTTCGCCTACAAAACGTCGGATTTTCAGCCGAACAATCGAGGGAGACGCTGGTGCAATTGGCAAATGCCATAGCCCTAACAGGCGGAACAGCGCAAGAACTTGACGGCGTTACCCGACAATTTGCGCAGATCGTTTCTAAGGGCCGGATATTGCAGGAAGATATTACGATTCTTTCTGAAAACATGCCTAAAATTTCGTCTTTGATGAAAGACGCTTTTGGCACGGCTAACGTGGAGCGGTTACGGGAGATGGGCGTCACCGGGGAGGAGTTTGTGCAGAAAATAACGGCGGCAGCGGCGGTTCTTCCCCGTGTCGAAGGCGGCATCAAAAACGCGCTTGTAAACGCGGCTGCCGAGGCGCGCAATTCGCTTGCCACGTTGGGTGAAACCATCGTCAACACGTTCGACGTAAAAGGCAAGTTAGACACGTTTACAAAGGCGCTACAAAGCGCCGTTTCTTGGTTCGCCAGCCTTTCGGACGCCACTAAAAGCGCGATTATTCAGGCCGGACTTTTTTTAGTGGCGCTAGGGCCGGCCGTAAAAGTGATGGGCGCGCTTTACGGCGCATCGGCGCAAGTGGTTAGCATATTCGGCGCGCTGGCAAAATCTACACAGGGTTTGGCCCTATTTTTCGGCGGGATGACGCAAAGCACAAAGAGCCTTACCGAGTACATAAAAGGCTTTGGTACGGCCATGCTTGGGGTAGAGGGCGCGGCCGTTCGTATGCGGGTTGCCGTCATTGCCGCTACGGCCGGTTTGGCCACTATTGTATTAGGCATTGCCGCTGCCGTCTACCTAATGTCGGAGCGGTTCGATGCGGCCGCGTTTGCGGCAAAGACGTTCGAGGACGCCGGGAAAGGCGTAAGGCAGGAAGCGGCGGCCGAAATCGGCGTTCTGAACAAGAATATCGACGCGCTTAAAGATGTGCGTACCAGCACGGAGGACCGCAAGAAAGCGGCGGACGCGCTGTTATCGGCATACCCTGACTACCTATCAGGTATCAACCTGGAAAAGGCAAGTTTGGCGCAATTAAACAAGGTTCAGAAAGACCTTAATTTGAGCATCTTGCAAGGGGTTGCCGAACGGAAGAAGGCGCAGGCGGTTAATACGATATACGAAAAGCAGGCCGATATACTGCTAAGGATTCAGGAAATACAACGATCTGGAGACGTAACAGCCGGCGAAGCGACGCTCATAAACACCGGCGACATGATACGCGCCGGGGGCACCGCGCAGGCCGTTATACTGAAATTACAACAGCAGGTAAAAGACCTTGGAACGCAGGCGAATGTAACGGCACAGGACTTTGATAAGGCGTTCAAATTGCAAAGCCGGGCGATTGACCCGCTATTGGAAGGCGAGTACAAAGCGCGGGCGGCCGCCGAAGAAGCGCGGGACGCATTTTTGGGTTTTGGCGATTCGGTGGCCACATCCACCACGACGGCGAAAACGCAATCGAAAGAATCCGAAGACGCGGCGAAGAAAATGGCAACGGCGCTAAAGTCCGTACTTGCCAGCATCGAAGCCGTAAATAAGAAACAGGCCACATTAGGCGCTGATTTTGTCGGGGAGAAAACGACTGAAATCGAGAACGGGGTTGAGAAGTTGATCGAAGCCGGGTTTGGCGAAAATAGCGCGCCAGTTCAAAAACTGAAAGGATACCTGAAAAGCATCCGGGAAGAAATCGCAAAAGGCTTTTCTTCCAACAATGCGATTCAAACTAATATAGGCGTAAGCGCATTGGCCCCGGCGGCCATGCCGGGGTTATCATTGCCGGAGGCGGTTATTTCGCTGAACACAGGCCCGGCGCAGGAAGCGGTAAAGGCGTTGACTGACTTGCAAAGCGCGGCGATTGCTGAAATATCAGCAAATCAGCAAAAAGCGGCAGACCTTGCGCTGGCCGCCGGGGAGCGGGAGCGCGTAGATTCGAGCCTGACAATAGCGCAAATAGGACAACAAGTAGAGGCGCTGAAACAGCAACGAATATCTGCCACATCCGAAGTCGAGCAAAAGCAGATAGACGCACATTTAGCCGAACTGGAAAGAATTAAGGCCGAAAAAGAAGCACGGCAACAAGCGCAAACAGCGATATTAGGCGCGGCGACCGACCTTGCAAATGGAATTTTGGCATTACAGCAGGCGCAGGGGGAACAAGAAAAGGCGCAATTGGACGCCGAATATGCCGCTAAACTTGCCGCCGCACAGGGGAACGCAAACGCGATAGCAAAGATAAACGCCGAATTGGCGGCCAAAAAGGCGGCTATCGACAAGAAAAACGCAAAGACGGCGCAAGGCGTAGCAATAGCCGGGGCGATCATAAACACGGCATTGGGCGTATCAAAGGCGCTATCATCTGCCCCACCGCCGTATAACTTCATTTTGGCCGCGCTTACCGCCGCTGCCGGGGCCGTACAAATTGCGACCATCAAACAGCAGAAATTTGCCAAAGGCGGTGTTATCACTTCGCCTACCGTTGGCCTTATGGGTGAATATCCAGGGGCACGGAATAACCCTGAAATCGTCACGCCGGAACGGTTGATGCGCTCCGTTTTCCGGGAAGAATCCGGGGGCGGGAAAACGCAGGTTTACGGCGTTATCCGGGGCAGTGACATTCTACTTTCATCCGAACGGGCAGCAAACGAGAGGGGGCGTACAAGATAAATGGCAACACGGTTCAGGTGCATATTCCCAGACATACGCGACCAACAATGGACGGTTGAAATAGACGATGCCGACTATGTAGGCGACGTTATCACCGTGGACGCCGTTGGCGGATTCAAGATTCGGTATAGTGGTGAAGGGAAGGGGATGTATAACTACATCATGGGCAGCAGCCTATCTTTCAACATTGCCGTATCGGCTACCACGCGCGCCGCGCTCGAAACATTCCAAGCCTATTTGGTGACGGTGGCCGAGGGTGTTTTGTCTGTAAATGTCACGCGGGGGAGTTCGCTGTATTGGGTGGGCTATGTGACAACCGACCTTTGCAAGTTCGACGACAAAGAAGACGCTTTCGAGTTCAACGTCACGGCCGTTGACGGGTTAGCAAAACTTAAAGGCATTGACTATAAAGATACATCCGGCCTGACGGATAGGCCATACACGGCGCTTTCATTCCTTGAGCACATTCTAAACTGCCTGAATGAATCCGGATTATCTACTCTATACTTCAACCCGACTACCGACATTTTCCTTCGCACGGTTGTTAATTGGGTTGATGCCACGATGGGCGCGCCGGCGGCGGCAAAGGACCCGCTTCGGTATTCACGCGTATCGGGGGAGGTGTTCGCAAAACGGAAAGAAACGGCGGTAGAGGATTACGAGTTTTTTTCGTGTTACGAAGTCCTAAAGCAAATTTGCATACATTGGAAAGCCCGGTTGTTATTTTCCAACGGCTGTTACCGCTTTGAGCAGATCGACGAACGCAGGGGCGACACGTTCAAAGAGCGGGCATGGTCGTCCGACATGACGTTGGTTAGTTCGGCAAACCTAATGCAGTACGACCGAACGGTTAACCAGACGATCAACGCGGCCAGGCTGGCCGGGGGGCAGTATGGGTATTTGCCGGCGTTGTACAAAGTCAAAGTCAAATACGACCACAAAACCTACAAGAACTACGCCGACGGGCTACTTTACAAGTGGCACAATAACAGCCTAAGCACTGACCCGCACGTTGTTACGGATGTGACGTATGATGCAGATTCTTACATCCGGGTATCGGGCAATATTTCGGTTGATGTTGAAATTGCGAGTTATACGAAGCCCTGGCGGTATGTTTTCGGCATTGAAATATTAACCGGAACGTACACGCTTAACAGCCTATCTACGGTTGTCGTTGACAGCAACGGCAATCCTATACCGATCACCAACCAAGCCCCTGCCACGTGGGCGGTTGGCGGCGATTACGAAATAAGCACCCCGTTTATTTATGGCACCACATTTAAGGATACCGTACCGTTTTCATTCTGGACGCCTGTTGTGCAATCTTCGGAGGATGAACTAAGCATAGACTTTTACACCAAAGGTTCTTTCAAGATCGACAACAACAGCCAAACGTCTACCCTGAACGATTGGCGGTATAACAACCTTGTCGTATCCATTAACGGCGTTGACAAGCCTGCAAACTACGAACAAGAGCGGGAATACCAGGTCATTAATGCCGACGACACAAACTCCGAAATCCTCGAAATAAATACCATTTTTG
>Ga0116147_1005740_pt1 | contig 10414 bp, 9 predicted proteins | sample AD_JPNHG3_MetaG_FD_89749 | JGI IMG/M metagenome (GOLD analysis project Ga0116147, IMG submission 89749) | Active sludge microbial communities of municipal wastewater-treating anaerobic digesters from Japan - AD_JPNHG3_MetaG | ecosystem: Engineered > Bioreactor > Anaerobic > Digestate | place...
CACGTCGGGTTCCGTAACCGGCCCATCCATCGGTCTGGAAGAACCATTGAGCACCGGTTCATCACGCTCGACCGGCGCAGCAGTGTGAACGTTCTTTGATTCCACCCGGATGGCTGTGCGGCCCGCATCGCCCTTCGATTGCACCATGCTCGCCGAGGTAGATCCGCTGACCGGCGCTTCGCCAGCCCGAGGTCCACTCGTCGTGCAATCAACCTGGCCGACCGTCGGGTCATTCACCAGGTCCGCCACCATGTGGGCACCCTCTGGCTGCGACGCGCGTCCGTGCACTGGAACCGGCGTGTGATCTCCCGGCTGCTGTGACACGCGGTCCTGTTTGCCTGCGGATCGACCTTCTGCCAGTTGCTCCGGATCTGCGGTCACTGGTCGTGTCGTGCTTCGTTCCTGTATCACCGCTACGGTGTGTTCCTGCACCTGTGGCACCACGTCGGGTTCCGTAACCGACCCGTCTATCGATCTGGAAGAATCATTGAGTACCGGTGCATCACGCTCGACCGGCGCAGCAGTGTGAACGTTCTTTGGTTCCACCTGTGTGACTGTACGGCCAGTGCTGCCTATCAGTCGCTCCATGCTCATTACCACATGTTCGCGAACCGGCATTTCGGCCGCTAGAGTTGTACTCTGCGTGCCGTCAACCTGGCCAGCGGTCAGGTCATTCATATGATCCACCGCCATGTGGGCGCCCTCCGGTGTGCGCCTCTCTGGCCCTGCTGTCTCTCGTTTCTGTGCCGCTGCTGCGGTGCGTTCCTGCACCTGTGGCACCACATGCGATTCGGTCACTGGCCCATTCATCGATCTCGGAGAACCATTGGGCATCCGTTCATCGCGGCCGACCAGCTCAGAAGCGCGAAGCCTGTTTCGCGAACCATCAACCTGACCATCCAGTCGACCGGCTGATGACTGTACCGTACTGCGACTCCCTGACTGCTGCGACATGCGGTCCTGTTCGTCTACGGATCGACCTTCTGCAAGCCGCTCCGCGCTCACCGAAGCGTTCTCCTGCATCGCTATTTCGTCCATCAGAGATCCGCTCCGCGAGTCCTCAACCTGCCCGGTTGCCCGATTATCCGTCCGATCCGGCGTCGGGTGGCGCGGTGCGCGAGTCTGAACCGGCGCGGTCCCTGCAGATCCAGCTGCCATCATGGCCATTTGCTGATAAGCGGCGGTAACAGGGCCATCCACGTCTTCGTCGCCGTCGTCGTTGCCGTCGTCATCCTGGGCAGGCTGCATGTCCAATTCTGGGTCGGCGCATGTGACCCGGGCGCCATGCCCGTTTCGCTTCGAGGCCTCTGCCGCCACGGTTGGTTCTGCCCCGTATCGCGGCTCGGGTGTTTGCAGCTGCCCCGCCATCTGCTCAAGCAAGGTGTCGAACTCGACGTCGGGTCCTGCGTCGCATATGGTGGGAGCGCCCGCGGTTAGGTTCGTTGCCGACGTCATGGCTGCGGTCACAGCCGCGTGAGCTGCCGGCGCGCAGGCACACCCCTGAACGAGCAGTGCCGTTGTTGCATCCATCTTCCTTGTTCACCTCCTTTCGCGTGGTCTAGGCGGGCGACCCCAGCTTACGCGTGTTCAGCCCCGGTCTGCCCCTTCGAGCGGTTGTACCTGGTAGTCGCAAACTCGTCCACCTGCTTCTGCTCGTGGCGGTTGACCTCGATCTGGTACTCCCGGTACTGCCGCTCCTTCAACTTCTCCACAACTTTGCGTGCCTTCATGCCGTCAATCACCTCCGAGCGTCTCTGCTCGGAATGAACATGAAGTGTCGTAACGATGTCGCCCTGCTCGGCGATGTCTTGCTTCAGGCGGTCCAGGTATCTCTGGTATACAGCCACCTCCGATGCATCGATCTCAGCGCGTCTGGCATCTGCCATGTCACTCTGACCATCACCTAAGGCAACCTCCATGCTTGTGAGCACCTCGCGTGCCTGGTGCTCAGCTATCTTCGCCCTGGCAAGCTCCTGCTTCGCGTGGTTCTCGAGGCGCCTGCGGTGTTCTAGCACAGGTTGAAGCCTGAAGTTGAAGCTGTCCATGTTGATCCTGACCCTCCTAGCCCGCCAGCGCGAGCAACCTGTCAACTGCCTCCTCGTACGAGGCGCGCTCTTCCTTGGTTTGTCGCAAGTACTCATTGAGCGAGTCGATCATCTCTACCGCTTGGTCGATCCTGGAATTCGAACCGCTGACATATGCCCCTATATTGATAAGATCCTCTGACTCTCGGTATGTGGCCAAGACGTCGCGGAACCTGCCTGCAGCCAGCTTGTGCTCTGGCGACACGATATTGTCCATCACCCGGCTGACACTCTTGAGCACGTCTATTGCGGGATAGTGGTTTCTGTCGGCCAACTGCCTCGACAAGACTATATGCCCGTCCAAAATGCTCCTCACCGCGTCGGCGATGGGCTCAGTCAGGTCGTCCCCGTCCACCAGCACTGTGTACAAGCCGGTGATAGTACCCCGCTCGCTGGTGCCGGAGCGTTCGAGCAGTCTCGGAAGGAGCGCGAATACCGACGGCGTGTATCCCTTGGTCGCCGGAGGTTCGCCGATGGCCAGGCCCACTTCACGCTGGGCCATGGCAAACCGGGTCACTGAGTCCATCATGAGCATCACATTGAGCCCCCGGTCTCGGAAGTACTCTGCAATCGCAGTAGCGACCATAGCCCCCTTGATCCGCACCAGAGCGGGGGTATCGCTCGTGGCCACCACCACCACTGACCTCGCCAACCCCTCCGCGCCCAAGTCGCCCTCGATGAACTCCAGCACCTCGCGCCCGCGCTCTCCCACGAGCCCGATGACGTTAACATCTGCCCGCGTATTGCGGGCGATCATCCCCAGCAGTGTACTCTTGCCTACTCCGCTTCCCGAGAAGATGCCCACACGCTGCCCGGAGCCACATGTAAGCAATCCGTCGATGGCACGTACGCCCAGTGTGAGAGGTTGCGCTATCCGGGGACGTGCAAGAGGACTCGGAGGCGGGCTCGACACCGGGTACTCAGCCACAGCGTGTATCTGGCCCTTACCGTCCATCGGGCTGCCCAGCCCATCTAGGACCCGTCCCAAAAGCTCATCGCCGACCCGCACGCCCAATGACTTGCCGCCCGCCACGATCTTGCTGCCAGGTTCGATGCCGGCCATATCGCCCAGCGGCATGAGCAGGAGTTTGCCTTCGCGAAATCCCACGACTTCTGCAGTGACAGGCGCACGCGAGTTGCGCGAGTGGACATAGCACACCTCACCCACCTGCGCTTGCGGACCGTTAGACTCGATGACCAATCCGATCACCTGGGCCACGCGACCGCTCTGCCTCACTATGTCGAGCCGCTCCAGCCGATTGTGGTACTTGCTCAAATCGACCGCAAGTCCGGCTCCGCCCGGGCCGACGCCATCAGCCGACATACTCCGCTTCCTCCATAAACGCTCTCTCTATTTCATTCAGTTGCTCGTCGATTCTGGCATCGACGTGGCCAACCTCCATCTCCACGACACATCCGCCCCGTTCGATGCGTGGGTCCTCGACCACTTTGAGATTACGCAGATCAGGCGAGGACTTCACTAGCTCGTCGTGGGCCGATAGCACCAACTCCATGTCTTTGGGCGACACGCGCAGAACCAAACTGCGCGTCCCCTCTGTCTGGCTGATCGCCGCCCTGGCTATCCCCAGCACGATCTCCGGATCCTGCTCCACCGACCTCTGGATCACCTTTCCCGCCACCGCCACCGCGAGCCGGGCGAGATCGCGCTCGGCAGCACGCACCAAGGCATCAGCCTGCGACACAACGACGTCGGCGGTGCGCGTCAGAATGCCCAGCCCATCTTCATACTCCTGCATGGCCTGCTCCATCCCGGCCTGCCGGCCTTCCTCGTGCCCTTCCTCTCGAGCCCGCCGGCGTATCATTTGCCCCTCCGCCCGGGCGTCCGCGAGAATGCGGTCGGCCTCGCGCCTTGCGGCGGCTATGATGTGTGCCGCCCTCTCCTCAGGCGTCAACCCCGCCTCCTGCTCCGGCCCGTCCCCGAGGCAGCGAAGCGCCTCCAGTTCCGGCCGGTCTGTGCGGAGCACGAAGGATGCCTCCTGCGCCGCCGGACGGATAACATCAGTGCCCTTGTAGACGCTAGACAACCATCTCGTCCCCCTTCTCCCGGATGGCGACGATCTGCCCGGCCTCCTCCATCCTTCTGATGGCGGCCACTATCTTCATCTGCGCCTCTTCGACATTACGCAGACGCACAGGACCCAGGTAGTCCAGTTCCTCGCGGAGCATAGCCGCAGCTCGCTCCGACATGTTCCGCGTTATCTTGTCTTTGACTTCGTCGGACGCAGCCTTGAGCGCGAGCGCCAGGTCTTTGCTTTCTACCTCTCTGATGACCATTTGGACATAGCGGTCTTCCATAAAAACTATGTCCTCAAAGACGAACATCAGGTTCTTGACCTCTTCGGCCAGCTCGGGGTTTTCTTCCTCAAGGCGTTCCAGGATGACCTTCTCAGTGGATCGATCGACGTTCTGCAACACCTCGACCAGGGATTTCACTCCTCCAGCCGCCGAGAATTCCTGAGTGCCGAAACTCGTCAGCTTGCGTTCGAGTACCGCCTCAACCTCGCGAATGACCTCTGGACGCGCGCCTTCCATCTGTGCCACGCGCATCGCCACGTCCGCCTGCAGTTCGGGAGTGAGGGCCGATAGCACCAATGCTGCCTGGTCAGGACGGAGATGTGCAACTATCAAGGCAATAGTCTGCGGATGCTCGCCCTCTATGAAGTTGGTCAGCTGTTCGGGGCTGACATAGCGGACGAAATCGAACGGAGTAACCTGCAGGTTCGCTGAAAGCCTGTTGATGATCTCCATCGCCCGTGAAGTCCCGAGTGCTTTCTCCAAAATGTGCTTGGCGTAATCAATACCGCCCTGCGCTATGTATTCCTGAGCCAACGCAAGCTGGTAGAACTCAGACACGGCGGCGTCACGTTGTGCAGAAGGCACCTTGCCTAAGGTGGCGATCTCCAGCGTGAGCTGCTCGATTTCCTCATCTTTCATGTGCTTGAGAACGGACGCCGCGGTTTCTGAATCCAGCGAAACCAGGACTATCGCCGCCTTCCGCCGCCCGCCCACAGATGATCTCGATCCGTTCACCGCGCCTCGCACCCGCCTCTCGGTCCGCTACTCCGCCGCTACTCTGCCGCTACTCCTCTGACATCCAGGTTTCCAGAATCTTGGCCGCCTCCCCCGGTTTGGAGCGTGCAAGAGTCTCCACGCTCTGTCGCACCTCCGATCTGCGCTTCTCCTCGGCGCGAGCCCTCTGCTGCTCTGCCGAAAGCGCAGGCGGAGGCAGCTCTTGCGCCAGCACTTCGTCCACTCTCCGGCCGACGGCTAGCTCAGGCGTATAGTCCGACCTGCTGCGAAGAAAGCGCAGGAATGAGAGGGCAAAGATGAGTATCAAGAAGCCCAGTATGACCGGGGTGATGATCTTGACCAGGCGCACTATGAACGAGCGCCTGTCGGCCTTGGCCACGTCCGCCTCTGCTAGAGCCATGTCCACATCATCGACTCCTCGGGCAAACTCCATACCGGTGATGGCGATCTCATCGCCGCGTTCAGAACGTATGCCCACTGCAGCGCTGATGACCTGCCTGATGGACTCCTGCCTATCCTGCGTGAGTATCCCGTCCACAACCGCAGCGACTGATATTCTTTCGACCTTCCCCGGCGCGATCACGGCCTTTTCGACCACCTTGGACACCTCATAGTTGATGGTGCGATCGGTGCGTGTGTAGTCGGACCTGCCTCCCGCCGCCCCTGTAACAACCGGGTAGCCTTCGACATTGGTCGGCGTGCCGGCCACCCCTGAGGCCGCAGGGCCGTCCGAGCGCCGCTGTTCTTCGGTGGTCTGCTCGGCGATGGGAACACCGAGCCCGCCCGCGACCGGCTGGTAGATTTCGCTGGCCCGCTCGGTGGAGTCGAAGTTGATGTCGGCATACACCCTTACTACGGCTTTGCCGATTCCGAGCGCCCGATCGAGCATAGTCTCTACACGCCGCTGCATCTCCTGCTCAAACGACATCTTCGCTTCAAGTTGCGCCGTAGTCAGCGCACCCGTGGCAGGCCCCTGAGCCAGACTGCTGCCGCCGCCGCGCCACAGCATGTTGCCGTCGGTATCCACAACAGTGATGAACTCCGGCGATAGACCCTGCACAGCACCGGCCACCAGGTTAACCACACCGCGCACCTGCGCGTCGAGTATGTAGGCACCGGGCTTGAGCTTGAGGACAATCGATGCGGTAGTGGGTTTCTGCTGTTCCGAGAAGAGCCTCTCCTCGGGGATGACGATGTGCACACGCGCTAGCTCAACAGGGTTGAGCGCCATGATCGTGCGCGCCAGCTCGCCCTGGAGAGCTCGAGCGTAGTTGACCTTCTGAGTGAAGTCAGTTGCGCCAAAGTTGGTCTTGTCGAACAGCTCGAACCCTACCCCTGCGCCCTGCGGAACGCCTTTGCTCGCAAGTTCCATGCGCAATTCGTACACGCGATTCGACGGCGCCATGACCGTGCTGCCGCCCGACGACAGTTTGTACTTGACACCGCTTTCCTTCAGGTACTCGACGATCCTGCCCGCGTCCTCCGGCGGCAGGCCGGAATAAAGGACGGCGAAATCGCTGGTGGAACTGGAGACGATAAGCATGATGAGAGCAATGAAGACTCCACCAGCTACCACGCCGATGATGATCTTCTGCGTGGTGGTCAGTCCTCCGTGATCGCCCCGGCCGCCCCTGCCGCCGCGTCCGCCCGACCCACTGCGATCGCCGGCTCCTCCAGGCCTGCCGGATCCGCCGGCCTCGCCGGATGATCCGCCGCCTTCCGCGCGGTCGCCCCCCCGTCCGGCTCGCCCGGTGCCGGCCTGCCCGGCGGCGCCTGCTTGTTCGCCTACTTGAGGTAATGGCAGAGTCATTCACTCATACCTGCATTCTCATGATTTCCTGGTATGACTCGATGACCTTGTTCCTCACCTGCATGGTGAGCTGAAGAGCGATATTCACCTGTTCCACAGCGATCATAACCTGATGTATGTCGCGAACCTCGCCGGCGGCGAGCTTCTCAGTCAGCCTGTCGGCCCGTGTTTGCATGTCGTTCACAGTATCCAGGGCCTGTTCGAGCACGCCTCCGAAGGCGCTGACCAGATCGGTCTGACCGTCCGACGACACACCCGTCGCAGCTGATGCAGTCGCTGCGCCCGCGGTCAGCCTGCCTCTCAGCCCCATTCCTTCAATCCCAGCCACGAGGTCGCACCTCCAATGTCATGTGTGAATGAAATGACTACGCTTTGCCTATCTCCAGCGCCTTGGCCGCCATAGCTTTGGCCGCATTGAACGCCGCCACGTTAGCCTCATAAGCCCTAGTTGCGCTGATCATATCCACCATCTCCAGCACCGGGTTGACGTTGGGCATGGCCACATTGCCCTCGGCATCAGCGTCCGGGTGACCAGGATTGTGAACCAAGAGCGGCGGCGACTCATCCTGAACTATGCGCGCGACATGTACGCCGCGCCCGTCAGGCGCCGATTCCATCACAGCCATCAGGCGCCTATAGGGTCCACCCTCAGGAGTGCGCGTTGTGTTGATGTTGGCCAGGTTGCTCGATATCGTGTCAAGACGCAATCTTTCCGCCGCCATCCCCGATGCGGAAGTGCCGAATGTGGATATCACGGACACAGACTACCGCCTCCCCTCGCTGATCACGTATTTCAAAAGGCTGAACTTGCTCGACACTAATTGGGCGAAGGTGTTGTACATCGTCGCGTTCTCCGCCATCTTCGCCATTTCGAGATCGATATCGACGCTGTTTCCATCTACTCTCATCGAAGCACCCTCGTCCACTGTCTGCACAACCGGCAACTGCCCCGCTGACGCAGGGCCCGAAATCGGGAGGTGCCCGACCCTTGTCGCTCGGCCTGTGAGCTTGGGACCAGTTGGCTCCGCGCGGCCTGCCATCGCCTGCTCAAGACTGCTCACGAAGTCTACATCCGCCGCCTTAAACCCCGGGGTATTAACGTTAGCTATGTTGTTAGCTATCACTTGGTGACGTGCGGACGCAACATCCAGCGCCGTTTCAAGGGTTCTCATCGTGCGATCGTCGAGGATCTTCAACTCACACATTCTCCCTTCGGAAAGACAATAGAAACCCCGTTAAATTGTGATGCAATATCGATGCCACTCAAGAAACAGGCACAAAAAAGAACAGCCGCCCTCGAACTTCCGAGAAGTGGCTGCTACAAGCCGTATTGCGCAGGCTCTGCGTCGCAAGCCTCCGCCGGTGAGTAGTTTTTGCTCACCGTCCGGGCAGCATCTGCCGGGTAGTCTGTTCTCGCCCCAAGCTCCACTGCAAGGGCAGGATCACTTCAAACCTGGCGCCTCCGCCGCCCGACACATTGTCTACCTCGATGGTGCCTCCATGCCTTTCGATAATGCTCCAACTGAGAGCAAGGCCTAGGCCTGTGCCTGACGGCTTAGTGGTGTAGAACGGGTTGAACACATGAGGTATGTCCTGAGCCGGAATTCCCGGGCCTGTGTCGGTAAATGAGACCCTCATCTCGTTATCCCTCCGTGCGACGGACACATGCAGCCTGCCGCCTCCCTTCATGGCCTCGATCCCGTTCACGGCCAGGTTCAGGAAGACCTGCTCCAACTGATCCCGGTCGCCGATGATAACCGGGATGTTGTCTGGTATATCCAGGATCAGCTCGACTCCGAGCTCGGACGCCTTACCCTTCACGAACTCGGAGGTACGCCGCAGAAGCGCCGCGACGTTCACTTCGACCGGGTTCATCTCCGCTTCCCTCGCGAAACTGAGAAGGTTCCTCACAATAGACGAACAACGGATCGCCTCATCCTCTATGATCTTGGCGGACCGGACATACTCGTGGAATTCATCACCATGCCGCGCAAGTTTCCGCCCCAGGACCTCAGCGCAGGCTGAGATAATCCCAATGGGGTTGTTTATTTCGTGCACCATGCCCGCAGCGAACTCGCCGAGCGTACGGAGGCGCTCAGCCTGCTTGAGCTGCTCGCCAAGGCGCACGCGCTCAGTAACATCTTCGGCCATGATTATGAGGCCCTCATCCCCTCCGACCAACGAGTCCACTGCCGAAACAACAAGGCGCATCGTATGGCGGCCACCCTCCGCATCTGTCAGAACAATATTGCGTGGGGACATGGAGCGCGCGTCCTCGGCAGCCTCAGACAGCATCTGAACTAGCCTGTGTTCATCGGTCCCTACAATATCTGCCAAGTGCCGCCCAAATACCTTCTCTTCAGGCACCCTAAAGGTGTTCGAAAGCACGCGATTCCAGGTCATGACATGGTAGTCGCGGTCGACGACGACTATCCCTACCGGAACTTCCTCGATGAGCCTTTCAGCATATCGCCTGGCCGCCTCAAGCCTCAAATTGGCGCCGCTCAGATCATGGTAAAGACGGGCGTTTTCCATGGCCACGCCCGCAAACGAAGAGATGATGGACAGAAGATGCGTAACTTCCGAGGCACCAGGACGGACGGCGCTGAAATGCGCCGTGAGCTGGCCACTTATCTGACCGAGGCATACGATGGGCGTGGACAAGTGAAATAGCGAAGACGTTCCCTCCGGCGCGCCCGCCGTGATGACGACCGTGTCGCCTCCAGTCGCAGATGTGCCCGCCAAACATGCGTCCACCGTGAGAGATGCCCAGTCGGCGCCGACAACGCTCCTTGCCATTTCGGTTATGCGCTCCAGCACTTCGCGGAAGTCCCTAGTCGCCACCAGATCACGGGAGGCGTCGAGTATGCCGGACAGCCTGACGATGCGCTCGTTCAACTCCCGCTGCCCCCGCACTAGGTCGTCGCGGATCATGGCCTCATGATCCACAAGCTCCCTGGTGACCATCTCAAGCCGACTCACCCTGTCAGCAGCGATTCCGGCCTCCCGCGTTCGGCGACGTATGACTGCAATATAGTGAGCCGATAGCAGAGCAACTGACGCAAGCAGCAACACGTCGCCCGCCACCGTCCACCAGCCGTGGGCTATTGGCGACACCCATGAGCACACCAGTCGAATCCCGGCGATCGTCATGATCACCGCGGAAGGCGCCCACAGCCGCACCTCCATGTCTCTCATAAGGCATCACATCCGCATACGCTTTATCAGAGGCCGTACTTCTTTATCTTGTTGAGCAACGTTCGACGGGTGATTTTTAGGATTCTTGCCGCATGTGTCCGGTTATCCCCACATTGCTCAAGGACCTGCTCAATATAGCGACGTTCCAGTTCCTCCAGCGACATCGCGCCCTGCTGATCATCATTGTCGAACCCATATGCGTCCCCCGGAACGTCAATTTCGCCGTCATCGCCCGTATCGTCCACATCACCCATGTCGCTCGCATCGCCCG
>Ga0116147_1005746_pt1 | contig 10407 bp, 10 predicted proteins | sample AD_JPNHG3_MetaG_FD_89749 | JGI IMG/M metagenome (GOLD analysis project Ga0116147, IMG submission 89749) | Active sludge microbial communities of municipal wastewater-treating anaerobic digesters from Japan - AD_JPNHG3_MetaG | ecosystem: Engineered > Bioreactor > Anaerobic > Digestate | place...
AGGGAGTATAGTTTTATCTTTTACGTGGTATATAATAAAAGATAACTATCTCCCAACTATAATTGAACCTATGCTAGTAGGGCTAATATTGCCGGCAGTGTACGTGGTAAAAAAATTGTTTAGCTCTCTGTAAATTTTGATTATAGAAATTGTTTGTTCCAGGCTGGTCTATATTTTGTTATAAAAGCTCTTTCTAATTCTCTGGTTAATTTAGCGCCATCTTCACTATCGCCAACTATTAAAATTTCAATTTTTAATTCATCCTGATGTTCATTCATAAGTCTTCCAGATCCGTGTTTTCTTGCACTATTGGATTCACGAGTATAATCTCTTAATCTCTTTCGTAAGCCACCATTATTGTATTCAATAGCTCTTCCAATATAAACTACTTTTCCATTTAACTTAGCCCTGTACAAACCAACTTCGTTAGGCAAATCGATATCAGCTGTTTCACTTAGAATTCCAATATATTTCCATTCACTATCCCATTGTGATAGAGTTTTACCACCAATTTTACCAGAACTGTAGGATGTATTAGATTGACGGCTATAGGAAGAACTTCTGTGATTTTCAGATTCTTCCAAAAAATCTTTCACTTTGTTGAATATGTCGAATAAGCCCATAGTATAAACCTTTAATTGTGAATGAAATGATAAGTTAGTTAAATTGTAGTGTATACATTTGTTTTTTGGGTGTAATTCTCTACTTGTTTCAATAAATCAAAAAGAAAATATTCTTGAACTTTCCAAAATATTTTAAGCATTATCTTCAAAAGAATAATTGCACACAACTATTTCAAAAAATAATCACTACTGGTTAAAAGGCAATATGTAATGAATTTTTGAAAATGTTTATTTAGCTAAAGAGATATTATCGGAAAAATTTACTTTTACACATTAGTAAAATTACGGAAATTTATTGAAACTTGAAACTCAAAAAAAAAAGTTAATCATAAAAAAAAATAATTCTTATATCTCTTAATCTTAACTATTCAAATTATGTTCTTTGCTGAATACAAGCCGTTAATGCAAATATAAATAATAATTTGATTTTACCAAAAAATTTTACAAAATAACTGAAGAAAATTATTGCTGCATTTGGAAATATACAAACATTTATTCCAGTGTGAATTTTTTGAAAATAGAAAAAATATCAAACAAGAATAATTTAGCTCATAAATTTTGAAGAAAAAAGGCATTTTATTTAAGAGTTTATATAGTTTTATGATACTTTTTTAGGTAGTTACTAAAGGAAAAGGCTTGTTTGATAATTCCCGCCTAAAGGGTCCTTAAAGGGTTACTAAAGGTTTCTTTAGCTTCCTTAAACAAATACTATAGGGTCCCTTTAAGGACCCTTTAGTAAGTGTTTAGGCGCATTAAAGGAGTGCTTTAAGGACCCTTTAATAGGACTTATAGAAAATTAGGTTTTTCTTTAATATCCCTATAATAAATAACGGGAATGTAAATATTTTTGTGTAAACAAGGAAAAATCTTATCCCCATAATTTCTTATATCCAACAAAAATCCATTATGGTATATTACTTCCCATCAGGCTGCTATTCAACCAAAATTCAATTAAAAAACTGACTTTTAAGTTAATTGCGCTTTTTTTTACATATTTTACCAATTTTCTTATTTCTACCAAAAAAAATTTTAAAAAAAATAAAAAAAAATTTAAGCGTATCATCATATGATACTCTTGACTTTTTAATTTTGTAACGAGATTTGGAAATTTTCCAAATCGTAAAAAATTTAAAGTTTAACAAACAAATTTAAGGGTTAGCATTATGGAAAACACAAACGCAGTTTGGTACGTTCTTTTGAACAACGTTTAAACAGGTCCATTAACAGAAGCTGAAATGGAAAACCTTGCCAAAGAAGGCAAAATTGATCGAAATACCAAAATTTGGAAACAAGGCTACGATCAATGGAAATCAATTGGACAAACTGAACTTTCTCATTTACTTATGATGGCGCCACCACCAGTAGGCGGAATAATCGAAGATAGCGGTAAAGTTATTGATTTCCAGAGAGATAAGTTTATGATATTATCATTATTATCTCTTTTATTGCCAATCTTAATAGAAATAATTTTAAGTAGACATATTTTTGCAATAAGATTTATTTTTTCAATTGCTGCTTTAGTATTTTTGTTTTTGGATAGAAGTGCACTCAAAAAAGCTGGACATAAAGTAATTAATGTATTTTTAATGTTATTCTTTGCTATTATTCATCCTATAAAAAGAACAAAAATTTATAATGATAAATATGTATATACTATTTTAATGATAGTCATTAGTATATTATGGGGAGTATCAAATACTTCTATATATGATGGAGATATTGAACAAATAGCAGTAGAGTTTGTAAAGGATGCTTATAATGTAGACGTAAAAGCAACAGGTGTAACATCATTAGCTGGTGAAAATGATAAGTATGTATTACATTATGTTGGTGTTGAAAATAGTAATGGTGGAAGAGCAACAGTTGTTATTGTGGCTACTAAATCAGGTTTGTTTGGAATTCCAATGGAATATAAAAGACCTATATTAAATTTATACTAAAAAAAGATCGTAAGAATATGAAAAAAAAGGGGGTATTTATGAAATTCTATCTAAATAATATTCTGGAAGACGCAGGCGTTTTTGGATATCAACAGTACGAAAAACCGCTACTTACAGCTTTAATTACTGAAGATCCTATATTGCTTGTAGGTGAGCATGGTATTGCTAAAACTTTACTTTCTGAAAAATTAGCACAACTTTTAGGTTATTCTACAGATGCAGAAAATAAAGAATTTCAGGCTTATGATGCGTCTAAATCTTTGTTTGAAGATGTTGTTGGATTTCCAGATCCTAAAAAAATGAAACAAGGATATATTGATTACCTTAACTCACCTATTACAATTTGGGATAAAAAATTTATTCTTATCGATGAAATTTCGCGTGCTAATCCTACTATGCAAAACAAATGGCTTGAAGTTATCCGTAACAGGCGTGTGATGGGGAAGAAAATTCCCCATCTTAAATATATCTTTGCGGCTATGAATCCATTATCTTATCTTGGTGCTAATCCTTTGGATACAGCCCTGGCGGATAGGTTTGCACAAATTATCACTATCAAAAATAATTTCTCAAGTGATGATCTCGCTAAAATTATCAATACTATGCACGACGATGATTGTCCCGGATTAAATAAAGCAACAAAGGCAAAGCAAGATACACGACTTATAACTTTGGTAAATGAATTAAAACAATATTGTTCCAATATCCCAAAATCATTATCTGATATGGCTACAAAATTTACTATAGCTTTTTACAATAAATTAAATGAGTTAAATCTCCCAATTAGCCCACGTAGAGCATCTATGCTTAATAGAAATATCCAAATATATCAAGTTATCGATTGGTATTATGATGTACAGGCACCAATTAAAGTTGAAAATTTTGTATTGGCAACACAAAATATCTGGTTATATCCTGTTATTGATGATGAACCAAATATTGATATCCTTATGGAAGCACTTTATTACGGTTTGGCAGAAGTTGGCTTAATCAAATTAGATGATGCTAAAATCAAAAATGCTAAAAAAATGATGAGTGGTATGAAGGCATCATCTAGTAAGTCAAGTAATAAGCAAGCTCAAAATCAAAAAGTTAAAAGCAATGTGCAAAATAGTAACAATCAAACGCCAATTGATGATTTTTTTGATGAAACTAAAGATGTTCTCAATGATATTAAAAATGATTTTGATATATTCTTAAATCAAGTTTCAAGTGCGTGGGATGAATTGTGGAACAATAACAAAAATTAAAAAGCTATGGGAAAAAATATATTACCAGACATAGTAGGCTTAATTTATCTTAAACATAATCAATTTATTCCGTTTATTGATATCTACAGGAATAACATTGAGTGTTGCGAAGTTGTAAATGATAAACAAACAGAATCAGCACGCTTAGTTTATAAAAATGATAAATTTTACATCTATTTTGGCAAAAATTTTATTGATGAATATAATTTAACACTGGATGATATTGTATTTGTATTCATACACGAGTTACTTCATTATTATCTTAAGCATTATGATTTATTCAGGGATACAAATTTATCGCCGTTACTTTTGAATATGGCTTGTGATATGCAAATTAATTCATATCTTTATGAGCTTAATGATTTCAAAAGCATTTCTGTGATGGATAAAACTTTACTTCCGGCCTATGATGAATTTCTTCAAACGCAAGATTTATCTAATCGTGTATATCTTTTAGCCCCGCCACATAAATCACAACAAGAAATCATTAAGGATTTTGATGCTATCACAAGTATAGATAATGATAAAAAACAAAAGATAATATCTTTATGGTTTGATAATTTTTCAAAGCATCTTCCCCTTGATGAAATCATTAAAAGATTAATTGTGATATTCCCAGATTTTGCTGAGAATCAAGAGCAAGATCAAGAGAAATTGAAAGAAGTTGAAAATAAGATTAGTGAGTTGGAAAAAATTCTTAAAGAAAATAATCTTACACAAAATCGAAATGATGATAAAAATGATACATCTCAAAGTATCAATGATGATGCAAAATCAGATGGTAATGATACACAAGATGTAGAAATCATTGATATCCAACAACTACAAAGTTATTTCGAAACAGATGATTTAGAGCTTAAGGGTAAAAGAGTAAAACATCGTAAATTAAATATTTTGAGAAATTCTATTGAAAAGGTATTTTTCTACAATAAAAACTATACAACTTTTTCCGATAATGAAGCGTATTTTAAAACAACAGTTCCATTTTTCAACAGGCAAGAGCTTTTTTTAGTTATGCAAGATTGTGATCCTTTATTTTATACAAAAACATTTAATTATAAAACAAAAAGTAAAGAATTTCCCGCTATCTATATCGATTTTTCTGGTTCTACAGATGATTACAAAGAACAAATTTATCTTTTACTATTGAAGTTAAGCGATAAATTCACAGGTCCTTATTTTCTTTTTACATCAGATATAAAAGAAGTGAAATTAGATTTTATCAAAAAAGGTAAAACCATTAGTGGTGCTACAGATATCACTTGCGTGTTAGAACATATCAACCAGAATAATTTTAAAAGAGCGTTGATCATTACAGACGGTGAATTTGAGCCATCTGATATAAAAGTAAATTGCGATTTATACGTTTTATTATTTGAAAAAGATAACTCTGTAGATGCTTTGAAAAATAGTGGTAAAATTGTTAATTTATGGTATCTAAATTAAAAAGGTAAAATTATGCTTTCCCAGCTAAGAAGAATAATGTTTATAGATGAGCGTATCAGGCAAAAAAGGGCTTACAGTGCTCAACATCTTGCAGAAGAGTATGAAACATCTGTTAGCACTATCAAACGTGATATAGCAGATATGAAAGAATTGTTGGATGCTGATATAGTATTCAAAAAAAATATTGGATATGTTTACAACAAACCACCAAAATTGCTTGATAATTTATCTGAAAAATCTTTGATTATCTCTGCTATCATAAAAAGTATATTAAAAAACTTAAATTTTGTTCCTTTGTTTGCAAATGAGATGATCTCTGATTTGAATAATTTTATCAACAAAGATTATTTAGAGCTTTCTGATAAAATAGATTTTGATCTTTCCGAATATGAAGATGTTGATATTACAAAATTCAGAGAGATAATTGAAAGCTTGCTTTATAAAAAAGTGATACAAATTCATTATAGCGACCAGAATAATAAAAAAACAATACGCGAAGTTGAGCCAATTAAATTAGTAAATTATACCGGCAAATGGTATCTTGTGGCATATTGCTTTGAAAAAAAGGATGTCCGTTTATTTGCAATTGCACGTATCTCCAAACTAATTTTTACCGAAAAACAGTTCCAGAACAATTATAATCTTAGTGAAGTAGAAGAATATCTTAAAAATAGTTTTGGCTTAGATTATAGCAATAATCCACAAATTGCAAAAATAAAAATATATGAGCCTGTTGCTACAGCTAATAAGCATATTAAATGGCATAAACATCAAATTACTAAATATGTGAAAGATAATGATAATGGTTATTTAGAAATAACTTTGCCTGTGGGAAGATATCAAGAAATTATAGGACGTGTGTTAAAATTTGGAGAATATGCAGAAATTCTTGAACCAGAAGATTTACGAAACGAATGGTTAGCAAGAATAAAAAAAATGTATGATAAATTTATCTAATTTTAAAAAAATAATTTGTAATAAATTGATTTTTTGTTAAATTTCAAATCTAGTAATAAAAATTTTGCTATTTGGGGCAATGTATGAAAAAATCATTGAATGATATATCATTTCTTGATTTAGGCATAGGATTATTAGAAGAATATTGTATATTTGGAAAACTAAAAATTATAAAAAAGAAGCTGAAACAGGCGATATTGTGGGCGTAGAACGTAGTGTTTACGAACATTATGGTATTTTTACAGAAAAAGGAACCGTAATACATTATACAGCAGATGATACTGATTTGATGGGAAAAAATCAAACGATACAGGAAACTTCTTTAGAAAGATTTTTACGTAAGGCTGATAAATATTTTGTACTTGATATAGAACATATTTTGAACAATAAAGTTTCATCATTTTTAGCAAGTTCAAACGGAATTTGGGAACTGCTTGGGGATAATATTAAAGATATCGTTCCTATAAGCAAATTAAAGGAATTATCATCATATTACAAAAAGTACGAAGAAAAAGTTAAAATATATTCACCAGAAGAAACAGTTAAACGTGCCAGAAGCCGTATAGGAGAAAGCAATTACGATTTATTTGAAAATAACTGTGAACATTTTGCCATCTGGTGTAAAACAGGGCTTTCCCGTTCTACACAAATAGAAGCTTTAATAAAACTTTCACCACGCGGTGTAATAGATAAAGTGGTGCATAGGTTGAAAAGTTCAACAGAAAAAATTGACAACCAGAAAAAGTTAATAACTTAATTTTTACTATTTATGAAAAATTTCAAAAAAAATAAAAATTAATCCCCTATGCCAACAATAATAGTACTCATACTGGTTTTTGCAAGCCTTTTTGGAACTAAGGCAATGCGGTGGGTCGCGTTGATTGTAAATCTTATCCTACCTGATTCCATTCCCTATCTTGATGAAATAGTTATGATTTTAGGCGTACTTAATGGCCACAATTTACTACCTGGTGAATTACACGAAAGTTTAGCAAAATTAAAAATAGGGTGTGGTATTGCTTTAGTTGTACTTATTGTTTTAGCAATCCTTGGTTTTTGGGGGATAATACAAGTGTTTAATTTTTTGTTTTAGTAACAATGTGGTTTTAATATGATATCAAAAGAAATTTTAAATGATTATCTTCAAAGAGTAGATGAACTCCATAATATTATGAGTTCATATGAATTGAGTACAGAACAAATTGAAAAAATTAAATGTGATATTAATGATTTTATGGTTGTTACACCTTTGGTTGGTGGATTTTCATCTGGTAAAAGTAGTTTAATTAATGCGATTATAGAAGAAAAAATTCTACCTACTAAAATTACACCGGAAACGTCTATCCCTACAGAAATCGTATACAATAGCATCAATAAAGCCTATATCTTACAAAATAATGAGTGGAAAGAAACAACTTTTGAAAAAGTTTTATCAAATGAACTAAAATTTGAAGATACTAAGCTTATCAAGTTGGAACTTAATAAACCATTTATGGAGAAAATTTCTACCATTAAGTTAGTAGATATGCCCGGGCTTGATTCAGGTATTGAAGCACACAATCAGGCTATTGATAACTACCTGAATAATAGTATAGCTTATATTATTACAGTTGATGCAGAACAAGGATTGACAGAAAGCGTTATAAATTTTCTTAAAGAGCTTTCGTTATATAATGTGCCTGTTTTAGTTGTAGTTACAAAGTGTGATAAACGTAAACAATCTGATATTGGGGCTATTGTTGATAATGTTAAAGATAAAATCCAAAATTTTATAAAATTAACAAATTTCCAAATTACAACTGCATCTGTAAAAAATAAAGATTTTAATGAATTGAAAAGTTTTATATTATCACTTCAAGCGAAATCAGAGGATTTATTTCGTGATAAATTTAAAGTTTTGATAAATCAACAAATTACGCAGGTTGAAAACTATCTTTTAACAAGGCTTAAAAATACGGATCTTTCGATTGAAGATATTGAAGAAAAAGAAAAGTTATTAATTCAACAATTACAAAAATTAGATGAAACTTTGCAAAATGAAAAAAACAAAATTATTAAAGATATTCCAAGATATCTTGATATTGTAAGAGCCAAAGTATCATCAGCATTACACAGATCAGCAGATTCATTGGCAGCTACAGCAGCAAATAATGGTGATATTTCATCTAGCGTTAATACAATTGTAAGGAATGAGCTGGCAAATGTAGTAAGTGAAAATATTAATCCTTTTGTAAAAAAATACATAAATAATATTGCTAGAAGCATTGAAGAAACAGTAACTGTAGATGTAAATCTCAATATGGATTTGGTAAATCAAAAAGATACAAATACAGGTAATACATTTAGTAATTTAGTAAACACACTAATTCCATTAATCTTACCTAAGGTTCCATTGCCTTGGAAAATACTTTTGAGTGCTTTTAGTATTGTAGCAAATCTTTTGGGTATGGGTAGTGGAGGTAGTGATAATCGCAGACAATTGGCATTACAAAAAGTAAGAACAGAAGTTATACCAGATGTTACTGAAAAAGTTGCCAGCTCTTTTGAAGGTGCACTACAATCTTTTATAGATGAAATTATCAATAAAATAGATAACATGATTCAAAATGAAAAGGAATTAAAACTTAAAGCTCTTGAAGATCTTAAAAAACAAAAGCAGCAAGCAAAAGAAGAATATGAAAATACAGTACAAAAACTAAATGATGATATCAAAAAATTAAATCAAATAAAATTTGGGTCATAAAATGGAAGAAAACAATCAATTTGATAGTAAATATGTATTAAATTTAGTAAGTAAAATAGTTGCAATAAATACTCAAAATACAAAGAGTAAAATATTAACAGGAATTAAAAAAGATATTGAATGAGGATTTGTTACAGATAGTAGATAATTACGCACCACATAATTTTAATGAAATTCATAGTAGGTTATTGTATACGCTTGAGAAGTTTAAGGATTTTATAATATTTAGCAAGTTGATAGGTAAGAATACAGTAGCTTTGGGAGGAGCGTTTAGTTCAGGTAAATCATCATTTATCAATTCGTTGATAAAGCAGAAGTTATTGCCGGCTGAGATAGATCCATCTACATCAGTGCCTACGTATGTAATGTATGGAGATAATAACAGGGCAATAGGGATCAATATATTTGATAATGAGTTGGAATTAAATTATGATGATTTAAAGAATATCACACATGGCTTTTCGAAGGAGTATAATATAAACTTTGGGCATTTATTGGAGACGATATTTGTAGAGACGGAAGGGATGCCGGTAAGAAATATTTCATTTTTGGATACACCTGGATACTCTAAACCGGAGAGTGGTAATTATTCACAGAGAACGGATGAGCATATAGCAAGGAAACAATTAAATTCAGCGAATTACATATTATGGTTTGTAAGTGCAGAGGATGGCACAATAACGAATGATGACATAGAATTTATCAAGACGTTGAATAAGGAAATACCGATAGCGATAATAGTTAATAAATGTGATAAAAGGAAGGAGGAAGAAGTTAAGAACATATTGGGACATATAAAAGAGACGTTGGAGAATAAGGGGATATTTCCTGTTGATATAATACCATATTCGTGTAGATATCCTGACAAGTTTGGAAGGAAGCGAGTTGAGGATTTATTGCAGGGATGGGATAGGGAGAATTATGAATCGACATTTCCGCGGGATTTTAAGTTGAGTTTTTTGGAGTGTTATGATTTTTATCAGGAGAAATTAATGGAGGAGGAGAAGCGTTTGCATTGGGTTAATGTAACGTTGACGTTGACAGATAATGCAGAGACAATATCGAATTTGAATTTTATTAAGAATGATATAACGATATCGATACAGAGTTTGAAGCAGAAGATAAGGAAGTTAAAGGATATGCAGAATAAATTTTTTATGGAATTGAAAGCAATAGGAGATGAATATGGTATAAAATTACCAGAGCCATCACAAATGGAATTTTTAGATGTAGGGAAAATTAATTTAAGAAATGTTTTAAAAGATTATAAGAAAAATAATAACATAAAAGATGAGGGGAGTTACCATTTATTACTTAATAATTTAAGTAATTTATTTGATAATAATTATACTTTATTAGGTACAAACAAACATAAGAAAAAATTAGTTAATTTATTGAAAGATGAATTAAATAAAATTGAGAAAGAAAATTTGAATATTGTTGGCAAT
>Ga0116147_1005762_pt1 | contig 10390 bp, 7 predicted proteins | sample AD_JPNHG3_MetaG_FD_89749 | JGI IMG/M metagenome (GOLD analysis project Ga0116147, IMG submission 89749) | Active sludge microbial communities of municipal wastewater-treating anaerobic digesters from Japan - AD_JPNHG3_MetaG | ecosystem: Engineered > Bioreactor > Anaerobic > Digestate | place...
AAAATAAGGACGAAAAGCAAGAGAAAGGCCGACAAAACTCTGTGGGGTGAAGCGGTTGGAAGCGGCGACGACCCTGCCATGCCGGTCCATAAGAAAACTGACCGAGGCCCCCAGGGCCTTTCCATAGCGATCCAAAGCCGAGTTGGCATGGGCGAGACGGGCAGGAGTGGGTGCCAGGAGAACCGGCAGGATATATGGTGAACCCGCCAGGGCCTCCACACCTCTGTCGATGACCCCCATTTCGTTTTGCAGGGACAGGGACAAAATTTCACCGGCGGCCGCGGCATCGTCATGGACCGTTCTTGCGGCCGCGTCGATGAGATGGGAGGTGAAGAAAAGGCCGCCACCCCCGATCAACAACAAAAGCAGCATGCCGAGGAAAAAATAGCTTCTCTTTGTCATCCGGGCAGCAGGGCGAAATTTCCCGAAGGAAACCTTACCATTTGCGATCATTTCTGCGATTCGTCTCTCCGGTGTGATGGTGATGGTATTTCATAATCCTAATGGGCAGTCAGCTTTTTTTCCTCGGGAGTCAAGACCTCCAGAACCTTTCCTCGCCCTTATGACGCCATACCTTGAGGAACTATTCAGAGAAGCGAAGCATCGCTGCGTAGCTTTATATGTAGCGACATGTGGTTCCTTCCGTAACAGAAAAATTAGGGCGGACCGCAATCCTTTATTATCAGACCCCAAATGTCGCTCTAAATACGTGCATATGTCATAGATCGACAACGGTTTATCATTAACGGGGCCGCGGCGGACGCGGCGGAGCGCGTCCCTCATTTTCATCCTGCTCGGGGACAGCAGGCCTTTATTTGGGTATCATTTGGTGCCTGGAGCGGGAATCGAACCCGCACAGCCTCAAGGACCGAGGGATTTTAAGTCCCTTGCGTCTACCAGTTCCGCCATCCAGGCTGGAGATCACTTCTTGAATTGCCTATCTTTTTATGCAGTATGTTGCACCCGGCTTCGCAGGTCCCGACCGGCGGCACTGATTTACGCCCTCCTTAAAAAAACCGGAACCGGTAAAGTCCGTGTGGGGCACTGTAATGTTTTTTCCCGTCATTGGCAAGATTTTTTATTATTTCCATGTCCATTTCCGATGTCTTATTTCTTTTGACAGATCGGTTCATGATGACTTATAATTGCTAACCTTCAGAGTTTACGTGGGGAAAAGATCCATTAACGGCATTTCGCCCGGCGCAGCGAGCCATGATGAAAAAAAAAGCCCCCGACGGCGACCCTTCCGTACCGGTTTTACTCAAACCACGCTGCCTTGCCGCCGTCATCCTCTGCGCCTTTTTCTTGCTCGCCGGTACCACCGCCTATCTATTCAAGAATCATTACGACAGCGCCCGCAGACAAACGCTCAAGGAGGACCGGGCGGCGGCGGAACTGCTCGCCCTCATCCTGGCGGAGCATATTCAGATAATTGTCAAGACCATGGAATCCTACGCGGGCCGGCCGCTCCTTGTTCAGGCCGTTACGGCGAAAAGCCGGGAAAGGGCAATGGGGCATTTGGCGAACCTCAAAAAGATTTATCCGGGCATCGAAAGCCTTGTCATCAGCGACCGGGAAGGCGTTCTTTGGGCGACCCATCCCGAGCGCCCGGAGGTTTTGGGGAAGAAGTTCGCCCATCGCGAATGGTACCAGGGCGTGAGCCGGAAATGGAATCCCTACGTTACCGGCGTCATTAGGCGGGTGGTCGGCGAAAAAGACCTGGGGGTGCAGATTGCCGTCCCGATATGCGACCGGGACGGCCAACCACTGGCTATTCTCCTGAATACCTTGCGGACGGAGGAGCTGGCCAAACTTATCCGGCGTCTCAGCCTCGATCCCGGGGCTGCTATTTCCGTGACGGACCGGGAAGGGCAATTGATATACAGCAGCCGCTATGACTATGTTCGGGATATCAATACCTATCCTTTTTTCGGTGTCGCCGCCGCACCGCGGGCCCCGCCGGACCGTACCCTGATCGCGAACGATAAAAATGGCGGCGGCAGGCTTTATATTTCCTACGCACCCATCCCCGGTCTGGACTGGACGGTCTTCTTGGATCGGGACGGCGCTGCCTTCCTCCGGGCCCAGCAGAATCACCTCCTCCAGATGGGCGCCATTTCCACCCTGATCTTCTTTATTGTCGTCTTGTTTCTGGTATATCTCCGCATCGATTTCCTGAACCGTCAGACCCGGCAGCAATTGCAGATGGAAAGAGAACTCCAGGCCAGCGAGGTCCGCTTCCGGGAGCTCTTCGACAACATGCCCAGCGGGGCGGCGGTTTACCGGGCGCTCAACGACGGAGAGGATTTTATCCTCCTGGATCTTAACAAGGCGGGAATGAGCATCACCGACACCTATAAAGATTTTTCCGGACGCCCGGTCACCGAAGTCTTTCCCGGGGTGCGGCGGATGGGTGTTTTCGAGGTTTTGCAGCGGGTTTGGAAAACCGGCATACCGGAATTCTTTCCTACTGCGGTTTACACGGATGAGCGCCTGAACTTCTGGGCGGAAAATTCCGTTTACAAACTCCCCGCCGGGGAACTCGTCGCCATTTTCACCGATGTCACCGACCGGGTCCAAATGGAAAACCGGCTTCGGGAGACGACGATGATGCTGGAGGAAACCATTGCCTCCTCCCCGCTGGCGATTATCGTCGTGGATCAGGAATCTATCGTCCGGATCTGGAATCCGGCCGCGGAAAGGATGTTCGGCTGGAAGGCCGGGGAGATAATCGGCCGGCCTCTGCCCATCGTGCCTCCCGAACGGGAAGAAGAATTCGCCGCCATCCAAGCGGCCATAAATCAGCGGCAGACGGTTTTCATCGACCGGACACACCGCCGGCGCAAGGACGGCACCCATATCGAAGTCTCCCTGTCCGTGTCCCGGTAAAGAATTCCCAGGGAGTGATCAGCGGCCGGTTGGGTATCTTCACGGACATAACGGAACGGTTGCGCGCTGAAGAACAATTGGCTGCGCAACTCGACGAGCTGCGCCGGTGGCACGAGGCTACCCTGGGCCGGGAGATGCGCATTCTCACCCTCAAGGAAGAGGTAAACGCGCTGCTGACCGAGAACGGCCGCCCGCCCCGTTATCTGAACAGCGACCCGCTGGCCGAAAGGGAGGAGAAATGATGGCCGGTCCTGACCATACCGGAGTCCTGTCCCGGCGTCTCCTGGATGTCGCGGGGGAGCTGGCCGTTCTGCCGTCGCTCCAACAACAGTGGGAGTTGGCCGAAAGAACTTTGAAGACCGTTTTCGCCCTGCCCGAAAGCACGCTCTGCCTGAAAGGCTGGGGTGGTCCCGCCGGGGCGCTCCCGGCCTGCGCCGAATGCAACAGCAGCGCCAAGACGTTCTCCTCCGGCCTCCCGACGTGTCCCTTGCGGCATGACGATCGCTTTCGGGTCCTTCCCGTCACGCCCTCTGCACCGGCATGGGGATGTCTCGTCCTTTATGGGGAGGCGATCGTCGGCTCCCGACATCTCGATGAGCCTCTCTCATCCTTTCTGGCGATCCTGGCTCTGATCGTGGAGAAGGCACACCGGTATCGGCAGGTGGAGGAGCTGAAGCAGGAGCTTCGGACAGAGAAGGACGCCCGCCGGGAATTGGAGGCGGCCCTCAGGTCCCGGGATCGTGAAATGCACGAGCTCTTTACCCGCATGATCAACGCCTTCGTCCTCTTCGATTCCGTGTTCGACCAGGAGGGTCGTTTCGTCAGCTACCGTTTCGTTTATATCAACGAAGCCTATGAACGGATAACCGGTGTCCGGAACGAGGAAGTGAAGGGCAAGACGGTGCACGAGGTCTGGCCCGACACGGAACCGAGCTGGATCGAGATGTACGGAAAGGTGGCCGTTACCGGAATTCCCAGCAGTTTCGAGATGTACCATGAGCCGACGGGGAAGCTCTACCACTGCAACGTCTATCGCCCCTGGGACAGCAGGGATTCCTTCTGCGTCATTTTTGAAGATATCACCGCGGCCCGTCAGGCGGAAGAACGGCTGCAGGCCGACAAGGAGGAATTGCAGCGTTTACTTACGGCAGCCGATCATGCCCGGCGGGCGTTGCTCAGCGTCCTGGAAGACCAGAAGATGGCGGAACAGGAAATCCGGAAGCTCAACGAGGAACTGGAGCAGCGGGTCCGGGAGCGTACCGCCCAGCTCGAAGCGGCCAATCAGGAACTGGAGGCCTTCAGTTACTCCGTGTCCCATGACCTCCGGGCACCTCTCCGGGCCATCGACGGGTTCAGCCGGGCCCTCCTGGAAGATTACGGGGAACAACTCGACGCCACCGGAAAGAACTATTTGAGCCGGGTCCGGGCCGGGGCGCAGATCATGGGGATGCTCATCGACGATTTGCTGAAACTCTCCCGGGTGACCCGGATGGATTTTCAATACGAACCGGTGGATTTGTCCCGGCTGGTAGGGGAAATTGCCGACAGTTCTTTTGACAGGGAAGGATCACCTCAATTGGAGTTGGTCATCCAGGAGGGAGTGCTGGTCCAGGGCGATCCCCGACTGCTGAAAATCGCGCTCACGAATCTCCTCGGCAATGCCTGGAAGTTTTCCTCCGGGCGGGCGGATCCCCGGATCGAATTCGGAACCGTTGTCAGCCATGGAGAAAAGGCCTTTTTTATTAAAGACAACGGTATCGGCTTCGACATGAAATATGCCGACAAACTCTTCGGGGCCTTCCAGCGCCTCCACCGGGTGGAGGAATTTCCCGGCACCGGGATCGGGCTGGCCACGGTGAAACGCATCATCAACCGCCACGGCGGGCGGGTCTGGGCGGAAGGAAAACCAGGAGCGGGAGCCGTTTTCTACTTCACGCTCCCCCTGGGCGCCGACCGGATGGACTCAAATTAACTCTTACCGAAGGGGATGAAGAAAAGGGATCGTTGACTCATGGTTCGATGTTACCGAAATCCGACATTTTGCTGAAGGGTGAATATGAGCCCGCAATCCGAACCGGTAGTCACCGCGGGATTCGGCTTTTGCCCGGGCGCATGGCGCCGGTGTTCGGTTTGCCTGCCGTTTCCTCAGGATCTGCAGTTCCCGGTCGTCCGTCGGTGTTCCGGGGAGATGCGGTGCCGGTAATCCCTTGAACTTTATTGTTGCCTTTGAAGGGTGTTATGCCGGCAAGGTCAGTAATCGGCCACCCATTGATAGTTCTTCTCTTTGAAAAGCCGCACGCAGACATCCACCACTTCCGGGTCGTAGCGGACGCCCTTGTTTTTTTCGATCTCCGCCAGCGCCGCCGCCGTCCCCAGCGCCGGTCGGTAGGGGCGATGTGAGGAAATGGCCTCCACCACATCGGCGACCATGAGAATCCGCGATTCCAGGAGGAGGTCGGCACCGGTCAACCCCCCGGGGTAACCCGACCCGTCCAGGCGCTCGTGATGTTCGTAGATGATCCTGGCCACCGGCCAGGGGAATTCGATGTCCTTGAGGATATCATAGCCGGCTTGGGCGTGGCGCTTGATCAACATCATCTCGATGGGGGTCAGGCGCCGCGGCATGGTGAGGATATCGGCGGGGATGGCGATCTTGCCCAGATCATGGATGGCGGCGGCGGTGCGGAGACCTTCGATCCGCTCGCCCGGCAGCTCCAGCTCCACGGCGATGGCCCTTGCCAGTTCCGCCGTCCGCAGCTGATGGCCCGCCGTGAAGGGATCACGGGTCGCCACCAGGGAGGAGATGACCTGGACCGTGCCTCCCAATGATTTCCGCAGTCGTTCCAGACTGTGCTGCTGATCCGCGAGCCGCCGCTCCAATTCGTTCTTTTTGTATTCCGTATTGTCCCGGATGCATTCGATGGCGCCGACCACCTCTCCCCCGGCGTCCTTGAGGACGGTGGCGATCGCCGACAGGTAGCCCCGGCCGGACTGGAGATTCGGGATGTAAGCGTCCCCGAGGAGAATCTCTCCGACCCGGCGCACCTCGTGGTAACCCGCTTCTATCTCCGGCTGGGATTTTAGGGCCAGGTCGGCGAGCAGAGGCCTTTTTGCCCCGTAGAAAGGCAGGGCATAGGCGTAATCACCCTTGCCCAGCATGTCCCCGGCGGGAATACCGGTGAGGCTTTCCATGGCCTTGTTCCAGGCGACGACCGTGCCTGCTTTATCTATAACCAGGGTCGCTTCCGGAAGAAAATTAAGGATTTCGAAGAGTCGCTGTTCCGAAGCCCGCAGGGCCTCTTCGACCCGCTTGCGCTCCGAGATGTCCACCATGACGCCTACCACCCCCGCCAGCTCGCCGTCGGCATTGAAGTGGGTCGCCTTGTTCACGATCACCTCCCGGATGGAGCCGTCGGCATAGCGGATCGGATGCTCGTAAACCTGCCGTCCCGGATGTGCAAGCAGCTCCCGGTCCTTGGCGGCATATCTGTCGGCCAGTGCCGCGGGAAAAAGCTCATGCGCGTTTTTCCCGACGATTTCCTCTCTTTTCCGACCCACATAGGCCTCGAATTCCCGGTTGCAGTCCCGGTACACCCCGTGGATGTCCTTACAGAAGATGGGGCTGGGGATGGTATCGATAAGGGTTTTCATAAACGTCAACATGTTCCGGGTCCGCTTTTCCTCCGCCAGGCGCTGGGTGATATCCCGGGCAACGGCAATGATGCCTTCAACCCGGCCCCGGCGCAGGACGTAAGAGCCGCTCACCTCTCCATAACGGGCAGTCCCGTCCCGGGCAATGAACTTATAAACCCTTATGGGTACAAATTTTTTCTGCAGCAGCGCTACCGCATCGTCAGTGGCCTGGGCAAATGATTCCGGGGCGAAGATGTGCCGCAGTTCAGTGACGGGGCTACCCATCAAATCCTGCGGCCGGTAACCGAGGATCTTCTCCACGCTGGGCGAAACGCTGGTGATCCTGAGCTCGGCGTCGATCATATAAACGACGTCCTGCACGTGGGCAAAACTCAGGAAATACTTCTCCTCCAGATTCCGGAGCAGCTGATCGGCCTGCGCAAGTTCCGCCTCTTTCTCCGCTAACCGACGGCGGAGGTTCTCACGGCTTTTTTTCAATTCTTCAATCTCAAACTGCGTCATTGCCAAATCCAGTGCTCCTGAGGTGTTTTTTATTATCACCATGTTGATCCTGCGGTGATTTGCGGCGCTTCTATTCATTATTGGGCATTTTTTGTCAAGAAATTTCCGCATTTTGTCTCCCCCTCTTGTCGCGCTCCTTATCCAGATGGATCCCTGGTGCTTCAGGATAAGGTGCTTTACGACGTCTTGACTTTTTCCCCTTTAGTCCTTAAATTTAACTCCGATTCCGTCCCTGGGGATCGGAAGGGTTCCACCCGGAAGCCGGGGTTTCCCATCTTTCCGCACCACCGGGAACGTGATCAAAACCAGCGAGAAGGAGTCACACAAAATGCCCATCTTTGAATTTAAATGCACGAAATGCGGTGCGGAATTCGAGAAGATATGCTTCGGCGCCGACAAGGAAAATCCGGTCCCCTGCCCCAATTGCCGATCGAAAAAGACCCGGAAGCTCATGTCCGCCTTTGCCGGCGGCAAGGCGGGATGCGGTTCCTGCGCCGCCACCTCCTGCGCCCCTTCCTGAGGGCACTGAACCTCCATGACGGTCGGTCATGGCGATTTTTTTCCATTGCGAAATCCCCGATAATCCATTATAAGGGGCCGGTTTTCCATCAAGTATCCTGAAAGGAGTTCGGCAGCATGAATATTCTCATTTTTGGACCCAACGGCAGCGGCAAAGGCACCCAGGGGGCGATCGTCCAGAAGAAGTTCGGTGTTCCCCATATCGAAACAGGGGTTATCTTCAGGGACAACATTAAGAAAGGCACGGAACTCGGTAAAAAAGCTAAGGATTATATCGATCGTGGCGAGCTTGTCCCCGACGAGATCACCGTACCCATGATCCTCAACCGCCTGAAGGAAGCAGACTGCGCCCAGGGGTGGCTCCTCGACGGCTTCCCCCGCAATCTGGTCCAGGCCGAGGCCCTCTGGAACGCCCTCGTCAAGGAAAACATGAAGCTCGACTATGTCATCGAGATCATCCTGGACCGCCAGACCTCGAAGAACCGCATCATGGGCCGGCGCCTCTGTGCCAATGACAACAACCATCCCAACAATATCTTCATCGATGCCATCAAGCCGGCGGAAAAGGACGGCAAGCTGGTCTGCCGGGTATGCGGCTGCGAAACCCTTACCGCCCGTGCGGACGACCAGGACGAGGCGGCCATCGACAAGCGGCACAATATCTACTACGACACCAAGACAGGCACCCTGGCCGGCGTCAACTACTTCAAGGAACGGGTCAAGGTCATCGAAGTCAGCGGTGTCCCGGGCGTCAAGGAGGTCTCCGAAGACCTCCTGAAAAAACTGGGTTGACCGGCGGCGGGCTACCGGTCGGCCTGCTTTTTGAGCCGGCATATGGTCCGCGCCTCTGGATATCATTACAACTGCGAGCCCTCCTTACTATAATGAGGAGGGCTCTTCATTATCCGGTACAACGAGCATCTCTCCATACCTTGAGCCTGGTTGCAAACTTAAGGGATCTCCGGTAAACGGAAACGACGGCACGCATGGACCATATTCGCAATTTCAGCATCATCGCCCATATCGACCACGGCAAATCCACCCTGGCGGACCGCCTTATCCAGTATACGGGGGTCTGTGACGCCCGCAATTTCCAGGACCAGATCCTGGACAACATGGATATCGAAAGGGAACGGGGTATCACCATCAAGAGCCAGGCCGTGTCCCTGCCCTACCGTGCCCGGGACGGCCGGGATTACACCCTTAATCTCATCGACACCCCCGGCCATGTGGATTTCAGTTACGAGGTCTCCCGTTCCCTGGCCTCCTGCGAAGGGGTCCTCCTCCTCATCGACGCCGCCCAGGGGGTGCAGGCCCAGACCCTGGCCAACCTCTACCTGGCCATGGAGCACGATCTGGAAATCATCCCCGTGATCAACAAGATCGATCTGGCCGCTGCGGACGTGGAGCGGGTTCTCGAACAGATCGACGGCGAACTCGGTCTCGACGCGGAGGGCGCCCTCAAGTGCTCCGCCAAGGCCGGCCTGGGCATCGAGGAGATCCTGGAGGCGATTGTCCAAAGGATCCCCCCGCCCCAGGGGGACCCGGCGGCGCCGCTGTCCGCCCTCATCTTCGACGCCCAGTACGATCCCTTCCGGGGAACCCTGATTCACTGCCGTGTCTTCGACGGCGCCGTCCGCAGCGGCGACATCATCCGCTTTCTCTCCACCGGCGCCACCTACAAGGTGGAGGAAGTGGGCCATTTCCTCCTTGCCCGGCAGAAGCGGGAACGGCTCGCCGCCGGCGAGGTGGGCTACATCATCGCCGGGATCAAGACCATCGCCGACGTCCATACCGGCGACACGGTCACGCTGGATGAGCGCCCCTGCGCCGGTCCCCTGCCGGGCTTCAAGGAAGTCAAACCGGTGGTGTTCGCCTCCATCTATCCCATCGCCTCGGACGATTACGAGGATCTCGCCACAGCCCTGGAGAAATACAAACTCAACGACGCCTCCTTCGTCTATGAAAAGGATGCCTCCGTGGCCCTGGGCCAGGGGTTCCGGTGCGGGTTTCTGGGCCTTCTCCATCTGGATATCGTCCAGGAACGTCTGGAGCGGGAATACGACCAGTCGATCATCCTCTCCGTCCCCAGCGTCCGCTACCGTTTCACCCTGAAGGACGGCACGGTGACGGAAGTGGACAACCCCGCCCATTACCCACCCCAGATGAATATCGCCAAAGGAGAGGAACCCTTTATCCGGGCCGCCATGATGCTCCCGGAGCGCTATCTGGGGGCGGTGATGAAGCTCTGCCAGGAAAAACGGGGCGTCAACTCCACCCTCCATTATCCCGGTCCGGGGCGTACGGAATTGATCTACGAGATGCCCCTGGCGGAGGTGATCTATGATTTCTACGACCGCTTCAAGACCGTCACCCAGGGTTACGGCTCCTTCGACTACGAAGTGATCGATTACCGGGAGAGCAATCTCGTCCTCCTCGACATCCTCGTCAACGGTGAGAAGGTGGACGCCCTCTCCCAGATCGTCCACCGGGAGCGGGCCCGGGCCTGGGGGCTCCAGGCCTGCGAACGTCTGGAAGAGGAAATCCCCCGCCAGATGTTCAAGATCGCCATCCAGGCGGCCATCGGCAGCGAAATCATCGCCCGGACCACCATTTCGCCTTATCGGAAGGATGTTACGGCCAAATGCTACGGCGGCGACATCACCCGGAAACGGAAACTCCTGGAAAAACAGAAAAAGGGGAAAAAACGCATGAAGATGATCGGCAACGTCAGCATCCCCCAGAGCGCCTTTCTGGCGGTGTTGAAATCCGATACGGATTAACCGCCGGAACCGTGCGACGGGCAGATGGATAAATGAAGAATATC
>Ga0116147_1005777_pt1 | contig 10374 bp, 9 predicted proteins | sample AD_JPNHG3_MetaG_FD_89749 | JGI IMG/M metagenome (GOLD analysis project Ga0116147, IMG submission 89749) | Active sludge microbial communities of municipal wastewater-treating anaerobic digesters from Japan - AD_JPNHG3_MetaG | ecosystem: Engineered > Bioreactor > Anaerobic > Digestate | place...
GGAGTGATAATCGTATGCATCGTTCTGTTCCTATCCGGTCGCAGTGGTTCTTGAACCAAACCTATTCTGCTTCAGGACCTTGGAACAGAACGACCTTTTTCTAACTCAGCTTTTCGGGTTCAATCCGGGTTTTGCAACGGGGCGCCGCAAATTTCTGGCGACGCAAGCGCGACAAGTGTGGTATGCTGAAGCGATGAATCGAATCAGGCAGATTTTGTTTGGCCTTCGGTTCCGTCTGCTTCTGCTGGTGCTGGTGGCGTGCGCGCCGCTGGCCGCCCTCACCCTGCACCGGGCCTGGGAGGAACGGGAACGGCAGGTGGCCAACTGGCAGCGCCGGGCCCAACAGTTCGCCGAGCTGGCCTTGGAAGAGGAGGAAAACCTCCTCGCCTCGGCCCGGCAACTGCTTTTCGCGGTGGCGGAATCGCCGCATATTGGGCCCGGCTCTTCCAACAATCCGCAAAAGACCCTCGAGGAGTTTCTCGCGCTCAACCCGCAGTACGCCAACCTGGGCGTCGTCAACACCAACGGCCAGCTCCTCGCCTCGACCGCGCCCGCGCCTCGCTCGCTCAACCTCGCCGGCGAGTCCTTCTTCCGCCGGGCGGTCGAGTCGCTGGAGTTCTCGGTTGGCGACATTGCCCTGCCGCCCCAGACGCCGCGCCCCACCCTGACATTCAGCCGGCCGGTGCTGGATTCCCGGGGTCAGTTGACCGCCGTCGTGTTCGCCACGATTGAACTCAACTTTTTCGAGGGCCTGTATTCCCAGTTGCGCCGGCTGCCGATTCCGCGCGACGCCAGTTGGACCCTGATCAACACCAACGGCCTCATCCTGGCGCGCTACCCCGGCCCCAAGCGCTGGGTCGGCCGCGAAAGCCTCGATGCCGCCGTGGTGGCCCGGGCTTTTGAATCTCCGGGCCAGCCCTTTGAAGCGCCGGGACCCGACGGCCGCGAAAGCATTTATGCCTTTGCCCTGCTGCCCACCCAACTGGTCGCCGGCGACGCCCGGGCCGTCCTGTGTGTTCCGCGCCAGGTTCTTTTTGCCCAGGCCAACCGCACGGCCGCGCAGTATCTCACCTGGCTTGGCCTGGCGGGCGGAATCGCGCTGCTGCTCGGCTGGGTGGGCAGCAATGTGCTGGTGATCCAGCCGATCAAAGCGCTCGTCCAATCCAGCACCCGGCTGGCGCGCGGCGACCTCTCCGCCCGGACCGGCCTGCGCCATGGACACGATGAACTCGGACAACTCACGCTCAGCTTCGATCTCATGGCCCAGGCGCTCGAACAGCGGGAACGCGAACGCCAGCGCGCCAGCCTCAAACTGCAGGTCCTCTCCCACCGCCTCGTCGAAGTCCAGGAGAGCGAGCGCCGCCACATCGCCCGCGAGCTCCATGACGAAATCGGCCAAACCCTGACCGTTGCCGAAATGAACCTTCAGGCCGCCCTGCAAAGCCCCGAAAAGCCCGCGTTGGAACGGCGCCTGGAGGAAAGCATTCGCGCGGTCGAACGCGTGCTCGAACAGGTCCACGACCTGTCCCTCAACCTCCGCCCCTCGATGCTGGACGACCTGGGCCTCGAGCCCGCGCTCCGGTGGTACACTCAGCGCCAGGCCGAGCTGGCCGGCCTCACCGCCGAATTCCACCCCGTCCCCCTGGACAAACGGCCCCCGCCGGTGATCGAAACCGAGTGCTTTCGTGTCGCCCAGGAAGCCCTGACCAACGTGGTTCGCCATGCCCAGGCCAGGTCGGTGGTGGTCACCCTCACCCAGTCCGACGGCTGCCTCCGGCTTTCCGTGCGCGATGACGGCTGCGGCTTTGAGGTGGCCCAGGTCCGCAACCGCGCCGTCCACGGCGCCAGCCTGGGCGTCCTCAGCATGGAGGAACGCGCCACGCTGGCGGGCGGCGGTTTGGAAATCATCTCCGCCCCCGGCCAGGGCACGGAGGTCCGCGCCTGGTTTCCCCTCGACTATCATCGTCCCCAGGAACTCGCCTTGGAAACACAAGACCTATGACCCACCTCATTCGCATCCTGCTGGCCGACGATCACCCGATCGTCCGCGCCGGTGTCAGAGCCGAGTTGGAAAAAATCCCCGGCGCCGAGGTCGTCGCCGAAGCCGCCGATGGCCGCCAGGCCCTCGAGCTGGTCGCCGCCCACAAACCGGACCTGCTGTTCATTGACATTTCCATGCCCAACCTCAATGGCCTCGAGACCGCCATCCGCGTCACCCGCGATTTCCCCGGCACCAAAGTCATCATCCTGTCCCGCCACAAGAACGAGGAATACGTCTGGCAGGCGCTCAAAGCCGGCGCCGCGGGCTACCTGGTCAAAAGCGCCGTCATCGGCGAAATTGCCGAGGCCGCCCGGCGCGTCCATGCGGGCGAAATCTACCTCAGCCGCGACATCTCCGACCGCTTTCTCAAGAAGTTCCCCCTCCACCAAATCGCCCACAAAAAGAGCCCGTTGGACCAGCTCACCGAACGGCAGCGCGAGATCCTTCAGCTCATCGCCGAAGGCCAAACCACCATCGGCATCGGCCTCATCCTCAATATCAGCCCCAAAACCGTTGAATACCATCGCGCCCAGCTCATGGACCGGCTCAAAATCCATGACATCCCCGGCCTGGTTCGATTCGCGCTCCGCACCGGCCTGATTTCCACGGAAGTCTGACCCGGGCGGGTTCGCCCCCGAGCGGGCCACCGGCCCCGGCCACGCACGCCAATCGTCCCCTTCCTGCGAGTTTCGGATTGCGCGACCGGACGGCTGTGAGATATTCACCGGGTTGGTGGCTCGGAGCGTAGCTCAGCCTGGCTAGAGCACTTGGTTTGGGACCAAGACGTCGCAGGTTCAAATCCTGTCGCTCCGACCATTTGATGTACGAAAAGGCGGGTGGCGGCCCGAGTCAGCGGCCGGCCCTTCAACTGCCCGGACCCACCTCCAGCGCCAGGCGATGCCTAACCCGAAACCTGAGTCCGCAGCCGGGAAAACGCGACCCCTTCAATCTCGACGAGCAGCTCGGGCCGGCACACATCGGCCACAAGGTAAAGGACCGGGACCTTGCCCAAGCGCTCCTCGCAGACGCTCTTGCAGCGCGCGTAGTCCTCGGGACGCTTGATGTACACGCGCACCTTGGCCAGGTCGTCGAGCCGGGCCCCGGCCTGCGGGAACCCGTGGGCGGCGCAGTTTTCCGGGGCAATGAGCCGCTCAATATTATCCAGCGTTTGCGTCGTCTGCCGCTCAATGTCGCCAGGATACAGACTCTCGGAATTGACAATACTCGCGGTGCCGGAAATCCAACTGGTCACGTAATGGCCCAACCCAAGCGCCATGGCCCGGGAGAACTTGGGCGACTCCGGAGAATAGGTGGGGGGATACTGATACGCGGGCACCTGCAAGGGATTCTCCAACGGGAACAGCCTGATGTCCTGCCGCCGGGTTTGCAGGCCGAGCGAGCTCAATATCAAGCCCCCGCCCCGCATGCCGATGCCCGTGCTGGCCGGCAAGACGGCCCCGGGACCACGCACCCCCGGAATGCCCCGGCAAAAATCCACCTCCCGGTACGCGTCGGTTCGCGCCCGGTTGAACTCCTTGTACCGCTCCAGCTCTCCCTCCACCGCATTGATGCCTCCCAGGTAATACCACGTGCGCACCACATCCTCCAACCCGCTGCCCGCCAGGCGCAGCGCCGCTTCCAAAGCCTTGATGCCCCCGGTCGTCTGCTGATAAACCCCCGAAACCGAGGCGGGAGACTCAATGCCCCCGCAATAAATCCACCGCAACCCGTCGTAAGTGACCGTCAAAACCTGGGGACCAAAGTGTTCAATCCGGACGTCCCCTCCCCCAACCGCCCAAACTTCCATGGCCACCGCCGCGCCATTGCATGGCGGCTGCAGCACGTAGTTCGTCACCGGCATGCGTGCCCCAAAATACTCGGCCAGCAAACGCCCGGCATCGTCACGGTCCCGAGGCTCGCGAAGAAATACCGTCAGCAGCGTCGCTTCCAAGGGGTGGGGCCGCCCTTCCAGGCTCGTCGCCAAAAGGCTCAAAACGTCGTTGACTTGCTCCTTGAACGTGCCTCGCCCTTCAGGGCACAGCAGCACCGCCATCCGTGCCGAGTCCCCCAAGTCCACGTACGAACCTTGCGCGCGAACCTCGGAATCCTCGCCGGACAGGTTCCGCACCAGCCGGTCTGCCTGCGCCGCATGCGCGGCTTCGCTGCGCTGGGCGCGCGCCGCTTCTGCCTGGCGCTTGCGCGCGCCGAGTGGACTTGCAATCATAGTAAAACTTGGGTGCAGCAAAAAGGCTGCCCAGCCACAACGGACTGGCTACATGGCTAGAGTCAAACCCGGGGCGAAGCCTTTACCAAAATTTGTTTTTTTCCAACCCTTTTTTGGCATTTCATCCGGGGAATCCTCTTGCAACCGGGCCGCAACTGGCCTAGGTTCCCCCGCGGTGAAAGAGCCGGTGTCGCAACCCTATAACGTGATCGAAGGCCAATGTGCCGGAACGCAGGTTTGTCCTCTGAGCCGCGTGCAGGCTGGACAGATGGTCTGCATCAAGGGTTTGGTCGCCTCCCCGGAGACGTGCGCCCGATTGCGCGAGCTGGGTTTTTGTGAGGAGCAGAAAGTGCGGCTGCTGGCGCGGAATGCCACGTTCATTTGCCAGGTCTGCAACGCCCGGCTGGGAATCAGCGAGAAACTGGCCGAGAGCATTCTCGTCGAAACCCTCTCGCACACGCCGCACGGGTAAGTGTGCCGGCCCTTCCCCATGTCTGCCGAGATTCAGCCCTTGACCCGGATTGCCGCCGGAAGCCGCGCCACGGTGGCCGAAATCAAACTGCCCGCCGAATCGCGTCCCCGCCTCATGGAGATGGGGTTGCTGGTGGGCACTCCCATTGAACTGATCCGCTTTGCCCCCCTCGGCGACCCGGTCGAAATCAGGGTGCGGGGCTACAACCTGACTTTGCGGAAGCACGAGGCGGAGCAGATTTTCGTGCGCGCGGGCGAGTGATGACCCCCGGCCCGACCAGCCCCCCTGCCCGCAACGCTGCCGGGCCGTCTGCGAACGCCCCGGCGGCGCCCTGTCAAACCGCAGCCCCGCAAAACACCGCTCCGGCCCCTGGCGGAATGCCGTTGGTGGTGTTGACGGGGAATCCCAACTGCGGCAAAACCACGGTTTTCAACGCCCTGACCGGTCTCCGGGCCAAGGTCGGGAACTATGCCGGGGTAACCGTTGAGCGAAAGGAAGGGCGCCTGTTGGGCGGCCCCCCGGCGCTCAAGGTGCGGCTGCTGGATTTGCCGGGCTCTTACAGCCTCAGCCCGCAATCCCTGGATGAGCAAATTGCCCGCGATGTGCTGCTCAACCGGCTGGCCGAGCTCCCCCCGCCCGCGCTGGTGGTCGTGGTGGTGGATGCCTCCAACCTGCAACGGAATCTCTATTACACCACCCAGGTGATCGAGTTGGGCTACCCGACACTGATCGCCTTGAACATGATGGATGTGGCCGAAGCCAACGGTCACTTCATCCACGTGGACAAACTCGCCGAGGCGCTCGGGGTGCCCGTTCTCCCGTTGGTTGCCAGTGAGGGAAAAGGAATCCCCGAACTGCGCCAAAGCATCCTGGCAGCGCTGGCCAACGGCTCCACTCCCAAACCGGCTTGTTTCTGCAAACTGCCGCCCGCGCTGGAACAGGAAGCCGAGGCGCTGGGTGAGCTTCTGGCGAAGACTTTCCGCGAGCGGAAAACCCAGGCCCACGCTGAAGCCCTCCTGATTCTGGGAAATGAAAAGGCCCTGGCCTCCTCCGCCCGGCATTACCCTCCCCCGATTCTGGCCGCCGTGAGCGACGCGCGCCGGCGGCTGGAAAACGCCGGCATAGACTGGCGCAGCGCCGCCATTGAAGGCCGCTACGCGGCCATCGCCCGCCTCCAGCAGGCCGTCACCACCGAATCCGCCACCCCCGGCGAAACTTTCAGCGACCGGCTGGATCGCGTGCTCACCCATAAAATCTGGGGCACGGCAATCTTTCTGGCGCTGATGCTCCTGATGTTTCAAAGCATCTTCACTTTTGCGCGGCTGCCAATGGACGCGCTTCAGGCCGGCGTGGATTTGCTGGGGCGGACCGTCGAGCGCTGGCTGCCGCCGGGCGATTTGACCAGCCTCCTGGTGGACGGCGTGATTGCGGGCGTGGGCGCGGTGGTGATTTTCCTGCCCCAGATTCTGTTGCTGTTCCTGTTCATCGGCTTTCTTGAAGATACCGGCTACATGGCCCGCGCGGCCTTTCTCATGGACCGGCTGATGAGCAAGGTGGGCCTGCACGGCAAGAGTTTTATCCCCATGCTCAGTTCGTTCGCCTGCGCCATTCCCGGCATCATGGCCACCCGGACGATTGAGAGCCCCAAAGACCGGCTGGTCACCATCCTGGTGGCGCCGTTGATGAGCTGCTCCGCCCGGCTCCCGGTCTATACCGTGCTGATTGCGGCCTGCATCCCGGATATCAAACTCCTGGGCGTGCTGAAGCTGGCGGGCCTGACACTCCTGGGCATGTATCTGCTGGGCATTGTGGCCGCCCTCGCCATGGCATGGGTGTTCAAGAGGACCCTGCTCAAGGGGGACCCTCCCCTCCTGATCATGGAACTGCCGCCCTACAAGCGCCCCTTGCTGCGCGTGGTGGCCCGGCACATGTGGGACCGCTCCCGGATTTTCCTGCGCCAGGCCGGAACCGTCATCCTCGGCATTAACATCGTCCTTTGGTTCCTCGCCACCTATCCCCGCGATTCCCAAACGCAAAAAGCGTTCGAAACGCGCCGCGCCGAACTCCGCGCCCAAATCGAAGCCGAGCCCGCCACACCCCCTGCCCCGGCTTCCCCCTCCCGAGACCGGTTGGAACGCGAGCTGCTGGCGCTGGAGAGCGCCCACGCCAGCGCCCAACTGCAAAGCAGTTTTGCCGGGAAGCTCGGCCGCCTGATCGAGCCGCTGATTGCTCCCTTGGGCTTCGATTGGAAGATGGGCATCGGCATTATCTCATCCTTTGCCGCCCGTGAAGTCTTCGTCAGCACCATGTCCATCGTTTACAACGTCGGCGCGGCCGGCGGTGAGCCCGGCGCCGAAGGCATCGTCCAAACCCTCAAAGCTCAGCACCACGCCGACGGCACGCCCGTTTACAGCACGCTAACGGGCCTGACCCTGATGGTGTTTTACGTGTTCGCCTTGCAATGCGTCAGCACGGTGGCGGTCGTCAAACGGGAAACCAATTCCTGGAAATGGCCCTTGTTCCAGTGGTTCTATCTCGGCCTGCTGGCCTGGACCTGCGCCTTCCTTACCTACCGCTTGGGGCTGCTTCTGTCCGCCTGACCACTCCGGCCGCAATTCCGGCTGTAAAATAGCTGGACAAGCTGCCCAAGGCTCTGCTATGCAAGCGGAAACAAGCCACTTCCACTGCGGCGCACCCCGGCTTGGGCGACGGCTCCTTTAACAGGCGTATCGTCGCCTGGGAGGGGGGAACCAGGCGTTCGCGGCGCGGCGGAGTGGGCACATGCAACCATTAAAACCTGAAACCGAGGAACCACCGTGTTAGGTATTGAAGACAAATGGGTGGCGCTGGCCTACCTCTTATGTTTGGCCGCGTCCGCGCTGTGTATCACTTACGGCCTGCTGCGCTGGAACCAGGGGGATGAACCGGTCGAGGAAGCCGACCAACGTTGGGCGGAGCACGAAACGCGGGAAAGCGAAGAACTCTGACGCCGCCGGACCAGACCCCAAGAAACCTCAACCCTCTAACCTGGAGAGAAGAACTTTATGATGTTCGCCCAAGTGGACTTCTGGGATTTGGCCTGGGTGCTGCTTTACCTGGCGGCGGTCGGTTACCTCGGCTGGCTTGGCTACTCCCACACCAAGAACGCGACGGACTACCTCGTGGCGGGGCGCAAGGTCCATCCCTTCATCATGGCCATGAGCTATGGCGCCACCTTCATTTCGACCAGCGCCATCGTCGGGTTCGGCGGGGTGGCCGGCCTGTTCGGAATGAGCCTGTTGTGGCTGACCTTTTTCAATATCTTCGCCGGCATTTTTGTCGCCTTTATTGTGCTGGGCGGTCCCACCCGCCGAATGGGCCATCGGCTGGATGCCCACACTTTCCCCGAGCTGATGGGCCGGCGGTTCGAGTCGCGCTTCATTCAAGTCCTGGCCGGCTTGATCATCTTCTGCGTCATGCCCCTCTATGCCGCCGCCGTGCTGATCGGCGGCACCGAGTTCATGGCCACCGCCTTTGGCCTGGACTACAACACCGCGCTGTTTGTGTTCGCGGTGGTCACCGGCGTTTACGTGTTCTTCGGCGGGCTCAAGGGCGTGTTATACACCGACACCTTCCAAGGCGTCATTATGACGGTGGGCATGTTGATCCTGCTGATCTGGGCCTATGTCTCGGTCGGCGGCGTCGTCACCGGCCATACGGACTTGACCGCCATGAAGGACCAGGTCTTTATCGGCTTCAAGAAAATCGGCCACCAAGGCTGGACCTCCATGCCCCAATTCGGCTGGGGAAAACCGGATTACAACCTCTGGTGGATCGTGGTCAGCACCCTGGTGATGGGGGTCGGCATTGGCGTGCTGGCCCAACCCCAACTGGTGCTTCGGTTTCTCACCGTCAAATCCGGCCGGGAATTGAACCGCGCCCTGGTTTATGGCGGCACGTTCATCCTGCTCATGACCGGCGTGGCCTTCACGGTCGGAGCCTTGTCCAACATCTATTTCTTCAAACGGGAGAAAGTCGTGGGCCGCATCCTCAGCCGCGAGGAGGCAAAAGTCATCGCCAAGAAGGAACCCGGACAGAAGCCCGCCACCGTGCCGTGCGTGCTGCTGCATGTGGACACCACCGGCAGCGGCAAAGCCGACACGCATCTGGTCGAACGGGGCATTGACACGGCCGGCCCGGATGGGAAGACCATCCCCTGGTCCAAGTTGATGCGGCAGGCTCAAATAACCCCGCTTCCCGATGGCCGCGCCGAGATCCTCCCCCGCGCCTCGAGTTTCACCCGCGCGGTCGTCCCCGCCGGCCCGGACTGGGTCTTTAATCCCGACAGCATCATCCCCACCTACATCACCGCCGCCATGCCGCGATGGTTCAAAGTGGTGTTCCTCCTGACCTTGCTGGCGGCGGCTATGAGCACCATGTCCAGCCAATGCCACACCTTGGGAAGTGCCATCGGGCATGATGTGTTCGAACAGCTCTCGGGCCGCGAAAAACCCGGCCAGCCGCCCCCCCAAGCCACCGGCGATAAACGCACGATTCCGGTCGAATTCGCCAACTCCGGCCGGTCGGACAGCGCCGCGCAAAAGTCGAACCGGACCATCGTCATTGTTCGCGCGGGAATCGTGGTGGGCTTGCTGCTGGCGGTTACGTTCGCCTACTTCACCCGCGGGGGCTATATCATTGCGCGGGCAACCGCCATCTTCTTCGGCTTGTGCGCCTCGGCGTTCCTGCCCGCCTTTGTGGGGGGATTGTTTTTCCGGCGTATCACCAAGGCGGGGGCCATCAGCTCGATGGTGGTCGGCCTGGTGGTGACGGGCTTCTGGCTGGTCTTCGTGAAGGAGGCCGAGGCGGGAGCCATCGGCCTGGTCCGCCTGGTCACCGGCGGCCCCAACAGCATCCTGGCCAATTACCCGAACTGGCCCGTGGTGGACCCGCTTTTCGTCGCGCTTCCCCTCTCAGCGCTCACCGCGCTGGTCGTGAGCCTGTTCACCCGCCCGCCGGCGGACACGCACCTGGCAAAATGCTTCGGCGCGGGATCATCGTGAGCTGACCCGCTCGCGCCCCGTCCCAGGCCGAATCACCTGGCAGGACAACCGGCAACCGCGCGGCTTCCCCCGCGAGCCACAGCGCTGCGCTCAGCAGCGCGAATCACATCGCCTGGGGCCGCTGAACATTCTCCGCCTTGGGGCCTTTGTCGCTGGCTACGAGATCGAAGATGACCTCCTCGCCTTCGTGCAAAGTCTTGAAGCCTTCGCCCTTGATCGAGGAGTGATGCACAAACACATCCCTGCCATCGGGCTGGGCAATGAAGCCGTAACCACTCTTATTATTCCACCACTTAACCTTGCCGCTGGCCATAACACTGTCTCCTGAATGTCTGAGGATTTCCGGGACCGGCACGGCTGACTGAAGGCTGCACGCCCGCATTCACACCACCCGCACCCGGGTTACGACACGACAGTCTCAGAACGAGGCCGAGGGTAGCCTCTCCCCAAACCGCGTCAAGGCTTCAATTGCCCCCCTGATCGGCGGATAAGGAGGTGAAGAAGCGGAAGAAAGTGTGGTGGGGCTGCATTTTTTGCTTGCATTTGTTATAGATATATGGTCTATATGCGGCATGCCTGCACGTCTGCCGATCCA
>Ga0116147_1005778_pt1 | contig 10374 bp, 7 predicted proteins | sample AD_JPNHG3_MetaG_FD_89749 | JGI IMG/M metagenome (GOLD analysis project Ga0116147, IMG submission 89749) | Active sludge microbial communities of municipal wastewater-treating anaerobic digesters from Japan - AD_JPNHG3_MetaG | ecosystem: Engineered > Bioreactor > Anaerobic > Digestate | place...
GGCAATCCGATTAGTCTGCACGAATTCTTCTATCCATTGATGCAAGGCTACGATTCCGTGGCAATCAAAGCCGATGTCGAACTCGGCGCCACCGAACAGAAATTCAATCTGCTTACCGCGCGTGACGTTCAACGCGAATATGGTCAGGAACCGCAGGTTATTTTGACTCTGCCGGTGCTGGAAGGCATAGACGGCGGTCAACGAATGAGCAAAAGCCTCGGCAATTACATCGGCATTGACGATGAACCGGACGAAATGTATGGCAAGATTATGTCCATTCCCGATAATCTGATTCTCAAATATTTTACTCTGGTGACGGATTATTCGCTTGCCCATCTTGAGGAAGTAAAGCGCCGCCTGAGCGACGGTCAAACTAATCCAATGGTGCTGAAAAAGGAATTAGCCCGCACGATTGTCCAGATGTATCATTCGGATTCTGCCGCCCGTCAGGCTGAACAAAATTTCGAACAAATTTTCAGTAAGAAAGAAATCCCCGACGACATCGAGGAAATAGTAATTTCCTCGTCGGAATTGCCGAAGCCTTTAGTCAAGTTACTAACCGAGTGCGGAGCGGTTTCTTCTAACGGCGAAGCTCGACGCCTAATTCAGCAGGGTGGCGTACGCATCAACGACGAAAAAATTGACGATATAAATTATTCCTTTCAAGATAAAGGCGAATATATCACCAAAGTCGGGAAACGGCGGTTTTTCAAATTTATCGTTAAATAACTACTCCAATTCTACCAATCCAAAATTGCCGAATGCTACAATTAAAACAGGTTAGAAAAGTATTCAATAAGACGGTGGCGGTTGATAGCCTCGATCTTACGATACCGACTGGCTCGATTTTTGGGCTATTAGGGCCAAACGGTGCCGGAAAGACTACCACTATTCGGATGATTATGAATATTATTCAACCTGATGCCGGAGAAATTCTGTATAATGGAAAACACCTGGAGCAGTCCGATTTCTTGAAAGTTGGTTATTTGCCGGAAGAGCGTGGATTGTACCAAAAAATGAAATTGAAGGAAACCGTTGTTTATCTTGCTCGCCTCAAAGGTCTATCACCGGCAGAGGCCAACCAGAGCGTTGACGAATACCTGCGTCGTTTCGATCTCTCCGGCTATAGCAATCGCCGCATTGAGGAACTTTCCAAAGGCAATCAGCAGAAAGTCCAATTCATTGTTTCGGTAATTCACAAACCGGAACTTATTATTCTGGACGAACCTTTTGCCGGTCTCGACCCGGTAAATCAGTTGCTATTGAAGGAAATTATTGCGGAATTGCAGGGACGCGGCGCGACCGTAATATTTTCGACGCACCAGATGGAACAAGTCGAGAAGCTGTGCGACCGGATTTGTTTGATAAATAAGGGTAAACCGATTCTGGACGGCGACTTGCGGCAGATTAAGAAAGAGTACGGTCAACAAATGCTTTTGATTGATTATGACGGCCAGGCGGATGCGCTGGCTGACCTGAATCTGCCTGATATGCAAATCACTGACAACCGACTTACCTGTCGCCTTACCAGTAATCTCAATGAATTATTACTCTCGGTGATGCAACGCGTGCAGGTAACTCGTTTCGAATTGCAAGAGCCATCTTTAGAGCAAATCTTTATCGAGTTGGTTAGAGGGGCGGAAGAGCCATGAAAAATGTAATGATAATCGCCCGCTGGGAATACCTAACTCGCTTGCGTTCCAAATGGTTTATAATCTCGACGATTCTCATACCGCTGATTATGGTGGCTTCGATGTTCATTCCATCCGTCGTATTAAACTCGGATGATCATGAAACGCGCCTGATTGCCGTAGTAGATGAGACCGGTCAATTCGCGGAAAAATTGGAACAAAAATTGGCCGCTAAATATACCCTCGCAGATCGGACCCCGAAATATCAAGTCATCATAATGAAAGATAGTGATCCTGTAAAAATGAAACGGGAAGCCGCCGAGCTTTTAAATTCGTCGGTTATAAGTGCTTATATTGTTATTCCGGAAGTTGTATTGGATTCCAGCCGTGTGTTTTATTACAGTCTGAATGTTGGCAACTTCAAAGATCAAAGTGAACTTAGCCAAACGATCAATGAAATTATTACCGAACATCGGTTGGTTGAGGCTGGTTTGGACCCGACTATGATCCGGGATATGATGAAAAATGTCGAATTCCAGACTATAAAAGTCGCTTCCGGCGGTCAAGAAACTTTGGGTAACGAGACCCTCTCATTTATCATTCCCTTGATTTATGTGTTGATGTTGTTCTTTACCATTTTTATGTCTTCCCAGGTATTGATGCGGAGTGTTCTCGCCGAACGCGCTAATCGCTTAATCGAAGTATTGCTTTCCTCGGTGTCTCCCACGGAATTGATGTCCGGGAAAATTTTGGGGCTTGGATTGCTGGGTTTGACGCAATTGGCACTCTATTTGATCGTTGGGATAATCATTTCGAATTTCAAAGGGCTGGAGTTATTCAGTTCCGTAAATGTCGTCTTGTTTCTGGTCTATTTTGTTCTGGGTTATTTGCTTTATGCGGCGATCTTTGCGGCGATCGGTTCGCTCTTCGACAATGAACAAGATGCCCAACATGCCGTTTCGATTTTTTCTTTGATTTCGGTTGTGCCGATTTTTTTGGCTTCCTACGTAATTGCCAATCCACAATCGTTGACGACGACAATTTTGTCGTTCATTCCATTCATCACGCCCTATTTTATGATTTTAAGGATTGGGGTGATGATGCCGCCGCTCTGGGAAATATTGACGTCATTGGTAATTTTGATTGTAAGTGTTTGGGCGGCAATGTTAGCGGCGGGGAAAATTTTTAAAGTAGCGATTTTAATTTATGGTAAAAGGCCTACCTTTCCGGAAATATGGCAATGGGTGCGCGCCAGATGAAAAATTACCGAAAAAATTGGTTTGAGAATAAAAGTCGGCAGGAATATATTATAGCGTGAGACATTGAGATAATCAAATATCAAAAAAGCGGGGCATTATGTTAGAATTCACTCAATCAAATTTCAAGGCTGAAGTCGAGCAATCAGAAATACCGGTGCTGGTTGATTTTTGGGCGACCTGGTGCGCTCCTTGTATGAAACTGATGCCGGTGGTCGAAGAACTGGCGCAAAAGTATAACGGCAAAATGAAATTTGGCAAAGTGAATGTCGAAAATGCCCCGCAAATCGCCCAGAAATTCGGTATCCGCAGTATTCCGACTCTGCTGATTTTCAAAAATGGTAAGATAATGGCTCAGATTATCGGCGCCCAACCTAAAAAAAATATCGAAGAAAAAATCTTGGAAGTAATCTAAGTTTTCTTACCACTTCGAAGAAGTCCCGCTCGGCGGGACAAAGGCACTAAGGCACAAAGGTTTAATTATTAATTTTAATTAAATAAGTCGTTAATATTTAACCTGAAAAATCAATATTTTCATTGTCGGCTAAAAGGATAATTTTGAAAATCGTGGTCTGGGAGGGAGAAGACTTTCGGCGAACTTAGAAATCTTTTGTCACTTATTAGGAATGATTTGAATACATTTGGGATATGAAAGAGTTCAAAATCGGTTGTTGCGGTTTTCCAATCGAAAAAGAGCGATATTACCGGGAATTCAATTGTATCGAAATTAACATCACCTTTTATCAATTGCCTCAAATTGCGACTGCCGAAAAATGGCGTCTGGCGGCTGAAAAACAGAATCCGGAATTCGAGTTCGTCATTAAAGCCTGGCAAATCATCACTCACCCAGCCGGTTCATTCACTTATCGCCGATTAAGAGAAAAAATTGGCGCAAAAGAGAATTATGGGTTGTTCAAAAATACGGATGAGGTTTTTATAGCCTGGGAAAGAACCAGAGAGTTTGCCCTGAAATTAGGTTGTACCAGGATTTTATTCCAATGTCCCCCAAGTTTTACTCCGGATGAGAAATATTTGCTAAACCTGTATAATTTTTTTGAAAAGATTAGAAAAGATGGCGAGAACTTCGAGTTTATTCTGGAAGTCCGCAATCCCCGATGGGATGAGAAAATAATCCAAAAAGTATGTCAGGAATTGAATCTGATTCATTGCGTTGATCCATTATACCAGAACAGTTATTACGGCGATTACCGCTATTATCGTTTACACGGATTGCACATCGGGAATAGATTAGATTATGATTATACTTTCAGCGATGAAGAATTAGAAAAAGTGCTCGCGCTATGCGATCAAGAACTCAATTACGTTATGTTTAACAATTCCACTATGTATTATGATGCTCTGAGACTAATGGGGCTGGTAGGTCATTAGTCACTGGCCAAAGCACTTGACTTGAGGTGTTCTCAGACGACTTGAGTTAAGTGTTTGCCCTTTCTCGTCTGCTCCTCCGCCATAACCTTAGCCTCAGCCTCGTTTCCTAAAAGGCTCTTCTTCTTGAAGGCATATTTAAAGTTACTTAATGCTTTCTATAAATATGCCCGATAAACTACATTGGAAAATATAATGGCACAATTAGCCGAAATGATTTAAATTTTTAAAAAATGAAGTGTCAATCAAAAACTGCTGAGGTGAGACAATTATGAAGAATAATGAAAAATTTTCGTTGATTTACTTCTGGTTAATCTTGCTGATGATAATTTTTACCCAATTGTTATTTTTTCCGGATAAGCCGGCTAACGTTCGCTTAAGCTATAGAGATTTTTTAAATGCTCTGGATTCTGGAAAAGTAGCGCGAATTGTAATTTTCGAGGATCGCATCGTGGGCGAATTCAAGTCCGAAGATGTTGATGAAGAGCAAGCGCTGACTCATGCCCCGACCGCACCGTGGCGATTGAGAGTGCCTTCGATCGAAAGGCAGGTAGCTCGGCAATTTATCGTAAGTCGCATTCCGGAGTTGCCGGATCCAGATCTGCTGGCAAAATTGCAAGCCTCGGATGTTAATTTCGAAGGTCGGTACGAATCAAATTCGCTTCGTAATTTTTTCCTGAACTGGGTATTTCCTATCATATTTTTTATCGGCTTATGGGGTATAATTTTTAGACGAATGGGAAACAACCCGATGCTCGATTTCGGTAAGAATAAGGCCAAGATATATGCCGAAAAGCCGGAGAATCAGGTTAGATTTTCCGATGTGGCTGGCGTTGATGAAGCCGTTGAAGAAGTTAAAGAAGTTGTGGATTTTTTAAAGAATCCTAAAAAATACACAAAATTAGGTGGCAAGTTACCGAAAGGCTTATTACTGGTGGGACCGCCCGGCACCGGAAAGACTTTACTAGCCAGAGCTGTAGCGGGTGAAGCTGGCGTGCCATTTTTTAACCTCAGCGGCTCGGATTTTGTGGAAATGTTTGTCGGATTAGGTGCGGCTCGGGTAAGAGATTTATTCAAGCAAGCTAAAGCCGCCGCTCCCTGCATTATTTTCATCGACGAAATAGATGCCATCGGGAAAAGTCGTGGTAATGCTCTGACTTATGGGGGTGGCTACGACGAACGTGAAAATACGCTCAACCAATTACTGGTGGAAATGGACGGTTTCGATCCCGGAGCCGGGGTAATAATTATCGGAGCTACTAACAGACCAGAAGTACTCGACCCCGCCCTGCTAAGACCCGGACGATTCGATCGGCAGGTACTGGTTGACCGCCCCGATATGAAAGGTCGTGAAGCGATATTTAAAGTGCATACTCGCAATCTAAAACTTAGCTCGAATGTTGACCTAAAGCAATTAGCCGCCCAGACGCCAGGATTTGCCGGCGCCGAGATTGCCAATGTGTGTAATGAAGCCGCTATTTTAGCCGCTCGAAACAATCGCGATGAAGTTACTCAATCTGATTTCGAAGCCGCTATCGAACGTCTCATTGCTGGATTGGAAAAGAAAAATAAAATTATCAACGAGAAAGAACGTAAAATCGTCGCTTACCATGAATCGGGTCATGCGATAGTGGGTTTTTTTACTCCAGGCGCCGAACAGGTGCAAAAAGTATCAATTGTACCGAGAGGAATAGGTGCGCTTGGTTATACTTTGCAAATGCCACTCGAAGACCGTTATCTGATGACTAAAACCGAAATTATCGGAAAAGTAAAAGGATTACTCGGCGGGCGTGCCGCTGAAGAAATTGTCTTTAACGAGGTCTCGACTGGTGCTTCCAATGATCTGGAACGCGTCGCTCAATTAGTGAAAAATATGATCGTCGTATATGGTATGAGCGAAAAACTGCCAAATTATTCTCTGGTGAACCGTTCGACGCCCGGATTTCTCAATCAAGCGGCGGGAGTTGAAAGACGCTCAGAACATCTCGAGAGACTGATTGACGAAGAAGTCAAAGAAATTATTGATAAATGCTACCGCGAAACCAAAGAGTTGTTGATTGAAAAAAGGGAATTACTGGATAAAATGGCAAACGCGCTTTTAGAAAAAGAAGTGCTGGGTAAAGAAGAAATCGAAGCGATTCTATCCTAATTGATTCGGATAATAATAGAGAATTCAGTTCGATAATCAGGACAATTCCTAAAAATTAGAGTAGAGGCCAAGTAAGTATTCTTTATCCCCTCTGGGGAATAGCTTTCTTATTTCCATTTAACTACAATACTTCGACCGCTACGCGGTGGGCATTAACCTATCAACCATTCCTTTCCCAAATTAGCCCATAGGGCTTAAAGTTTTGTAGAAATTTTCTCCTCACAAAAAGTATTTACCTTGTATAGGTTTAACATTTTGGGAAATTGGTAAATGTCCTGACAAAATTTTCCTTGATTTTGCCTTTTTATAACGATAATTTTAGAACAAATAGTATAATTATGGCAAACAAGAGGGAAATTGAACCTTTGAATTTTGACTACCGAAACCAATTTTCGGCGAAACGAAGTAGAGCCAAATTGGTTTTGTCAACGATAGAATCGGGGAAAACACACCAAAACCAATTTAGCCCCGCCTGCGAGTCGGAAATTGGTTTTTTGTCAGCCTGCGGGTCGGAAATTGGTTGGGATAAAACATAATTGCCGGAAATCAATTTAACATTTTGGGAAATTGGTAAATGTCTTAGCAAAATTTTCCTTGATTTTGCCTTTTTGTAACGATAATTTTGAGGCAAATAGTATTATTATGGTAAAAAAGAGGGAAATTGAACCGTTGAATTTTGACTACCGAAACCAATTTATCCTTCCGGAAAACCAATTTTCGGCGAAACGAAGTAGAGCCAAATTGGTTTTGTCAACGATAGAATCGGGGAAAACACACAAAAGACAATTTGGTCTCCCAATATGGATGTACCAAAACCAATTTAGCCCCGCCTGCGGCGTGGCGGAAATTGGTTTTTACCAGCCTACGGTGGGTCGGAAATTGGTTTTTTGTGTCAGCCTGCGGCGGGATGGAAATTGGTTGGGCTAGTAGTAGTTGGATAGGGTTAAAAAAATGGATAGACGTCAGATTTTAAGAATAATTTTAATCCTGAATTTTACAATCGGAATGAATTTATTCGCCCAGACGGGCTACTATGAGGCTTCCGGCGAAGCACCGACCCTCGAACAAGCTCGCCAGCAGGCTTTAAAGTATCTTACCAACAGTATTCAGACTTTTATCCAGACGCGCTTTGAATCGAGAACTACGGAGAACAAAGGAACGGTCACTGAAGATTTCGCTAATTCTCAGATCACGACCTATTCGGGAATTATTCTAAAAAATGTCGTTTATACTGAAACGCACACCAAAAAAGGCTGGGTAGTCACCGCCCGCGTTGCCAAAGCCGATGTCCAGAAAGCGTTCGATCAACGAAAATATGCAATTCATTCCTTAATAAACATTGCCAGGGAAGCCGAACAGCACAGTGATTTCGCCACGGCTCTGCGTAATTACTTCTGGGCATACGTACTGACCTTTTCCTATCCGGATACAATTCAGATTTCCATTTCCAATACTTACGGCGATGCGGCAACGCTGATTCCCGCTCATCTTAACGCTATTTTCAAAGGAATGACCGCCACGCTGGAGAAGAGCTTCGTTGATGGAGATGACTTTGTCGCTATCGTGAAATTAGCCTGCGGTAATTTACCGGTCACCAACCTGCAAGTTTCTTATTATGACGGCGCAGAGCAAAACTGGTGCGAAGTAATCAATGGGCGGGTGACTTTCGTCCTGCGTGGTGAATTCAGCGACCAGAGCACGGTTCTGCGTCCCCAGATAGAATATCGCTATGTTTCAGATATGGAGCAAAATCCCGATGTCAATCAGATTTATCAATTTCTGAAACTGCCGGAATTTGACAATAGCTTTCCAGTAATGCTCGACTTGCGAAATTATGTCACGGTGGATTTCGGCGCGCTATTCAAAGGATATGCTGTCTATTTCCAGCCGCAATTGCAGCATTTATCGGTGAAAGAATATCACTGGGATTTCGGCGATGGCCGAACTTCAGCTATTGCCCAACCAGCGCAGACTTTTGCGACCGATAGAAATTACCAGATTAAATTAACGATCAATGGGAAACCTAACTTGAGTTGTATAAAAATCCTCGATATGAAAAATCAAACTCTCACGGCTACTGAAATCTCTACCGTGAAGGAGCGCCGACCGGAAATCAGTAAATCCCGGTCGTCATCGGCTCAATTATTAACCGAACTGAGAGAAGTAAATCACCTTCAGGATTTTGTAACTCAGGCTCAAAGATTAAGTCGTGAGGGACGCATAGTTTTTGGCTCGAGTAAAGACTTTGAAAATAAGGAAGGACTCTACTGTTTTATTTTCAATCCCAAAACGGCTGAATTAAAAGCTATTCTGACGGTTCAAAAGAGTGAGTTTATCAATATTAAAACATTGCGCCCGGAATTACTCTCCGACTATAAGGGCGACCGGGCGATCTGGGTGGAGGTATTACAATGACGGAGAAATATCCCATCTCGAAATTCAGAACATTGATCTTATTGGCAATTTTAATATTCTCGGCTTACTCCTGTGAAAAGTGGGATTTCCTCAATCCCAATGATCCAAAGTCTCATATCGAACCAGGGCAATGGGCGCCTTCTAATCTGAACGTAACTCCCATCAATGATAGTCAGGTTCAATTGACCTGGAAAGATAATTGTGATTTAGAGAGTGGCTTCAAAATTGAGCGTAAAAGTGAAAATAGTACTTATAAGCAAATTGCCGAAGTCGGCGCTAATATTGCTACCTATATTGATACTAACTTGAGTATCGAACAAAAATATACTTATCGGGTATATGCCTTTACCGAAGTCAACAAATCCAAATATTCTAACGAAAAGAGTATTCAAACCACTTTTCCTTCCCCTACCAATCTTACTGCTACACCAATATCAGATAGTCAGGTGAAATTAGAATGGCAAGATAACTGCGCCTTTGAGACTGGCTTCCGGATTGAACGCAAAGCTGATACCGGGACTTTCCAGCAAATTGCCGAAATTGGCGCTAATGTCACGACCTATACTGATGATAGTTTGAATATTGATGTCAATTACACCTATCGAGTAAATGCCATTACAAAAGTCAATAAATCCGCCTACTCTAACGAGGTAAGTGCCCAAACTACTCTTCCTGCCCCTACTGATCTAACTGCAACTCCTATATCAGATAGCCAGATAAAACTTGACTGGAAGGACAATAGCAGTTTTGAGAATGGTTTCCGAATCGAGCGTAAAATAGGTTCTGGAGGTTTTCAGCAAGTTGCCGAGGTCGGTGCCAATTTAACGAGTTATACTGATGATAATTTGACTTATGGTGAAACCTATTACTATAGGGTAAGAGCTTATACTCAGTTTAATAATTCAGATTATTCTAACGAAAAGAGTATTCAAACCACTTTTCCTTACCCTACCAATCTTATTGCTACACCAATATCAGATAGTCAGGTTAAATTAGAATGGCAAGATAACTGTACCTTTGAGACTGGCTTCCGGATTGAACGCAAAGCTGATGCTGGAACTTTCCAGCAAATTGCCGAAGTCAATGCTAATATTACTAGTTTTACTGATAATAATTTGACTTATGGTGAAACCTACAGCTACCGTGTAAGAGCCTGTACTCAATTAAATAATTCTAACTATTCTAATGAAACGAATATTCAGATGGTAATACCTCCTCCCAGTAATCTTAATGCTACCCCAGTAACAGATAGCCAGATAAAATTAGAGTGGCAAGATAACTCCTCTTTTGAGACTGGTTTTCAGATTGAACGTAAAACAGTAGGTGGGAATTTTCAACAGGTTGCAAAGGTAGGAGCTAACGTCAAAAGTTTTACAGATGATAATTTAACTTATGGTGAAACGTACTACTATCGGGTAAGAGCTTATACTCAGTTTAATAATTCAGATTATTCAAATGAAAAGAGTGTTCAAACAATTTTTCCAGCTCCTAGTAATCTTACTGCTACTCCAGTAACAGATAGCCAGATAAAATTAGA
>Ga0116147_1005785_pt1 | contig 10361 bp, 6 predicted proteins | sample AD_JPNHG3_MetaG_FD_89749 | JGI IMG/M metagenome (GOLD analysis project Ga0116147, IMG submission 89749) | Active sludge microbial communities of municipal wastewater-treating anaerobic digesters from Japan - AD_JPNHG3_MetaG | ecosystem: Engineered > Bioreactor > Anaerobic > Digestate | place...
CGAGTTCAATCATGGAAAGCATTGGATTATTATATCTGACTGAGTCAGTTACTTCATCGGTAAGGAAAGGAGAACAGATGGCTGTCAGAATGGTGTCGGTGAAAACGGATTGGCCGGAGTGCCTGTCAAGATAACTGTTGAAAACAGCGATTAAATATTTCTCCTGATCCCTCATGCTGGCAATACTGTTTTTGAGTTCATTCTTTTCAATCTTTATCCTGTTAAGATCAGTAAGTCCGGAGCCAGGTACTCCTCCAGCCATCTGAGCCTGGCCCCCGGAAGTATGTCCCGGGGATGAACCTGTAGGGAAGGCATTGGTGGTCATTCTCTGCATTCCAGTCCCCTGCTGTGAATTGTTTACAGCCTTATTTTCAGTATTCATGGCTAAGCCTGTAAAACCGGACAAAGGGTCTGAAGCAGATGAAGATCTGAAGCCTGCCAAGGCAATCTGTTCAACAGACTCAAGGATACTCAGGTTTTTCACGGAAACGGAAATTTCCTTTCTGATCTTATAAAGTTCATACCATGTTTTCCGGACTTCATAAAACAACTGGAGTCTGGCGTCTCTCAGGGCTTCAAATTTTGCTTTTGCCATCAGACTCATTTCATCTTTTGCATTTCTGAGAACGCCGAACCATGGAAACATCTGCATAAGACGTACATCAGCGACCTGGCTACCGTTTATCAGTTCCATTGGTTTCATTAAAATTCCCAGAGTAAGTTCCGGATCAGGCAGAGAGCCTGCCTGTGGGACCTTCTGCAGGGCTGCACGGTATTCGTTGAATTTCTGCTTAATGTATGGATTATTCCGGTCAGCTGTTTCCAGATAAACAAGTAGAGAATCGGATATCCTCTGGCCTGTGCCAGGTATTGTTGTAACCTGCATGAGAATCAAGAGGACAGGTTTTAAGAAAAAATATTTCATTTTATTAAAGTCTTTTATCGGATGACAGGTTTTCTGCTTACTGCTGCCTCTCTCCAGATTGCCTGAAAAAGAGGAACAACAAAAATTGTCATAATTTGTATTACCATTCCTCCGAACATTGGTATCGCAAGCGGAACCATAATATCAGACCCTTTTCCTGTTGATGAAAGAACTGGAAGCAGCGCTATTACTGCCACTGCGGTTGTCATCATTGCGGGCCTTACGCGCTTCTTCCCGGCTGTTATCACAGCCTCTCTTACTTCGGAAACTGTTAAAGGTTTCCTTTCTTCAAAGACCTGGTGAATATAAGTTCCCATAATAACCCCGTCGTTTGTGGCAATACCGAAAAGGGCTATAAAGCCAACCCATACAGCCACACTTAGATTGACCGGGTGTATCTGAAACATATCCCGGAGATTCATCCCCGCCACTGAAAAATTCATAAACCAATCCTGGCCGTACAGCCACAGCATGATAAAACCACCGGAGAAGGCGACAAAAACGCCCGAGAAATGAATTAATGATGCAGTGACAGTCCTGAAACGAAAATACAACAATAGAAAGATAATCATCAGGCTGAGCGGTATAACAATGGCAAGCCTTTGTGTGGCCCTTATTTGATTTTCGTAATTGCCTGCAAATCTGAATGTGACTCCCTGAGGTAATATAATCTCACCGGAATTCAGTTTCTGCCTGATTATCTCAGAAGCTTCCTCCACAACATCAACTTCGGCTTTGTCTTCAGTCTTATCAAATATTACATAACCGACCGGAAAAGTATTTTCGCTTTTAATCATCAGTGCTCCGCGGGAATAATCTATTTCAGCAATTTCACCGAGGGGAATCTGAAACCCTTCCATTGATGGAATAAGAATCCGTTTTAATGCTTCGGGTTTATCCCGCAATTCCCTGGCATACCGTACTCTAAGTGCGTATCTTTCCCTACCTTCCACAGAGGTTGATAGGGTCATGCCTCCCACGGCTGCCTGGAGTATTTCCTGAACGTCACTTACGTTCATACCGTACCGGGCCATGGCTTCACGGTTAAGCTTAATCTCAATGTATGGAGCGCCGACAGCACGGTCGTAAAATACTGTGGACGGCTTAACCGAAGGAATTTCCTTTAAAGCTTTTTCCAGGACCAGTCCTGCCTGTTCAATGGCGTCAAGGTCCGGTCCGTAAACCTTTAGTCCCATCGGTGCGCGCATCCCTGTGGACAGCATCACAAGACGAGCTTCAATCGGCTGTAACTTAGGAGCTGAGGTAAGACCGGGGATGTTGGTCACAGTGACAATCTCATTCCAGATATCTGAAGTTTTTTTGATATGAGGCCTCCACTGGCGGAAATATCTGCCATTCTTATCGGGGATCAGGCTGTCGGCGGGTATTATTCTGAATGGCTCACTGGCAGGATCATAAACCGAACCGCCCTTTAACAGAAATCTTTTTTTGTCGTCAACCCTGAACCTCATTCTTCTCCCGCTTTCGTTAAGCACATATTCAGGGCGATAATTGATTACATTTTCAAACATCTGAACCGGGGCCGGGTCGAGTGCGGAGTTAACACGCCCCCATTTGCCAACCGCTGTCTCAATTTCCGGAATTGAAGACAGACGTGCATCGAGTTCCCTTACATATTCGAGATTCTTTTCTATTCCGGCATGGGGCATGCTGGTTGGCATAAGCAGAAATGAACCTTCATCGAGAGAAGGCATAAACTCCTTACCTGTGCCGGGAAAGATTCCGGTAGCAGTCTGCCATATCTTTGTCTGCCTGACATTTTTCCATCCGGTCTTTGCAAGGCCGGCAGGTATAAAACCTAATACTCTGTCAAAACCCTGCCAGGCAAGAAATCCAAAAAGCAGTGTTGCAGCAGGAAATGCAAGGAATTTCCATTTGTTTACAAGTGCCCATCTGAGTATTCTCTCGTAATAGCGCACCAGTGACATGAGCACCAGAAGGATGAGTGTCACCAGGACTGCAACAAAAATAAAGTTTATTAAACCGCTGTTTTCTGCACCGAGGGGCAGCCACTCTTCTGAAAGGTACCATGTTGCGAAAAGAACGGTGATCAACAGATTTATATGTCCTGGATAATCCTTTTGTCGGGTGGGCCATCTGTAACCTGACAGGTTGTTTATTCCTACTGCTGTCAGAGCAATTGCTGGCCATTCACCATAAACCAGAACAATCACCAGGCCTGCTGCGGACAAACAGAAGTTCCATACTTTTTTAATTTTTTTCCTGTCGAAGGAGATATTGAAAAAAACATGAACAAAAGTAGGCAGTACCACTATTCCGAGTATAAATGCGGAGATGAGAGCAAATGTTTTTGTCCATGCAAGGGGGTGAAACAGTTTTCCTTCCTGAAATTGCAATGCAAAAACAGGCAGAAAACTTACTATGGTTGTGGCAATTGAAGTAACCACTGCCGCTCTCACTTCAGTGGTTGCCTCATAGATCACATTTAAAAGTTTTCTTCCGCTTATTCCCTTGTTCTCAGGCATCTCGAGATGTCTGAGAATGTTCTCCACATCAACAATGCCTATATCGACCATGACGCCGATTGCAACCGCAATACCTGAAAGCGCCACAATATTGGCATCCACACCGAAAAACCTCATAAATATGAATGTCATTAATACTCCGATAGGCAACAGACTTGCTACAATCAGAGAGGCCCTTAGATTCATAACAAGAATTATGATAACGATAATGCTTATAAGAATCTCGTGAGAAAGGGCAGTCTCCAGGGTGCCGATGGTTTCATTTATCAGTCCGGTACGGTCGTAAAACGGTACAATGGTGACTTTTGAAACAGAGCCGTCGGGCAGAATTTTCTGCGGCAAACCGGATTCAATCTCGCGGATCTTCTCTTTTACATTGTTTATTACTTCAATGGGATTGGCTCCGTACCTGGCTACAACCACAGCACCAACCGCTTCAGAACCTCCTTTATCAAGTCCGCCTCTCCTTGTAGCCGGTCCGAATGAAACTTTTGCCACGTCTTTTATTCTGACAGGAACATTTTCCCGTGCTGTAATTACAGACATTTCAAGATCGTCAAGGTTCCGGATATACCCAAGCCCTCTTATTATGTACTCAACCTTGTTAAGCTCAATTGTTTCGGCTCCTATGTCAAGGTTGCTTTTTCTTACGGCATTCATAACATCCATTATGCTGACATTAAATGCTTTGAGGGCATCCGGGTCAATATCTACCTGGTATTCCTTTACATAGCCACCTGCCGAGGCTACTTCCGAAACACCTTCAGCTGCAGAAAGGCTGTATTTTACATAGAAATCCTGTATGGTCCTGAGGTCTGCAGGGTCCCATCCGCCTCTTGGTTCATCTGTAACTGGGTCCCTGCCTTCCAGCGTGTACCAGAATATCTGCCCGAGGGCAGTTGCATCGGGTCCAAGGGAAGGCTGAACCCCCGGCGGTAATGTGCCTTGTGGCAGGGAACTGAGCTTTTCAAGGATTCTTGAGCGGCTCCAGTAAAATTCGACATTGTCGTTGAAAATGATATAAATAAACGACATTCCGAACATTGATGTGCTGCGGATGGCTTTTACACCAGGTATTCCCTGTAATGCAGCCGAAAGCGGATAAGTAATCTGATCCTGGACATCTTTCGGTGACCGGCCCATCCATTCAGTAGCAACAATCTGCTGATTTTCGCCTATATCCGGTATCGCATCCACAGGCACCGGACTCCGCGGAAAAAACGGGGCCCTGAAATTGAAAGGCATTGTTGCTAGCCCTAGAATGATAAAAGTAACAAGGATAAGAACGGTTATCAGCCTGTTTTCGAGAAAATATTTTACAAGCCTGTTAAACATGACAGTCTGAATATTAAAGTAAAAAGGGAGGAACCTTGTTCAGGCTCCATCCCCCAGATTAAATCAGAATTTGCCACGTTCGTATTTGCAACATGCAGGCAGTGAATTATATACCTTATCTTCGGCTTTATATTTCTCATTGTCGTGACCGACAGCCGCAACCTTCTTAAGCAACATATCAACATTCGTCTTCGAAGGATCGTATGAAACTACAAGGAGTTTGTTAGTGGCATTCCATACGGCAGCACCTGCGCCTTCCGACTTAACGGCACCCTCAATCCTGGATTTGCACATATCGCAGTTTCCCAGAACCTTAACCGTGTCAGTTTTAACAGTAATCATTTGTGAATGATCGTGAGTTTGCGCCTGAGTATTTGCTCCAACTGCAACGGTAAAAAGTATTATGATATATAATTTTATTGCTTTCATGATCTTGATATTTAAATGATTATTTGGAAAATAGAAATGAAAATTATTCCCCGAAGTGCATGTTTTTGTTGTTAAGCACCCCGGTCTTAAAACAAGGAATGAAGAATCAGATCCGAAAAACGCAGATTTGCGCAAGAGTCATGCCGAAGGGGAAGTGGGTGTTGGGCGGGCTTTGTGATAAAAACACGACTGAAGTGGTTACCTCCCTGTACTGATGATCTGCCAGGTTAACCACCTGGATAATATGTCCGGGGGCTTTCTGGCCTTCCGAAAACATTTCCGGCGCAGTGTAATTGTTGTCGGTGGAGTATTTGATTACTATAGTTTCGCAGCAGTGTGATTTAATATGTTGACTGTTGTTTGGACAACTATCATTATCGTTTTCCATTCCGCACGTGGCCAGGGTGCCGGAAAATGACGCATTTGATTTTACCATGACACCTCCGCAATAATGAGTCGATATCGTCAGACTCACCATTGCTCCCGACATCAGAAGTGCAAATAATATGGCAAAAAACTTTTTCACTCAGTAAATATAACAATATTATTGTCAAATTGTTTTGTGCTAATAAAAAAACCAGGCTGTCTCAGCCTTAGGAATTAATTTCAGGAGACAGCCTCGTTCTGGAATTTTTTTCCGGGAAAACCTGCTCTGTTTATCAGGAACCGGCTAAACCTTGTTAACATTAGTCTTTTTCAGGCTCCATCCACCCGCAAGACCGAAAATGAACCATGCAAGTGCTGCTGAACCGGCTGCAAATATTGTATCGCCCGGTATCCTGAGCCATTTCAGAATATTTATAAAATTGCTCTGCATAAACTCTGCAGACCGCGCATACCAGAGCCCATCCTGAACGCTTGCAACCGTTTGAGCCAGGCCTACCGGTAAAACGCTTAAAATCACCATAAGGGCAAGCCCGATATTTATAGACCAGAAACCGAACCTGATCCATTTTTCTTTCCATACAGCTTCCCTGTTCATATCCCTTAAGACAAACAGCATTAATCCGATGCCGAGCATACCGTATACTCCGAACAATGCCGTGTGGCCATGAACGGGTGTGGTGTTGAGTCCCTGCATGTAATAGAGTGCAATAGGCGGATTAATGAGGAAGCCAAAGATGCCTGCACCTACAAGGTTCCAGAATGCCACGGCAATAAAACTGTATATCGGCCACCTGTATGCTTTAATCCATTCCGAGCTCCGGCTCAGACGCAGATTATCGTATGCCTCAAAGCCCATCAGCACCAACGGTACTACTTCCAGGGCGCTGAATGTTGCCCCAAGGGCCAAAACTGCTGTCGGCGTTCCGGTAAAGTACAGATGATGAAAAGTTCCGATGATACCTCCCGTCAGAAAAACAATTGTTGCAAAAAGCACTGCCGTAGTGGCTGTGGCAGCCTTTATCAGGTTCAGCCTTACAAAAAGGAATGCAGTGACGACTGCTGCAAATACTTCGAAGAAGCCTTCCACCCATAGATGAACAACCCACCACCTCCAGTACTCGGCGACGGCCAGGTTGGTCTGTCTGCCCCACATCAGACCGGCCCCGTAGAAGGCGGCTATAGCAACTGTAGAAATCAGGAAAAGAACCAGAAGGTTGCGACTCTCGGACTTCTTTACAAGCGCCGGCCAGATAGCCCTTCCCATAAGGATAAGCCAGATTATCAAACCAATGAAAAGAAACAGCTGCCAGAAGCGGCCAAGATCCACATATTCATAACCCTGGTGCCCAAACCAGAAATTGACCGACAATCCAAGCTTCTGCATCACACCAAACCACTGGCCGATAAGAGACCCGGCAACAATTACCAGCAATGCCCCGAAAAGAAGGTTCACTCCGGCTTTCTGATATTTCGGTTCGTGACCTGAAATAGCCGGAGCATAATAGAGCCCTGTAGCGAGCCACGAGGTGGCAATCCAGAAGATTGCTATCTGTACATGCCATGTCCTTGATATTGAGTAAGGAAGCCATTTTGCCAGAGGAATGCCGTATAATCCCTGACCTTCAACAGTGTAGTGCGCAGTAATAATTCCCATAATTATCTGGACAAGAAGGAGTGCAGAGACTATCCAGAAATATTTTACCGTTGCCTTCTGAGAGGGAGTCAGCAGTTCATTTTTTAACTGAAAACCGCTGCTTGTTATCTGATCGTCCTCCTCATGCCTCCTCTTTGCATAGAACCAACCCATAAACCCTATTCCTGCTATCAGCATTATCACACTGAAACCGGTCCATAGCAACAGCGAACCGGTTGGTTTGTTTCCGGTGAGCTCGTCGGGAGGCCAGTTATTAGTATAGGTAATGTCTTTGCCGGGACGTTCGGTTACACAGGCCCATGAAGCCCAGAAGAAGAAAGCATTAAGCAGTCTGGCCCGGCCGGCGTCCTTAAGCGTGTTTTCCGCAATGCTGTATACATCCCTCTCCCGTGCGTATTCATGATTATTCATGAAAAGCCCGGTATAATATTGAATGTTGGACTTTATGGCTTCAGCCCTTAAGGGCGAAATTGTGATCTCGCCCGTTTCTTTGATATATGTGTTTTTACGCAGCTCGGTTTGCAGTCTGGTTTTCAGAAATGCCTGTTTCTCGGGCGATAACTGTGAGAACGAAACCGAGTCTGACTCCATGGCCATGCGGTCGAGCATATAAACGGCTTCCCTGTGAAGCCAGTCGGCTGTCCAGTCCGGCGCCTGGTAGGAGCCATGTCCCCATACGGTTCCAAGTTCATGCCCTCCTGTTGATTGCCAGACATTCTGCCCGTCTTTTATTTCCTGCCCGGTAAATATTAAATCACCTTCTGTGGTGACAATTTTTAAAGGTATGGGAGGAGCCTGCCTGTATATCTCCCGCCCGAAATAGAGTAAAACAGATAATGAGACTGTTATAACAATCAGAAAACCAATCCATAATCTTGAAGCTTTCATAAAAATACATTTAAGATTTATGGATACAAATATATATATTTTATTATAAAAAGACAAAAATGTCCTTTTATAAATTATTTTTTAATATTTTTGCGCTCAGTAAATATCCGTTATGTTCAGCAAGGAAACAGAATATGCACTCAGGAGTCTGGTTTATATACAGACGGAAAATTTCAAAGGCAGAAGACCCGGGACACTGGAGATAGCAAGAGAAATAGATTCTCCGCAGTTTTTTACGGCCAAGATTCTTCAGAAACTTGTCAGATCGGGTTTCATACGGTCCTCGAAGGGAAGGGGAGGGGGATTTTATTTTCAAAGTGATCAACCGGGGCTTAGCCTGCGTGACGTAATCATTGCCGTTGAAGGTGAACATATAATAAAAGGGTGTGGTTTTGGACTTAAAGACTGTAACGAGGACAATCCGTGTCCTCTTCATGAAAGGTATGGCCCTGTAAGGCAAGCCATAGAGGAGCTTGTTTCCACCGAAACGATACAGTCACTTGCCGGGAAAATATTTCAGAAATCCGGAGTCCGCAAATAAAATCCTGAATTAAAAAATGAACAAAAACTGGAAAGTATATAAAAAGCTGCACAGGTGGCCTGGTTTAATAATTGCTTTTGTTTTACTGTGGTTTGGATTTACGGGGATAATCATGAACCACAGGGAGTTCTTTTCACCTGTTGAAACCGGAAGAAAATTTCTGCCGGAGCAATACCGTTATAAAAACTGGAACAATGCAGCCCTGAAAGGAAGCGTGAATGCAGGCGCCGACTCTGTCATAGTGTACGGTAACATAGGAGCATGGCTTACCGATACGGGGTTCCGAAAATTTATTTCATTTAACCGGGGTTTTCCCGAAGGTATTGACAACAGGAAGATTTATGACATTCATCGGGCAGCTGATGGCAATCTATATGCCGCAACACTGTTCGGGGTCTATTGCTTCGACCGGGCGGAAGGAAGATGGCAAAAGCTGCCGGGTGAAGCTGACGGTACTTTTATGGGCATAGAATCGTACGGAGATGAGATTCTGGTTCTTGAAAGATCTCATCTGTACCGTGGCCGGCCTTCGGGGAAAAACACAATCCTTCAAAAGATTGATATCCCGGCACCTGAAGGTTACAATGGTAAAATCACACTTTTTGAAACTGTCTGGCAGATCCATTCGGGAGAGATTTTTGGCATACCGGGCAAAATATATGTTGATATTCTCGGAATAGTTACAATTTTTCTGTCGGTGACAGGCATAATTTATTTTTTTGCTCCCGGCTTTATTAAAGGAAGGATCCGAAAGGATAAACCTGCCGAAAAGCTTATCAGGGTAAACAAATGGTCGCTTAAATGGCATAACAAGTTAGGAGCCTGGACATTCATCCTTTTAATAATTCTGTATTTTACAGGTATGTTTCTCAGGCCTCCTCTTTTGCTGACTATTGCAAATGCCAATGTAAAGCCTGTCCGGTTCACCCATCTCGATCAGCCTAACCCGTGGTACGATAAGCTTCGGGATATCCTGTACGATCCTGAATCAGGGAAACTGCTTCTTGCAGCTTATGATGGAATTTATTACATGGATTCCCCCGAAGCACAGCCAAAAAGATTCGTATATCAGCCACCCGTCAGTGTTATGGGAATAACGGTCTTTGAAAAATATGACAACGCTTATTTCCTGGTCGGGTCCTTCACAGGACTATATATCTGGAATCCACTTTCTGGTGAAACTTATGATTACTTTACCCTGGAACCATTTACCGGCGAGGTAACCGGCAGACCTGTCGGTCTGTTCAAGATAACCGGGATGATCAAAAACCAGGAAGGAAAAAGATACCCTGTTGACTATGATAAGGGTGTTGTATACACAGAGCCTACTGAAGAAATTCCGGAGATGCCTGGTGAAATAATAAGGGAGTCGGGGATGTCACTCTGGAACCTGTGCCTTGAAATTCATACCGGAAGATTCTTTCAGGGTCTTTTCAGCGATTTTTACATTCTTATAGTTCCCCTTGCCGGCATAACAGGCATAATAGTGGTAATCAGCGGCTATATGGTCTGGAGAAGGAAGTACCGCAGGACGGAATAATATTTCATTTTTGCTTCTTTACCCTACATCCTGTTGTTCAGAACTATATAATGAATATATTTACAGTAGTGTCCGGATAAAATTCCATATGACTCATAAGATGCTAATCAATAGTTAATTGTATAACTCTCATAGTAGTAAGGTATGAAATCGAA
>Ga0116147_1005793_pt1 | contig 10356 bp, 8 predicted proteins | sample AD_JPNHG3_MetaG_FD_89749 | JGI IMG/M metagenome (GOLD analysis project Ga0116147, IMG submission 89749) | Active sludge microbial communities of municipal wastewater-treating anaerobic digesters from Japan - AD_JPNHG3_MetaG | ecosystem: Engineered > Bioreactor > Anaerobic > Digestate | place...
GGCATAACTAACAAATAAATGTGCTTCTGTCAAGTATAAAGGCACATTAGATCAGGGTAATGAATTGACTTAAACGATCCGTCGTGTTACAGAAAACGGCGTTAAAAAATGCCGCGGGCGCGGAGAGAAGATTGAGGATGAAGACATCGGATCTGTCCGGTTTTTTTTTGCGGTCCCTCTTCATAATGGCCTCCCTTAATTTCCGGAGGATGCAGAACCTGGGATTCACTTATGCCATTTCGCCCCTTTCCGGCCTTCGTAAGGAAAGCAGGGAAAACTGCGTCGCCTTTCTTTTGAGACACCTGGAATATTTCAACACCCATCCCTATCTGTCCGGTGCCGTCCTCGGCTCCACGATCAGATTGGAGGAAGAAGACACGGCAGCAGCCGCACGTGAAGCAGCGGTGGCGAAATTGAAAAAATCCCTCATGGGGCCGTACGCCGCCCTTGGCGACAGCTTTTTCTGGGGCAGCCTCCGGCCCCTGGCCGGTGTGACGGCGGCGATTTTGGCCTATGAAGGCTGTATCTGGGCCCCGTTTGCCTTTCTGCTGCTTTTCAATCCTCTGCATCTGTGGATCCGCTGGAAGGGATTCCTGGAAGGTTACCGTCAGGGTTGGCAGGGGATCGTCTATATCCAGTCCTGGGATCTGCCGCGCAGGGCCCGCTACCTTCGCCGGGGCTCCCTTGTTATCCTCGGTTTGGCCACAGTGCTGCTTGCCGAAGAGATCCAGACATTGTCATTGGATACCCTCTGGCTCCGGGAAGGGGCTACGATCGTCGTTCCGGCGGCGGTGCTGATATCCTATTATGCCGTAAGCCGGGGACTGTCGCCGCTGTTGATCCTTTACGGAATGACGGCTGTCTGCATGGTAATGACGAGTTGATATGCAGGAGATAAGGATCTTCGAGGTGAAAAATAAGCTGGGGATCCATGCCCGGGTAGCGGCAAAGCTGGTGGAGGAGGCCCGGAGGTACAAATCGCGCATCTATTTTGAATATGAAGGGCAGGAAGTGAACGGCAAGAGCCTGCTCGGAATCCTTACCCTGGCCTGCGGATCGGGCGGGCGGTTGAAGGTCAAGGCGGAGGGTGGTGATGCCGTCAAGGCGTTGGCGGCTTTGGAACGTTTGTTTGCCGAAAAGTTTGGAGAGGAGTAGAAAAAGATAACTTAAGCTTATGCCGGCAGAAATGAACAAGAAAACCATTGTGCTCAAAGGGATAGGCGTTTCCCCCGGGGTGGTCACAGGAAGGGCCTATCTCTTCGATCGCCTCGATGCCCAGATCTCCTTTTACAAACTGGAGAAAGCGAGCCTGATAACGAAGGAAATAAGGCGGTTCCGGGAAGCCTTGCGGGCTTCCGAGCGGCAGCTCAAGGAAATCAAAAGCAGACTGACGGAGGCGGCGGGACTGGAACCGATATACATCATGGATGTTCATATCATGATTCTCAAAGACCGGTCCTTCGTTGCCAATGTAGTGCAGCGGATTCGGGAAATGTCGGTGAATGCGGAGTGGGCCGTACGGTTGACCATCGACAAGTATCGGGACATATTCGAGAAAATGGAGGACGAATACCTGCGGGATCGTTTCAATGACATCCGCTATGTGGGGCAGATGATTCTCAGAAATCTCGCCGGGCGACGTCAGGAGAAGATCGCTCCGCTGGGAGAGGGGGTGATTGTAATCGCCTCGGATTTATCCCCTGCCGATACCGCCCAGATGATGATCGAAAAAGTGCTGGGTTTTGCCACCGATGTGGGCAGCAGGACATCCCACACGGCCATAGTGGCCCGCTCCATCGCCATCCCGGCGGTGGTGGGGCTGGAAAAGGTGACCCGTCAGGTGCGGACGAACGATCTCATCATTATCGACGGCGCCGCCGGGTTGGTCATTGTCAACCCGGAACCGGAGCTGTTACACCGCTACGAAGAGAAGAAACACCATTACCACACCATTAGGGAAGAAGCGCTGAAATATGCCAGGCATCCCGCCATCACCAGGGATGCATACCGGGTTCAAATCGGCGGCAACATCGAGTTCATAGAAGAAATCCCTTCCGCTGTCACCCATGGGGCCGAAGGGATAGGTCTGTATCGCACCGAGTTCATCTACATCAACCGGGAAGATTTGCCCACCGAAGAAGACCACTTCAGCAATTACCGTCGCGTCGTGGGTGTGGAAGGACTGGAGTGGGCCACTATTCGCACCTTCGATCTGGGAGGGGACAAGTTCTTCTCGGACCCGAAACTGGCCAAGGAGATGAATCCCCAGATGGGGCTGCGGGCGATACGTTTCTGCCTGAAGGAGACCGAGCTGTTCAAAGTTCAGCTCCGGGCGATTCTCCGGGCAAGCGCCTTCGGAAAGACAAGGATCCTCTTTCCCATGATCTCGGGTGTCGAGGAGATTAGGGCTGCGAAGAAAATTCTCGGAGAGGTAAGGGAGGATTTGGAGCGGCAAGGCATCGCCGTAGGTAAGGATGTCGAAACAGGGGCCATGATCGAAGTCCCGTCGGCGGTGATCATTGCCGAAGAACTGGCCCGGGAGGTCGATTTCTTCAGTATCGGCACCAACGACTTGATTCAGTACGTACTGGCCATCGACCGAATCAATGACCGGGTCAACTATCTTTACGAACCCCTCCATCCCGCCGTCCTGAGGATGATCAGAAAGGTGGTTGAAATCGGTCACCGCGCCGGCATCCCGGTGGCCATGTGCGGGGAAATGGCCGGAGATCCCGCCTATACGATGATCCTGCTGGCTATGGAAATCGATGAACTGAGCATGAACCCCCTCGCCATTCCGAAGGTAAAGGAGATCATTCGGGCCACGACCCTCAAAGAATCACGACAACTCATGAAAAAGGTCATGACGATGTCTTCCGCTTCCGAAATAAGAGAAGTCGTGGAGCAGACCATGAGGGAGAAGTTTTCCAACCTCCTGGCCGGCAACGGCTCTTAGGAGCGCTCCCTTATGACGACGATGATGAACAAGATAATCGACTGGTTCCGGGACAACCGCCTTTACCGTCGGGAAAGTCTTTATCCGGAGACCAATTTTCTTCTGCGCCGGCTGGTCGGCAAGGTCCTGTCGAAGATCAACTTCGATACCGAGGCTGCCGGGGAGCTGAAAAAGCTCAACAATGAAGGTCTTGTGGTCTATGCCCTGAAGGACCGCAGCCGACTCAACAGTCTCATCCTTTGGGATCTTGCCCGGCGTAAGGGGATCCCCATGCCGGTTCACAGTTATGATGTCGACATGACACTTTGGCAGCCCTTATCGGCGGCCCTGCATGTCATGACGACGTCGGTCCGGCGCTTTTTCTGCCGCCGCCGCGACGCTGACGGAGACGGTATGATGAGCGTGAGAAATCATCTCGCCGCCGGCCGTTCCCTGATCATTCATCTGGGGGGATCGGAATTTTTCGAAAACAAGAAGGTCGATGCCGTTCTGAACGAACTCCTGGAGGCGCAGGAAGCCCTCGACCGACCGTTGTACATCGTGCCGATGCTGGTGACCTATGGAAGGCGGCGGGAAAAGGAAAAGGAGAGTCTTCTCAACATCCTTTTCGGCCAGACGGATAACACCATGTTTCTCCAACGATTGGTTTCCTTCCTGCGCTTTGCCAGCAAGATCTACGTCATGCCCGCGGAGGCCGTGGAAGTATCACGCTTTCGCAACGAACATATCGGACGTCCACTGCCGGAGACGATTTACAACCTGCGCAGTGACCTCCTCGGCCGCATCGACGAAGAGAAGGCGGCCCTCATCGGCCCCTTCCTGAAGTCCCGGCAGGAGCATATCAGTATGGTCCTGAAAGAACCGGAACTCGTTGCGTTCATGCAAAATGCCGCTGCCGCCGGCAAGAAGGATTATGCCGCGCTGGTCAATGAGGCAAGAAACTACCTCCATGAGATTGCCGCCGATTACAACGAGACCTATATCGAGGTGTGGGATCGGCTCCTCTCCTGGCTATGGAACAACATCTACGACGGTGTGGTGGTGGATCTCGAAGGAATGGCCAAGATCAGAAATGTTTCCAAGAAGATGCCCTTTGTCATCATCCCCTGCCATCGTAGTCATATCGATTATCTGCTTTTATCTTACGTTTTTTATCAGCACCGGATTCAGTTGCCTTTCATCGCCGCCGGCACCAATATGGCCTTCGGGCCCTTCGGTTATCTCTTCAGAAAGTCCGGAGCCTTCTTTCTGCGCCGCAGTTTTCGCGGCAACGCCCTGTACGGGGAGGTCTTCGCCAAATATCTCGAGGTGTTGATCAGGGAGGGACTGCCCATCGAATTTTTCATCGAAGGCGGGAGAAGCCGCACCGGCAAGATGGTGATGCCGAAATACGGGCTGCTGGCCATGATCATCCAGGCCTTCCAGCACCACGCTGCGGAAGATCTGGCCGCCATCCCCGTTTATATCGGTTATGACCGCGTAATCGAAGAGAAATCGTATCTTAAGGAGTTGGGAGGGGCGCCGAAAGAACGGGAAAAGACGACGGATGTGATCAAGAGCTCGAAGATCCTGCGCAAGCGCTACGGAAGCGTTTATGTGAATATCGGCGAACCCATATACCTGCGGGCCTTTCTCGCGGCGCAGGACAAGACCTTTGCGGAGATGAGCGTTGAGGAACGTCAGAGTCTCTACCGGAAGATTGGCTATGAAATCGCCCTGGCCATCAACAAGGTGTCCGTCGTCACCCCCTTCGCCCTGATCTCCGCCGGTCTCCTGGCCCACGACCGGCGCGGCATCAGCCATGACGAACTGATGGCGATCCTGAAAGAGTTCTACGAATACCTGATTCACAGCAAGGTCAGCCTGGCGGCGACCTTCGTCCGCCGGGACAAGGCCATCAAAGACGCCCTCCTCCTTTTCGATCAGTCCGGCCTGATTTCCTGTCTGGGAGATGAGGAGGGTGAGACGCCGGAACTGGAGGAAATCGTCTACTGCCTGGACGACGACAAACGCCTGAATCTTGAATATTACAAGAACAACATCCTGCATTTCTTCCTGCCCCTCTCCTTTGTGGCCTCCTCCATGCTGGCCCATACAGAGGATCATATCCCCCTGAGCCTGGTGATCGACGACTATCATTTTCTTAAGCGTCTGTTCTGGAACGAGTTCATCTTTGATACCGAACGGGAGGAAGGGGAAGAGGTGAACGACGCTCTGGCCTATTTACACAGCCGGGGCATGATCGAGATCCGACGGCAGGGAGAGGGAGGGGCATCATTCGAGGTCAAGGGGCGGGGGCGCACCAATCTGAAACCCTTTGCCGGTCTTATCGAAAATTACATTCAATCCTATTGGATCGTGGTGCGGGCCTGTGCGTATCTGAGAAAGGGGCCGCGTTCCGAACGGGAGTGGCTGAAGAGCATTCACAAACTGGGGGCGCTTATGTTCCGGAAGGGGGAGATCCGCCGGGCGGAAGCCCTCTCTGAAGCGAACTATCAAAATGCCATGATCGCCCTGCAGACAGAGGGCATTGTCACGGTCACGGAAAACTTGGAAAAGAAAGACCGCAAGGAAAGGAAGATCTTCTCCCTTACCGACGACCGGCGGGCTCATGAGTCTTTACGCCGGCGTCTCTTTAGATTCCTGTGACGGAAGGGAAAAGGCCGCAAAGTGCGGGGCGGGATATGAACAGGCGGTTATCGCCCGTCAATATCCCCGCCCCGAATCTGTCTGCGTTTATTGGCCGGTGATCACCTGATGCTGTACAAGGCTCCCCGGCCGCGAAAGACCGCCGCATCCCCCAACTCTTCCTCGATACGGAGCAACTGGTTGTATTTGGCCAGACGTTCACTCCGGGAGAGAGAGCCGCTCTTGATCTGCCCGCAGTTGGCCGCTACCGCCACATCGGCCATGGCCGTGTCTTCCGTCTCCCCGGAACGGTGGGAGACAACGGTCGTGTAACCCGCCTCTTTGGCCATTTGGATTGTTTCCAGGGTCTCCGTAAGGGTGCCGATCTGATTGAGCTTGATAAGGATGGAGTTGGCGATGCCTTTCTTGATGCCCATCTCCAGGCGCTTCCGGTTCGTGACGAAAATATCGTCGCCGACGATCTGAATGCGGCCGCCCAGAGTCTCCGTCAGCAGCTTCCAACCTTCCCAGTCGTCCTCCGCCAGACCGTCCTCGATGGAGATGATGGGGTAGCGTTCCACCAGATCCGCATAGAATGCCACCATCTCCGCCGCTGTCTTCTCGGGCTGTTTCTCTGCCGCCAGGATATACCTGCCGTTTTTGTAAAAAGAACTCGCTGCGGGGTCGAGGGCGATGTAGATATCCTTCCCCGGTTTGTATTTCGCCTTCCGAATGGCCTCCATGATCACCTTGAGGGCCTCTTCGTTGGATTTCAAGTTGGGGGCGAACCCGCCTTCATCGCCCACGGCGGTGTTGAGTCCCTTGCCTTTAAGGACGGCCTTCAGGGCATGAAACACTTCCGCTGCCATGCGGAGCGCCTCACGGAAATTGGGCGCCCCGCATGGCATGATCATGAATTCCTGGAGATCGACGTTGTTGTCGGCATGCTGACCGCCGTTGATGATGTTCATCATGGGCACGGGGATGTCCTTGGCCGCAACGCCGCCGATATAGCGGTAAAGGGAAAGATCGAGTGCCGCCGCCGCGGCCTTGGCGCAGGCCAGGGAGACGCCGAGGACAGCGTTGGCTCCCAGGGAGGATTTGTTTTCCGTGCCGTCCAGGGCGATCATGGCATAGTCGATCGCCCGCTGGTCGAGGCAGTCCATGCCGATGATTTCCGGTCCGATTTTATCGATGACATTGCTTACCGCCTTCTCGACGCCCTTTCCCGAGAAGCGCTTTTTGTTGCCGTCGCGGAGCTCCAGCATCTCATGCTCCCCCGTCGAGGCGCCGGAAGGCACGGAAGCCCGGCCGATAATTCCCGAATAAAGGGACACTTCCGCCTCCACGGTGGGATTACCGCGGGAATCGAGGATCTCTCTGGCAAAGACATTGATTATTTCCGTCATAAATTCCTCCTGATAATGATCTTCTTCACGGGGAAGAAGTTGCTTTGAGGGGCTGTTTATGACATAAATGGACCATCGTTTGCAAGGTTTATGACGAGGGGGGATCGAAACATAAACTTGATTGCCGGGGATTTGTCACGTAAGATCGATGATCGACGGAGAATTACGAAACTTAACCTCCATTTGAAAAAATGGCTGGAGAAGGCCGTTATTGATTACGGAATGATCGCCGCGGGGGACCGGGTCCTCGTCGGGGTTTCGGGTGGGGCCGATAGTCTGGCCCTCCTCGACCTGCTTGCCTCGCCCATGATCTTCATTCCGGATTTTTCCGTTGTTGCGGTTCATATCGATCTTGGTTTCTCCGGCGGAGAGGGGGATGCTACCCTGATCGAGAAGGAGATCAGCGGGCTCGTTGCCGATTATGTAATCGAAAAAACTGATATCGGCCCGGTGGCCCACAGCGAAGTAAACCGGAAAAACCCCTGTTTCCTCTGTTCCCGGCTTCGCCGCCGTAGGATATTCGAGATTGCCGCCGCCAGGGGTTGCAACCGTATCGCCTTCGCTCATCATCGCGACGACATCATCGAGACACTGTTGATCAACATGTTTTACGGGCGGGAGATAAGTACGATGAAGCCCAACCAGTCCATCTTCCAGGGCGCTTTGCACATCATCCGTCCTTTGGCATATATTCGGGAGGGGCTGATCAAACAGTACGCCGGAGCCCGCGGCTTCGTCTTGGCGCCCAACCGCTGCCCGACGAGCGGGACGTCGCGACGGCGGTATGTCAAAGAACTTCTGCGTACCCTGGAGAAGGACAACCGTCAGTTACGCCATAACATCTGGACGGCCATGCATCATGTAAAGACGGATTATCTTCTTTGAATTCGGACGGCGGCCGACGGCGCGAAAGCGGGAGGATGACCGGCGGCAAACCCGTGGGGTCGTCGGCCGGAGGAAGGAACTTCAAATTGTCAGGACCCGAGGAACGGGTATATATGGTGACTTGTCCCTCCGGAACTTCGCCAAACCTCGCTTCATCACAGCAGGGGGGCCGGTATGTCCGGCGGGGATGCTTTTGTACCCCGGATCGCTTTTGTGTCAAGGTAACAGGATCATGACGGCTAAAGAACACAGTGCGGAAAAGATCATCGCCCAGAACAAGACGGCGCGGCTTAATTACTTTATCGATGAAACCTTTGAGGCGGGCATCGTCCTGGTGGGAACGGAGGTGAAGTCCCTCCGGGAGGGGCGGGCCAACCTCAAGGACAGCTATGCCATGGTCCGGGAGGGGGAGATATTTATTCATGATCTCCACATCAGTCCCTATTCCTTCGGGAACCGCTATAATCACGATCCCCTGCGGACCCGCAAACTCCTTATGCACAGCCGGGAGATCAAGCGCCTCTATGGAAAGTCCCGGGAGAAGGGTCTTACCATCGTTCCTCTAAAACTCTACTTCAAACGGGGGAAGGTAAAGGTGGAAATCGGCGTCGGCCGCGGCAAGAAACTCTATGACAAGCGTGAGGCTATGAAAGAAAAGGACGCCCGCCGGGAGATGCGGCGCCGGGATGAATGAGGGAAGATAACCGCCGTCGCGAAATGGTGATAACGGCAAGAAGGTTGTCGAGACAAACGGGGGCCCGTATTTGGAAGGCGGGCAAGGTCAGGGGAATGAGCACTTTGCTCGAGACGGAATGAGCAGTTTGCCTTGACTTTTCCCCGGACAAGACATAATATAACACCGAACATGCCCTTGTTCTTTATCATCAGCACCCTGCAAAAAACTTTTCGGGCATGCCGTTTTTTTATGGGGGCGTCACGGTTTCGACGGGGATAGTTGAAGCTGTAGCAGCGTACCGAGGTTCCTACAGGCCTCGTTAAACAGGTAGGAAAAAAATAGTCGCAAACGACTACGAATACGCCTTAGCCGCGTAAGACGGCTAACGTTCTGCCGGCCATGCCTGCCGGGTCGGACAGGGCGTAATACAGGTAGGATAGCCGAACTCTCAAGCCTGGGGGGAGGGAGGCGAAATCTTACAGGATAGTCACAACCCATCCTGCCTTTGGGAGGGGTTGACGGCGAAAGCAAACCAGAGGATACGTACGTAGAACCTGCAGTGGAATATTTCCGGACGGGGGTTCGATTCCCCCCGCCTCCACCAGATGACGATCCAAGGTAGTCCAGAGAAGTGCAAAACCCGTTAGAAATAGCGGGTTTTTTTCTTTTCCGTTAGTCCTAAGCCGTCCAAAGAAATCCATTGTCATGCCCCACTTTTGGGGGTATATTTTAAGCCAAAATACCCCCACGTCAAACCTCATACCCCCAAAAGGAGGGAAAGCCGCATGGCACTAAGCGATATTAAGATCAGGAACAGTAAGCCAAAGGGGAAGCCGTTCAAGCTGTTCGATGAAGGGGCTTATTTCTTTACATCGCCCCGACAGGGGGTAGGTTATGGCGTTTGAAATACCGCTACGATGGAAAAGAGAAACTTCTTTCTCTGGGTAGTTACCCTGAAATATCTCTTTATGATGCTTGAAGGCGGCGGGATGAAGCACGGAAACAGCTTGCACATGGCATAGACCCCGGAGCCGTCAGAAAGGCACAGAAAGAAGCGGAGACATCGGAGACCGAAACCTTTGAGGTCATTGCCAGGGAATGGCATATCAAATTCATGCCGACCTGGACGCCGGGACACGCCCTCACTATCATGAGCCGTTTGGAGAGGGACGTTTGTAAATGTCAACCGAAAATTGACCACCTGCGATAACCCAATTTTGACCACCCCTGAGAATGTTAAAAGTTCGAGATGACGAGGGTCAGTCACCTCACCTCGTCGTTATAAAGGACATCTGAAACTGAAGAAGCCCGCAGGCCAGACTCTGGTTTCTGTCGCCATCCTCTTTTGAAAGATGGTTCTATGAAATACGACTGGCAGCATGAAATATATGGTGTCCACTATTGACAACCGACATCACTAATATTGAGCTTAGATTCACAAGAATCGAACGCCTATCTTCTGAGGTCATGTAAAATGAAAAACAATCTTCAGGTCTTTAATATTGATTTCTGAGAAATGCTTTTTATCCGTAGTGTGAATCTCTTTGCATCCAGCAATCAAAAACGTGGCAAATATTAGAGAATCAACATAGGGCATACCACGACTGGCTTTTAGAGCCGCCGCCTTTTCGACAATTTCCCGATCAATTGGCAATACTCTTGTTGCTGCGTAAATAGAGTCGACGATCTTCTTGCCCGCGTCCGGTTTGCTTAGGCGATATGATATATAGAGCAATTCACCGATCGTTAATATCGAGACAATGGGCGGCACATCGGATGCAGAAAGAGCCTCCCAATACGAA
>Ga0116147_1005807_pt1 | contig 10342 bp, 9 predicted proteins | sample AD_JPNHG3_MetaG_FD_89749 | JGI IMG/M metagenome (GOLD analysis project Ga0116147, IMG submission 89749) | Active sludge microbial communities of municipal wastewater-treating anaerobic digesters from Japan - AD_JPNHG3_MetaG | ecosystem: Engineered > Bioreactor > Anaerobic > Digestate | place...
GACCTTTGCCGATATGGAGGAAATCGCCCGGGGACTGCTTAAGGTGCTGGCGGCGCAGGATGACTTGCAGAAATATGCGACTGCGGAAGGAACATAGAGTATGGAAAGGATAAATGCCATAATAGAAGCGCGGATGGGTTCTTCACGGCTGCCGGGGAAGACGATGATGGAGATCGTGGGCAAACCGTCCATCGCGTTGCTGATCGAAAGGTTGAGATATGCAAGGAAAATCAGTAACATCGTCATGGCCACAACGGTAAACAAAGAGGACGATATCATCGCGGAGTTCTGCCTCGGTTTTGGCGTGAAGTGCTTTCGCGGTTCTTCCGAGGATGTCCTGGGACGGGTTTATCATGCCGCCCGGGAGCATCGCACGGATATCGTCGTGGAGGTTACGGGAGATTGCACCCTTCTGGATCCCTGGCTAATCGACGAATGCGTCGAAATGTTCCTGAGGTCCGATTACGATTACCTGAGCAATTTCATTGTACAGTCCTATCCACCGGGGATAGACGTGCAGATTTTCACCTTCACTGCTTTGGAGCGGATGCACCGCGAAGCGAAGGCAGAGAAGTTCCGGGAACACGTTACTCTCTACATCCTCAAGAATCCGGAGCTTTTCAAGATGCATAACGTCTATGCCCCGCCGGAGCTTCATTACCCGGATTGGCACCTCGAACTGGACGAGTATGCCGATTATGAATTGATCAAGGCGATTTACGAACATCTCTATCCAAAGAATCCCGCCTTTACCACCATGGATATCATCGGTCTCCTCAAGGAACACCCCGAGTGGCTGGAGCTGAACCGTCAGGTCAAGCGGACTTGGGAGCAGGCCCGGGCTGAAACGCAGTAAAAATAACTAACAAGACGAAACAATTATATATGGAAACAGTCAACTGCAATCTATGCGGCGTCAATAAAACCGGGTTCTGGGGCCGGAAGGCGGGCATCGTGATCGTCAAGTGCCGTAAGTGCGGGCTCATATACTGCAACCCCCGTCCCGACAACGATGAGTTGCAGGCCTTTTATTCCGAAGAATATTTCGAGGATGGGCACTACGCCGGTGACGAACTACGGCAGCGGATGTACGAGATGGAAATCGAGGAGATCATGGCCAATGTCGCCCAAGCCGGGCGCTTTCTCGATGTGGGTTGCGCTGTGGGTAAGTTTCTGTTGACGTTGCCTGATTCCTTCGAGAAATGGGGAACGGAATTTTCTGCCGACGCGGCCCGGATCGGCAGGGAAAAATTCGGGTTGAACATCATCACCGGTCAGGTCCGAAATATCGAACTGCCGGAAAAATATTTCGATATTGTGCAAATGCGGGGGGTTCTGGAGCATTCCCAGAATCCTTACGAGGATCTTGTGAGTATGCACCGGGCACTGAAGGACGAGGGCGTCCTGAGAATAAGCCAGCTTCCCAATATCGGCAGTATAAGTGCGGTGCTCTTCAGGACCAAGTTCAATCAGGTCAAACCCGGCGAGCACCTTTATTATTTTTCACCGAAAACGATCAGGGCCATGCTGGCGAAGGCGGGTTTTAAGATCTCAAGGATAAATTATCCCTATCTCGAAACGCCCTATGCCTCTCTCGGACGGGACATTGTCGATCTTGTGAAATGTATTTTCCAGAATCGGGAAACCCCCGCTTTTTTCGGCAATATGATGATCGTCTATGCAAAGAAGGATTTATAGGGACCTATAGGAATGGAAAAGAAATTTTCACGTCAGGACAGCTCAAAACAGACGGAACAGTTCAGTTACCGTGTCAACGTCAACGATATTCTTATTCGAAACCTCGGGGAAGATTTTCGCCGGTATCGGGAAAGGTTCGAGGCGGCGGCGAGTTTTACCGTCGAACCCGAATACCCGATTCACATCGACTTTGAGACGATTTTCGGCTGCAATCTCCGTTGCGTCATGTGCACCCATGCCCATAAGGACCGCTATCCTCAGCGCCAGCGGTTGATGGATATCGATCTGTTTAAGAGAGTCGTGGACGAGGGTGTTCAGTATGGTCTGGCTTCCATCGGCCTCGACCAGGAAGGGGAGCCTCTGCTGGTAAAAAATTTACTCGATTACATTGCCTATGCGAAACAAAAAGGCGTTCTCGACATCATGATAAACACCAATGCGACGCTTCTCGATCGTGAAAAGACAGAAGCGCTTCTCTATTCAGGGCTGACACGGATCCATTTTTCCCTCGATGCGATTACGGAAGCGACATACGATAAGATCCGCATCGGTTCCGATTTTTCCAAGGTAATGGAAAATATTTTGTATTTCTGCAAACGTAAGCAGGAACTCGATATGAAGTTGCCCATTACTAGGGTTAGTTTTGTGAAGATGAAGGAAAATGAGCATGAAATGGACGATTTCATCTCCTTCTGGACGGAGCATGTCGATGCTATCGCCATTCAGGAGTACAACATGGCTTTCCCCGAGGTGGTTGAGCTCAACCCGGTTCCGGGCGACAAGAAGGTAAAGAATCCTGATTTTAGGTGTACCCAGCCCTGGTTCCGCGTCGTGGTCCTGACCGATGGCCGGGTCCTGCCCTGCTGCCTCCTTGGTTACTCGCTGAAAATGGCCGTCGGCAATGTCGGCGAAGAATCCCTTTATAAGATCTGGAACTCCAGGAAAATGAGAGAATTGAGGAAGATACACCGAAACGGGGAATACTTCCGCCACCGGATCTGTGAACAGTGTGCCACCAACTTTCTGTAGCGATATGGTGATCCGTTGAATGTCCTTATGATAGAAGTGCCGACACGGGAGCGGGATGGATCGGTGCCCTTTGGGGTACTCTATGCGGCGAGTGCCGCTTTGCGGCATGGGCATCGGGTCAAGATCCTCGATCTGGTGAAGGAGGACCTTTCTGATGAGGAGATTATCTTACAGATCAAGCAATTTGCCCCGGGTCTTATCGGCATGGGGGGCATCACTTCCAGTTACGGTCGCTGCAAGGAACTCGTTGCCTTGATCAAACAGAATTTCAGTGGTATCCCCATCGTTGCCGGCGGAGTACTCTCTTCCGTTGTCGATCTGCTTCTCAACAGGGCCGGTGTGGATTACGTGGTCCACGGCGAAGCTGAACTATCTTTCCCTAAACTAATCCAGACCCTGGAGGAGCAGGGAGATGTTTCTCGGGTGGCGGGCATCTCATTCGTCCGGAACGGTGTCGTCAATCGCACGGAGTCTGAACGTCTGCTAAAAGACCTCGATGAGATTCCCATGCCGGTTTTTGAGCTGTTGAAGATGAATCGTTATCTGGAAACTCTGGACAAGTGGATCGATCATTATCTGCGGATAGAAGACGACATAAATAAATCGGTACGAAAGGTCCTCGCCGGGAAGAGATACATGTTTCCGATTATCACGGCACGTGGCTGTACCCACAAATGTATCTTTTGCTATCGTCATCACCGGGGGCTGCGGCAGCACAGCGTCGGGTATGTCGTCGCCATGATCAGGCATCTACATGAGACATACGGTGTGGATGTGTTCCAGATCAACGATGAGTTGACCACAGGCAGCAAGGCTTGGGTGAGGGAGTTCTGCGCTGCCTTGAAGGCGGAAAAACTGCCCATTGCCCTGATTATCCTGAGTGCCCGGGTCGACAACGTGGACGCCGAGATCCTCTCCCTCTTGAAGGAAGTCAATTGCATCATGATAAATTACGGTTACGAGAGCGGTGCCAATGCCATCCTGAAAGAAATCAGAAAAGGGGTCACACGGGAGGAAGCCCTGGAAACGGGATTACTGACCAAACAGGCAGGGATCATCAACATTCCGGAGATCATCATCGGCTTTCCCTCAGAAACGCGAACGACTGTGGAAGAAACAATTGATTTTCTTAAGCAGTTGGATACTTGGTCATTTTCCATCAACACGCCGATCCCCTTCCCCGGCACCCCCCTTTGGGAACATGCTGTCCGGCACGGTCTTATCAAGGACGAAGAGGAGTTCGTGCTGGGCTACCGACGGGGACTGTTTATTAATTTCACCAAATTTTCTGACCGGGAACTCCTCAGTTTGGTGGCTAAAGTCCACTATGATCCGTATTTGAGTTGGCTGAAGCGCCGCGGCCACTTCTTGCTCTATTTAAAGACGATGCTCGTCCGGATATTTGCCGTGAACTTGCGACAGGTAATTCCCGGGGGGATATTTGCCGGGATCAGGATGATCTATCATCGTAGTGGGTTCTAAGCATTCCTTTCCATAAGCCTTGTCTGGAAAGAATCAGAGATACATAATCCTCGCTGGCCCGTTGGGCACGAAGGATGTTGCCGGGTTCGGTGGGGGAATTGAAGACATCATATTGCCCTTTTCCGTCGATGCCAAGGTGGAATTGGAAAAGCGGGGGGTGAAATGTCTTTTCCCTGACGAAATAGTCGACCCTCCGGATCTCAACTCCCTCGGCAGGGAAAACATGTCCAGAGTCCGGGAAATCTGCGAGATGGTCGACCGCAGCCTCAGGGAGCGCCTGCCCTTTCTGGGCGAGAGCAACATCGACCTTTTGGGGGGCATTTTCTACCAGGTCAAGATTTTTTTTGATGCACTGATTTCCTCCTATCTCATCCTTGCCGATCTGCTGCCGCTCCTCATCGGGCGGGAAATCATCGTTTGCCGGGATCCTGGAAAACTGGATAAGATTATCGGCGGGCGCACTCCTCTTGTCCCCCTCCTTATCGAGCATATTTTCAAACCGGCTTTCAATAACATCAAGATATATCCCCTGCGGTCGGACGCTGGTTGCCTGTGCGGAAATAAGGAAGACTACTACGACCTGGCTGAATTGATAAGGCTGGGCAGACAGACCTGGACAGGTATTAATGTCCGTGGGAGCGGGAAGGAAAAGATCGTCGTTCTTGACCACCGCTACGATTTGCGGGTCTGGACGGAATATTGTTCCTCTGCCAGAGAGTTTTATAAGATATTCCTTTTTAAAAGGTGGGTGGTCTTGAAATCCCTGTATTCCAGATCCGTGAGGGCGTTCACGGTTTCCCGGGGCGCCGGGGAGGGGTATCCTGTTGCGGCCGCTATTCATGAGGCGGGGAAGGAACTTGCAGGGCACGACATCTTTCAGGGAAACCCCGCCCTCGGCCGCTTCGCTTTTCTATGTCTTGCCGCCCATGTCGCCAAATCACTGGGGTCTATAGAAAGGCCGGGACAGGCAATCAGGAAGGCTCTGGCAGACATGGCGCCGGCCTTTCTCTGCACAGCTTCCTGCCGCCTGGAGATGAAGGAGGCTTTTATCCTGGGAATTGCCAAATCCCTGGGAATCCCTATCGTCACCTACCAGGAAGGGGGTGGCGCCGGATATCTCGATTGGCCCCTTTTCGACCTCGATACGGATTGGTCCGACTATTTTCTGGTATATGGTGATGGTGTAGCGGAAAGCCCCTATGTGGATAAGAAGAAGGCCCACGTTATTCCTGTAGGGTCACTATATCTAGGAGAAGTGGGGAAGAACATCGTACGTGCCGAGCGGGAGGACGCGACGGAAGAGATATATTTAATACTCGATAATATCAAGACCGGTACATGGCAGCATTATCCATACAATGGTGGTAGTTTTTTCCAAGCTTACCGGCACCAGTTGAAGATAATCGACATGCTGAAAGAGGCATCAGAGGGACGTTTCGTCCTCAAGACCGTCAAAGGAAGGGAGGATCTCTATGGCGAGGCGGCGGCCCATGATGACCGCATGAGAATAGAAACAAAGCCGTTGGCTGCCGTCCTGCATCGCGCTGCGGCCTTTATCCTCGATTATCCTTCAACGGTACTTCAGGAATGCCTCCAGACGGATAAACCCATAGCCCTGATTTTGAACAGCGACTATGTCAAATTTGAACCCAGGGCTTTGGAACTGCTTAAAAAAAGGGCATATGTAACATTCGATTATGACGAATTCTCCGAAGTGTTGAAAATGATCCATCGGGATTTGAAAAATGGGAATCCCATGGTGAAAAACAGAGAGTTTCTAATTGCTTATTGTTGTCCGGAGTATGACAAGAAAAAAATTGATGATGTTCTGGGCAATATTTCTGTCGGCCGAATGGGCATGGCAGTGCGAAGAAAAGTACCTTGAGCGGATACCGGTTTATCCTCGGCAATATTTTTTGGCTGAGTACGGTGCGTATCTTCACAAAGGTTACTGCGCTGCTCACGTTGCCCATCGTCACCTTTTATCTATCCCCGCAGGATTTCGGCGTGTTGGCTATGGTCGCCGTCGTGCAGACTTTTTTAAGCGGGATTTTCAGCCTGGGGCTTGGTTCCTATGCGGGAAGGGTGATCTTCCGCTACGAAAGGACGGACGGGCAGGAGTGCCGAGAGCGGTTGGGGGCCATATTCTTTTACCTCCTCGTTTTTTCTCTGGTGGGAGGCAGTATCTCCGCCCTGCTGATTGATCACCTGGTTGCCTTCTTCATTTCCGATATTGTCTTTCCGGGCCGAGGATACCTCTATATCCCCGTTGTCATGGCTTTCTTGCTGACTATCTACGGTTTTGTCAGCGACAACATTCTCAGCCTTCAGATAAACAAACGGATTTTTTACCTGGAGCTCCTACAGTTCGTCCTCTTTATGCCCGTACAGATCGCCGGTCTGTGCTACTGGGGATTCGATGTCTGGGATATCATCGTGCTGCAGGCCGTCGTGCAGTTTATAATTACCCTGTATGGACTTTGGCTGATCCGTGAATGGCTGTCGTTCTCCTTCGGGAAACTGAAGATAATCAAGGAAGCGATGCAGTATTCCCTGCCTATGGTGCCGCTGAATTTCCTCTCCTGGGTGCAGGACCGGATCGACAAGGTGTATTTAAACAGCATGATTTCCCTGAATTCCGTCGGGATCTATGCCGCTGGTGTCAATATTGCCAATCAGTACTCTTTTCTGTCCCGGCCGGTGATGACGTCGATCAAGCCCGAGATATCGAAGCGTTTGGACAGCGGCGACGAGGGCGTCCAGGGGGATATCAAGGATGCCTTCCTCATCTTTGTGCAAATTTCCCTCTTCTTGTATCTGGTTATGTCGCTTTTCAGCAAGGAAATCGTGCAACTGTTGATGAATGAGAAATTTCATGAATGCTACAAGATCGTTCCTATTTTCCTCTTGAGCATCATATTTTCGGAGGCGACAGGCATCTTCCAGCTCAAGTTCGTCTTTAAAAACCAAACCATTTGGTTTCCCGTGACGTTGTTCTTTTCCGCCCTGCTGAATGTTGTCCTCAATTACTTTCTAATTCCCGGTCTCAATGTTTATGGTGCCGCATTGGCCAAGACTGTCACGGAAATCCTTCTGTTCGGGTTGACATTTGTCATTGCGCAACGTCTCCACAAAACGGACTATGGCCTCAGGCAGAATTTCTGGCCCTTATTGAGCGTCATTGCCCTCGTCTATTTTATGGATACCCTGAGCGTTGCCTGGGGGTATCTGTTGGCACTGAAGTTCGGGACGGTTTTATTTTATGGGCTGGTCCTTGATCTCCTCCTGGCGAGGAGTTCCCGAAGGTACGGGGAGGTCAGAAAGATGGCAATGACCATTTTTTCCGTGAAGATGAAAAAGATCAGAATGTTGGTTCCATGATAAGGGAGGATGTCCTATGATAGTGGCGCTGTTGTTAGGCAGAAAGGGGAGTGTGGGGTTCCCGGGGAAAAATCTATATCCGGTTCTGAACAGACCGTTGATGGAATATCCGCTGCTGGCGGCGAAGTATGCCCGGCATGTGGATAGAGTCTATGTTTCGACGGATGACGAACGGATAATGGAGATCGGCGAGAAACACGGGGCGCGGGTAATCGTGCGTCCCCCTGAGCTGGCCTCGCGTACCGCCTTGGGGGAACACGCTTATGTTCACGGTTACCGGGTTATCAAGGAGGAGCTGCAGGCCCATGGTCAGGAAATAGAGTTGATTGTTCTTTTGTTCTGTAATGCTGCGACGATTCTTGCGGCTACTATCGATCAGGGGATTGAGGCGCTTCGGGAAAATAAGGATTATGACTCGGCCGTCACAGTTTCCTGCTATAATATGTGGAGCCCCCTGAGGGCGAGAAAGATTGGCACCGACGGTCTGTTGCACCCCTTCGTTCCCTTCGAAACCTTCGGTGATCCGAAGACCCTCAATTGCGACCGTGATTCCCAAGGAGATGTCTGGTTTGCTGACATGGGGGTTTCCATTGTGCGTCCCCGATGTCTGGAGCGTCTGGAAGAGGGACTGTTGCCCCAGAAATGGATGGGGCAAAGGATCTTTCCCCTCAAACAGTGGGGTGGTTGCGACGTTGATTTTGAATGGCAGCTTTCGGGGGTGGAATACTGGTTGCGACAGCAGGGTTTTACCGATGCATCCAGTCCGTATGAGGGCCAATGATGGACAGGAAAAACAACGTCCAGGCGAAGGCTAATGCCAATTTCTATTCCCTCTGGGGTTCTTCCGCTCCGGAGAATCGCAGTGCCCTCTATGATGAATACCGTCGCTGCTGGATGGAGTATCCGGCCCGCTTTCAGGTGAGAGACTTTCCCGTCCATCTTGATCTGGAAGCTTCCAGTCGCTGCAACCTCCGATGCTCGTTTTGCGATAAGCTGCCTCTTTTAGCCAAAGAGCAGTTCGGTGATATGGATTTCGATCTTTATCGAAAGATTATCGACGAAGGTCAGGAAAAACAGTTACGGAGCATCAAGCTCAGTTACCGCGGCGAGCCCTTGCTGAATCGCCGCATTGCCGACATGGTTGCCTATGCCAAGCAAAGGGGCATCGTGGATATCTATTTTAACTCAAACGGTATGCTCCTCACTGAAGAGATGTCGCTCAGGCTCATGGATGCAGGATTGGACCGCATTTCTATTTCCGTGGAAGGCGTAGACCCCGTCCTTTTCGAAACGGCACGTGTCGGTGCGAAATTTGAACGGATCGTGAGGAACATCGAGAATTTGATGGATATGAAAATAAAGAGGAATTATGCCCACCCCAAGGTACGTGTCCAAACAGTCTGTCTCCCCTATGTAAATCTGGATGAATACCGAGATTACTGGCAATACCGTTGTGACGAAGTGGCGGCCATCGACTACAAGGATACGATGAAGCGTGATGAACAATTGGTTGATCATGATTGGGCTTGCCCACAGCTCTGGCAGCGTATGACCGTCGAATGGAGCGGTGCCGTCATCCCCTGTAACAATGACGATTACCGTCTTCTGTCGCCGGGAAATGCTTGGGAAAGGGATATTCAATCCTGCTGGCATGACCCTTCTGTTCAATATGCCAGGAAATTGCACAGGCAGGGGAAATCCCATCTCCTGGAGGCCTGTGCAGGATGCCCCTGGCGGGCTACACAGGTGAAAAAAAATGCAGAAAATGAGTGAGCTGCGACCCGTATGTCTCATTGTGGGCGCATCGGGAACCATCGGATCCGCTGTCGCCCGGCGTTTATCTCTTAACGCAACCTCTCTCGGCTTGCATTATTGCCGCAACCTTGCCGCCGTTGAGGAGATAGCCCGGGACGTCGGGAAGACGGGAAAGACCTGCCGGATATTTCAGGCCGAGCTCATGACCGAAGAGGGGTGTCGGGAACTTGTCGCCGAAGTCCGCCGTTCCTTGGGGTTCATTGATATGCTCGCCATCTGTCATGGGAATGTCAATTGGCAGGACTGGCATAAACTGGACTGGCAAGACTGGGAGGCGATCTTTCGCCAGCATTGCCTGGCCGCGTACACCATGGCCACTGAGGCTCTCACCTATATGACGGAAGCGGGGTATGGTCGCATTGTCTATCTTAGTTCCATATCGCCCAAATATGCCGGATCTTCACGATCCATCCACTATGCAGCCGCCAAAGGCGCTTTGGAAATCGCCATGAGGGGCCTGGCAAGAGAAGTGGCCCGGTCAGGAGTCTGCATCAACGGGGTGCGGGCAGGATTTGTCATGTCTCCCCAGCAGTTGGCGGGAAGAAATGAGCGGGAACTGGGGGAAAGGATCGCCAAGATCCCGATGGGAAGAGCGGGAAAGGTCGAGGAAATAGCCGCGGCTTTCGATTATCTGATGTCCGAGGAAGCCGGTTTTATGACCGGAGAGATAATCACCGTAGCCGGGGGAGATTGACCCTTCCGGTCGTTTAGCAATGGGAGCGGCATTATCCTTGAAAAAGCAGGTTAGTCACGTGGTCAGCAAGCTATTGGTGCGGTCCTTACGGGCAAGCGGCAACCAACGCGGATACGGGGAGCTGAAGAAAAAGCTGGTCGAGATCGTTCCCGATATCTCGGGCCAATATACATTTCTTGATATAAATCCAGATGATGTTTTCTTGACGGAAAAGGTGCGAGGTCAGCATGCCTTTCAGATGGA
>Ga0116147_1005810_pt1 | contig 10340 bp, 9 predicted proteins | sample AD_JPNHG3_MetaG_FD_89749 | JGI IMG/M metagenome (GOLD analysis project Ga0116147, IMG submission 89749) | Active sludge microbial communities of municipal wastewater-treating anaerobic digesters from Japan - AD_JPNHG3_MetaG | ecosystem: Engineered > Bioreactor > Anaerobic > Digestate | place...
CTACCTGCTCCAATAAAACCACCAGATTTTCCAATTCGTAGCCCTCAAATCTTACCGTATCATTATCAATCTTTATCATAGCGTCCTCCAAATATTAAAATCACTCTATCATTATACACTAAAGAAGCGGATTTTTGTAGAGAAAGTGGAGGGATAAATACACCCTATTGCTGCAATATTGACATAAAAGAATATTTGAGTCATAATAAGTTCAAAAGTCTGATACATGTATCTGAAAGGGATGAGGATATGAAGCATAAAAAAATAGGCAGCAAGTATTTTTTGAGGATTGACAAGGGTGAAGAGGTAGTTGCTTCATTACATAAATTCTGCATGGATAATGGTTTGAAGCTGGGGTCTGTCATTGGTATAGGGGCAGCCAACAGGATTACGATAGGCGTCTTTAACACGATTACGAAGGAATATCATAATCAAGAGCTTACTGGGGAATATGAGATCACTAATCTGACCGGCAACATAACTCAAAAGGATGGTGAAGTATACCCTCATTTGCATATAACATTTGGTGACGAGGAATATAATGCTCATGGGGGACATTTGAATCAGTGCTGGGTTTCCGGGACCTGTGAACTTATTATAGATGCGGTTGACGGAGAAATAGGAAGGGTATTTGATGATTATTGCGGTTTGAATATATGGAATCTATAATTTTATAAAATATTAGGAGGCAGCAAATGAAAAAACCTGAAATTAAAGATCTACAAAAGTATGCGGTCAAAGTAAGAAAACACATCATTGACGAAGTTTACAGCGCTGCATCGGGACATCCGGGAGGTTCCCTGTCCTGTACCGAAATTTTAACAGTATTGTATTTTGCTGAAATGCGTGTAAACACTAAACAGCCCCTATGGGAGGACAGGGATAGGTTTGTACTGTCAAAAGGACATTGCACCCCTGCCTTATATGCGGTATTGGCAGAAAAGGGCTTTTTCCCTAAGGAGGACCTTTTGACCTTCAGGAAAGCTGACAGCTATTTGGAAGGACACCCAAGCATGAGATATGTACCCGGGGTGGATATGTCCACCGGGTCTTTGGGCCAGGGCATTTCGGCAGCTGTGGGCATGGCTATGGCCGGCAAGCTGGATAAGAAGGATTATAGGATCTATGCCTTGCTGGGTGACGGGGAGCTTCAGGAAGGTGAGGTCTGGGAAGCGTTTATGGCTGCGGCTCACTACAAGCTTGATAATCTGACGGCTTTTCTGGACCATAACGGGCTTCAGATTGACGGCAGGATTACCGATGTAATGTCTCCTGAGCCTGTAGCGGATAAATTTAAAGCCTTTGGCTGGAATGTGCTGAAGACAGACGGCCATGATATTGAAAAAATACTTGATTCTATAAGGCAGGCCAAGGATTATAAAGGCAAGCCTACAGTAATAATTGCCGAGACCGTCAAAGGGAAAGGGGTCTCTTATATGGAGAACCAGGCAGGCTGGCATGGCAGTGCTCCGAACAAGGAACAGAGAGACCAGGCAATGGCGGAGCTGGATAAAGTCCTGGCAGAGTTGGAGGTTGAATAGTATGGCAGATAAGATAGCTACAAGGGAAGCATACGGAAATGCACTTGCGGAGTTTGGCTCCGACAGCAGAATAGTGGTATTTGATGCAGACTTGTCAAAATCCACAAAGACAGATAATTTCAGAAAAAAATACCCTGAAAGGTTTTTCAATATGGGCATAGCTGAAGGCAATATGATGGCTACGGCTGCAGGAATGGCCTCCTGCGGCAAGGTCGTATTTGCAAGTACTTTTGCCATGTTTGCCGCAGGGAGGGCCTTCGAGCAGATAAGGAACTCAATATGCTATCCAAAATTAAATGTAAAAATCGGTGCAACCCATGCCGGTTTGTCAGTAGGGGAGGACGGGGCATCACACCAGGCAATTGAGGATATTGCAATAATGAGGGCTATTCCCAACATGACGGTGATAAGTCCTGCTGACGCTGTTGAAACCAAATATGCCGTTAAGGCTGCAATAGAGCATGAAGGGCCTGTATATCTCAGATTGGGAAGATTGAATGTTCCCGTAATATATGATGAAAGCAGCTATAAGTTCGAAATAGGAAAAGGTATTGTCCTTTCAGAAGGAAATGATGCAGCAATTATTGCTACCGGGCTTATGGTGAGTGCGGCTCTTGAAGCAAAGGAACTGCTTCAGCAGGAAGGAATAAGTGCGAGGGTAATAGATATTCATACCATTAAGCCTATTGATGCGGATATAATAGTGAAAGCAGCCAGGGAAACAGGAGCTATTATCACTGCTGAAGAGCACAATATTATTGGGGGCCTTGGAAGCGCAGTGGCTGAGGTGCTCTCGGAGAATTACCCGGTACCCCTTGTAAGAGTTGGTGTGCAGGATAAGTTCGGAAAGTCCGGCAAACCGGATATTTTACTCCAAATGTATGGTTTGACGGCAGCCGATATAGTGAAAAGCACCAAAGCTGCACTTAAGAAAAAATCCGACAGATAATGCAGACAAAAAACATACGAAGGAAGGAATTTCTATGGGAAACACGATTCCGAGCAGAGCAGCGGCTTTGGAACTCCTGCAGGAGTTTAACAAGAACGACAGCCTGGTGAAGCACGCGCTGACGGTTGAAGCCGTTATGAGGCATTTTGCCGGACTCCTTGGGGAGGATGAGGAAAAATGGGGCATTATAGGCCTGCTGCACGATATTGATTATGAAATGTATCCGGAACAGCATTGTATAAAAGCAAAAGAGATACTTACCGAAAGAGGATGGCCTGAAGAATATATCCATGCAGTGCTGAGCCACGGTTGGAAGCTTTGCTCCGATGTAGAGCCGACAGCGAAAATGGAAAAAGTGCTTTATACTATTGATGAGCTGACAGGGCTTATTGCGGCAACTGCCATCATGAGGCCAAGCAGAAGCATATTGGATATGGAAGTAAAATCCGTAAAAAAGAAATGGAAGCAAAAGAGCTTTGCAGCAGGAGTCAACAGGGAAGTCATAGAAGAGGGGGCAGCGCTTCTGGGTATGGAAATGGACACTATTATCGGAGAAACAATTGACGGAATGAAGAAAGCTGCAGAACAAATTGGTTTAAAGGGAAGTCTGTAACAGGACGGTGGAGCGAATGAAGAGAATAGTAATATTATTGCTGGCAGTAATATTGGGGGCCGCAGTATTTTCAGCCTGCGGTACAAAACCACAGCAGAACGTCTCTCAAAGTCCCGCAGAAATAGTTCAGCCCGAAATAGTTCAACCTGAAGTAGTTCAACCCGAAAGTATTTCTCCTGAAGAGGCATACAAAAGGCTGGAATCGGAAGAGGATATTATACTTTTGGATGTAAGGAGCCAGGGTGAATACGAAGAACAACATATACCGGGAAGTATTTCGATACCGGTAAATGAATTGGAGAAGAGAGCAGAAGCAGAGTTGACCGATAAGAATGCGGATATTATCGTATACTGTGCAAGCGGCAAAAGAAGTACCAGTGCTGCTAACATATTGGCAGGACTTGGATACACCAAGGTATACAACCTGGGCGGAATAATGGATTGGCCTTATGAGGTGGAATCAGGGAAATAAAAAAATCGGCATGATGCTTAAATTGCATCATGCCTTTTTATTCGGTTTACAGTCTTATGCACATATTTACCCTGCTTTATGAGAAAACTTACCTTGAAACATGATTGAAAGGAAGGAGTAATATCAATGGTAGAAACTAGGGTAAGCTATCATGATTCGGTAGAGGAGATGCTCCCGAGAATAAGGGAAGACGGAATGTCCAATGCTTTTGACAGATATGCACAGCAGGAGAAAATCCGCTGTAAATTCTGCCTACAGGGATTAAGCTGCCAGCTTTGTACCAACGGCCCTTGCAGAATCAGCGAAAAAAGCGGACAAGACAAGGGAGTATGCGGAATAGGCAGTGACGCAATGGCAATGAGGAATATGCTTCTGAGAAATATCATGGGGGCAGGTACATACAGCCATCATGCCTATGAGGCTTTCCGAACCCTTAGGGAGACCGCACAGGGGAAAACCCCCTTTAAGATCACCGATGTAAATAAGCTTAAATGGATGTGCGATACCGTAGGGATTGACAGCAAGCAGGATGTGAACAAAATGGCGGAGGAGCTGGCAAACTTTCTGGAGGCTCAAATGCATATAGGCTCTGAAGAGACCAATATAATGGTTGAAGCATTCGCACCCCGGAAGAGGAAGGAAGTATGGAGGAAGCTGGGTTTGTATCCGGCGGGCAGTATACATGAGGAGCAGAATTGTGTGGCAAGCTGCCTTACAAATGTGGACGGCAGCCATGTATCTCTGGCAATAAAAGCTTTGCGCCTGGGCCTGGCAACAATATACAATTCACAAATAGGGCTGGAAATGGTTCAGGATATACTGTTCGGAACCCCGAAACCCCATGAAGTAAATGTCGATTTGGGTATTTTTGACCCGGACTATGTGAATATAGTTTTTAACGGCCATCAGCCATGGCCCGGTGTGGCCACGCTGCAGAAGGCCAGGACCCCTGAGGTTCAGGAACGGGCAAGAAAGGAGGGGGCTAAGGGGCTTCGAATTGTGGGGTCAATAGAAACCGGGCAGGAGCTGCTTCAAAGGTTTGAGATTGACGATATATTTGCAGGACTGATGGGCAACTGGCTTTCTATTGAACCTATGCTTGCAACCGGTGCGGTGGATGTATTGGCTATGGAAGAAAATTGCTCGCCTCCGGCTATTGATATGTATGCTGAAAAATATCAGGCTACTCTTGTATCAGTAAGCACTATAATAGACCTTCCGGGGCTGAAGCACAAGATACCCTATGATCCCGAAAAGGCAGGCGAAATGGCAGACAGGCTCATTGAGCTTGCTCTGGAGAACTTTAAAAAACGACACAACAAAATAGTCCCAAAAGTACCGCAGCATATTACTAAAGCCATAGCAGGCTTTTCAACCGAAGCAGTGCTGGAGGCTCTGGGAGGCAAGCTGGATCCCCTGGTTGATGTAATAGCCGCCGGAAAGATTAAAGGGGTAGTGGCTCTTGCCAACTGTTCAACCCTTAGGAACGGGCCCCAGGATTGGATGACTGTGAATCTTGTAAAAGAGCTGATTAAGAAAGACATACTTGTGGCAGCCGGCGGCTGCGGCAACCATGCCCTTGAGGTGGCAGGACTCTGTAATATGGATGCTGTCAATTTGGCAGGGAACGGTTTGAAGGAAGTCTGCGGCCTGCTTAAGATTCCACCGGTATTAAGCTTTGGCACCTGTACCGATACAGGCAGGTTATCCATGCTGGTAACGGCACTGGCAGACCATCTGGATGTCGACATACCGCAGCTTCCCATAGCGGTAACAGCACCTGAGTGGATGGAGCAGAAGGCAACTATCGACGGCTTCTTTGCAGTAGCCTACGGTGCCTATACCCACCTGTCACCGATACCTTTTGTCACAGGAGCTCCGGGGTTGGTTAAGCTTCTTACAGAAGATGTGGAAGGACTGACAGGGGGTAAGATCGCACTGGGGGATGATCCGGTGGAAGCGGCAAACAATATTGAAGCGCATATCATTTCCAAGAGAAAAGGCTTGGGGTTGAGAGAGGCTGACTAGGGCTCCTGGCCAGCCTCTTTTGACTTCCCAATGAATTTTTTTCTCAGGTCGGGATTAAAGAAGATAAATAGTAAAGCAGCCCACAACCACCAGTTATTATTCTCAAACACATTTCCCAAAAGCCCGTTAAACATTACGCCAAGATTCTGCGGAGGGGGAACTGCTGCAGGGGGGGCCGGATCAGGGGACGGCGGGGGAACTGCGGCAGAGAGATGCTGCTTTCTTGATTTTGAGTAAAATACTCCCGAAAAATCTTCCGGTGCTGATACCGGCTCTCAGCCGGGCTTATTCAATCCATACAAGCCATGGTTAAAACCTCTCGCCATAATTGCACCTCCTTCTGCAAAAGAGGTTGTTCATCATCCTATTCATATTTTATGTTGTAATCTGCTTTTGGTTACAATTGTTTTTGTTGACTTTTATATATTAAAGCAGTAATATATAAATATAAACATATGAACACATATGCATATGTTCATATATAATAATGCGGAGGGAATTATGGGAGAAAAGAGGGTAAGTATTGAAAGCTGCAGCTGTTCCGTGATACATGAAGATACCGTGTCAAAAGTAAGGGACAGCATGCCTGAAGAAGAGACGTTATATGACCTGGCCGAGTTGTTCAAGGTTTTTGGCGACACTACAAGAATTAAAATACTGTGTGCATTGTTTGAATCTGAGATGTGTGTATGCGATATAGCGGCACTATTATCTATGAATCAGTCTGCAATATCCCACCAACTCAGAGTTCTGAAACAGGCAAGGCTTGTTAAATACAGAAAAGAAGGCAAAGTAGTGTATTATTCCTTGGATGATGAACATGTAAAACAGATATTCGACCAAGGCCTGGTACATATCAAGGAGAGATAGCATCAAACAAAGCGTGAGACGGGGGAATTAATGTGAAAAGAGAAACGGCAGCAGATCTTGAGAAAAACGATGAATATTTTGTAAAAGAATTCATACTCACAGGCCTTGGCTGAGCAGCATGTGCTGCCAAGATGGATCTTGGCATCAAATCCCTGGAAGGGATTAGGAGCTCATCTATAGATTTTGTGACAAAAAAGCTGAAGCTTGAGATATTCGAATCTGCCGATGAGGCGGCAGCAGTAAAAGAAGTAAAGCAAATAGTAAGGGATATTGAGCCTGACGTAAAGCTTAAAGAGATAACAAATAGAAAGACCGGGGAAATAGACTCGGAAGAAGAAAATGAATCAGGGATACAAAGGCTGAAGCTGCTTCAATTAGGTATCGGTGCCGCATTTTTTGCTGCGGCTGTTTTGCTTAAGCTTTCTGCCGGTGTAGAATTGGCTATATATTTGACAGCATATGCATTGGTCGGAGGAGAAGTACTTATCAAATCGATAAGGAATATTTTCAGGGGGCAGGTCTTTGATGAGAACTTCCTTATGAGTCTTGCAACTATTGGAGCATTTGCAATAGGAGAATACTCCGAAGGCGTTGCGGTAATGATTTTTTATCAGATAGGTGAGATGTTCCAGGATTTAGCGGTAGATCGTTCCAGAAGGTCTATAAAAGAACTGATGGACATACGGCCTGAATATGCCAACCTGGTCTCTGAAGACCGGATAATACAGGTGCCCCCGGAAGATGTGCCGGTGGGAGCTTATATAATTGTAAAGCCGGGGGAAAGGGTTCCTCTGGACGGCAGAATAACAGAAGGCAGATCAATGCTGGATACTTCGGCTTTGACCGGAGAGTCGGCACCAAGGGAAGCCAATGCCGGGGATGAGATTCTGGCTGGCTTTATTAATAACAGTGGTGCTATTACCGTTGAAGTGAGCAAGGAGTTTGGAGAATCGACGGTATCCAAGATTCTTGACATGGTAGAGAACGCAAGCAGTAAAAAATCCCACACCGAAAACTTCATTACCAAGTTTGCAAGGTATTACACTCCTGTAGTCGTGTTTTCCGCATTAGCTCTTGCTTTTGTTCCGCCTTTGGTGCTGCAGGGAGAAGCTTTCTCAGACTGGATTTACAGGGCATTGATATTCCTTGTGGTTTCATGTCCCTGTGCTTTGGTCATATCAATACCTTTGGGATTTTTCGGGGGTATTGGAGGTGCTTCAAAGAACGGAGTGCTTATAAAAGGAAGTAATTATCTTGATGTATTAAACCAGGTGGATACCATTGTATTTGACAAGACCGGCACACTGACAAAAGGAGTCTTTAAAGTGACTGAAGTCAAAGCACTGGGTGAAATGAAGGAAGAAGAGCTGCTGAAATATGCGGCATATGTCGAAAGCTACTCCGGCCATCCCATTGCATTATCAATACTTAAGGCATACGGAAGTGAGATAGTCGGAAGCGAAATTTCGGATTACGAGGAGATTCCCGGACACGGGGTCAGGGCAGAGGTCTCCGGGAAAAGGATAGCAGCAGGAAATATGAAAATGATGCAATTGGAGGGAATATCAGAAAAAAGTCCTGATATTGCGGGAGCTCTTGTGCATATAGCAATTGAAGGAGCTTATGCGGGATATATAGTAATTTCTGATGAAATAAAAGAGGATGCGGAAAGAGCCATTCGCCTCCTTAAGGCTTCAGGCATAAAGAAAACCGTGATGCTTACCGGGGACGTCAGAGCAGCAGGAGAGAAAGTAGGGTCGGCACTGGGGCTGGACGAGGTGCATTCGGAGCTGTTGCCGGATCAAAAGGTTGAAAAGCTTGAATGGATTAAGAATGAGATGAGATCCAAGGGCAAGGTTGCCTTTGTGGGAGACGGTATTAACGATGCCCCTGTATTGGCAAGGGCAGATGTCGGAATTGCGATGGGCGGCCTGGGCTCCGACGCGGCAATTGAAGCAGCGGATATAGTGATAATGACGGATGAGCCGTCCAAAATAGTCAGCGCCATAAGGATAGCAAAGAAAACCAGGAGGATTGTATGGCAAAATATTGTATTTGCAATGAGCGTTAAGCTGATTGTGCTGCTTCTGGGTGCCGGAGGATTGGCAACGATGTGGGAAGCGGTATTTGCAGATGTGGGAGTTGCGCTGATAGCGGTATTGAATGCAATTAGGGTACTAAACCTGAAAGACATGTAAGAAGAATGCGACATAGATATAAGTTTGCAGTCATACTCTCAGAGCACTAGCCTTGTATACCAACTCGCACGATATTAGCTTTGGACAAAATCAGAGCTTGATACTTGTAAAATCCTGACGCACATAAACCCAACCTCCTGTTGGTATGTGCTGGATTTACCTCACGTAAATCCCACGGATTTTACTGCGCATCTTCACTCGATTCTGTTGACCAAAGCCAATAATAAGTGCTCGCTAATATACAAGGCCAGTGCTCTGTAGGTTACATACCAAGCAAGAGCTTGTATAGTATAGCAGGGCACACTTTTATGCATTTTGCAACAGGCCTCTGATATGGCTTTGGTAAAAAGTTCGTGAAGCCGGCATGGACGCCGGCTTAGGTGTCTCGGGCCATGGAGGGCCTTTTGGCACCGTTAGAACTTTTCCAAAGGCATAGCAGTAGTCCTGTCAAAATCATAATCCGTGTGCCTCGATATACTATACTGTCTCTTGCGGAGGGTTATGCAAACTTCAGATACGTTGCATTCTTCTTCTATTGAACAAAGCCCTAATGGAGGATTCAAGAGGCACACAGAATATGGACAATAATATAATGTTACTAGGGAGGAGTTGGATATGGATACAGAGAGCGTACTACCGCAGGAGGGGCGGGAAAAGGCAGGTACTGCTGAAGCCAAGCTGGCCGGCAGAATGCTCCTTACAAGTTCCATTATTGTAAATGTGATTGGAGGGGATACCTTTCTTATAATAGCGTCAGTATTAAGTGTTATAGCCAGTTTTCTTACAATAAAGTCTGCCAGGCTGGAAGCCGAAGAGCAGCAGATTGCTCCGGGGGTGACTACCTTTGCGAATCGCCTGAAGCTTATAGGCAGTCATACGGGATTATTTGTGTCGATTATTCTCCTTTGGGCGTTGCTTATTGAAGTATCAGTAAAACAGACGACTGAATTATCAGCCCAACCTGAAATGGCAGGGACTTTAGGTGCATTTATGGTATAACGCTGTATTTTTTTACCATTGAATTGGAAAGAAAAAGTTGTTAGAATAAAGACAAGCTATATTCCTCAGAAGAGCGAGGGACAAAAAGGGTTAAGTGAGGTCCGTAAGCAGAAAGGGGAGGCAGTATTGAAGATTGTCAAATCGTTGGTACTTATGCTTGTTGTGATACTTTTTACCACCTCAGTTACCTTTGCCGATGTTCTGAAAAACGGGTGCAAGGGTGAAGAAGTATCCAGGATTCAGTCTCAGCTGAAGGAGAAAGGGTATTTTACCGAGGAAGTAACAGGTTATTTCGGAAACGTTACTGAAGAAGCGGTGAAAAAGTTCCAGGAGGATAACAATCTGACTGTTGATGGAATTGTCGGCGCGGATACAGGGAAAGCGCTTTTTGGAACAGAATGGACATATACTGCTGAAGTAGAGGCCCTTGATTGGTGGTCTGAGGCATCCAAGATTTTTAAAAAAGGAACGGTGGCAAAGGTAATCGACGTAAGGACAGGAGAAACCTTTGATATTGTTCGTACATACGGAGGCAACCATGCTGACTGTGAGGCCAGGACCGCGGAAGATTCCAAAAAGATCAAAGAGATTTGGGGCGGCTGGAGCTGGGAACGCAGGCCGATAATTGTGGAAGTTGACGGGCGGAAGATAGCGGCATCAATGGCGGCTA
>Ga0116147_1005813_pt1 | contig 10334 bp, 15 predicted proteins | sample AD_JPNHG3_MetaG_FD_89749 | JGI IMG/M metagenome (GOLD analysis project Ga0116147, IMG submission 89749) | Active sludge microbial communities of municipal wastewater-treating anaerobic digesters from Japan - AD_JPNHG3_MetaG | ecosystem: Engineered > Bioreactor > Anaerobic > Digestate | place...
CCCGAGCCCACGCCGCGCCCCGAGCATCGCGCGCCACCGCACCGCACTCGCCACGCCGTCCGCGCACAGTCCCAAAACCGGACACTCGGCCAACCGGCAAATATTGCCGCCACACCCCGAGCGCACGCCACCGGGTCACGACAGGCCCGCCCGTCCCCTCGTCCCTCACCCTCCGGTCAGGCTGCGCCCGTCGCGGCAGCGGCTCGGGGCAGGGCGGCGGCGGCCCGTGCGCCAAAGCTCGGCGACAGCCGAGCGCGGCAGGCGTCCCGCAGGCGCGCGCACGCGGCGCACCGCCCCGGGGCCAGCGAGAGCCCGCGCAGCGGCGGCTCAGGCGTCGCACCGGGCGGTCAGGCGCGCATCCATCGCCCACCGTCGCGCCGGGGCAGTCTCCAAGCTCGCGGCTCGCGCTTCGTGCGTCGGGGCCGCTGCGCTGCCCTCCGCCCTCGCGCTCCCCGCTGAGACTGCGCCACGGCGACCGCACGGCGCGCCACGATGCCCGCACGCAGCCCCGCGACCGCTCGCACGGCCCCGAAGTCATGCGCGCGACCTGAAGCCCCCGCTCGCGCCTCCGGCGCGGCCCGGAGCGCGCAGCGCCGCCAGCCCCGAGCCCGGCGACCGCACGTCGCCCCGGCCCCCGGCGGCCCGACCCGCACGCCGCCAGGTCGCCCCCGACCCCACCTGAAGGGGCCTCGCACGCCGGCACGCCGCGCTCGCGCGCGACAGGGGGGTTCCCCGACACCCACGGTACTCGAGCAGGCGTGGCGCGTAGGGTGCTGAGATCGGCCCGACCCGGGCTGAGGAGGGACCCGCGGGACAGGGCGGTAGGAGTCCCGTGGAGGCTCGTGGCTGCGCGGTGGCGGGGTCGAGAGGGCCGCCTGGCGGCGGTCCTGCGTTCGCTCGCGGCGGCTCGGCTGCGCTTCGCTGGCCTCGGCGCCGCTCGGGGGAGATACACCTTGAGGGCGGACCATATTAGAAAGCCGTGGCCGGCTTGACGGTAGTTGAGGTAGTACCGAAGCGGCGCGTAAGGGGGGTTGTAGGGGGGATTTGGGGAAAAGTCAAGCGGGAAGTGAGCGATCGGCCAGAAACTAGGCGGAGGAGGTGCGAGTTCTTGCACTGTCTGGACGCGCGCAGGGCTCGTCGGCCAGAAGTTGACCACCTCGACCTGAGCGATGGGTCCCATGCGGGACTCCGGCTGGCGGGGGTGGTCGTTCCACTGGAAACGTAGTGAAATGGGGCCTTGACATTGGTGCAGAAAATAGGGGAGTGTGCGCTCGGCTGGTCGCGGAGCGAACTTCAGCGCACCGAGGACGGGTAGAGCCGGAGGCCAGCCGCCAATGTGGGAGGTGCGGGATGGCGGTGGACCTGAACGGGCTCGAGGTGGGGATCGCGCAGGTGGTGCGGTTCTGGTGCGTGCCGATCGGGATGTTCGTGCGTGGGTACATCTCGCACGTCGGTGGCGAGGGCGAGTTGTCCCGCGTGGTGTGCCTCGAGCCGTCGTCCCGGCGCGGGGAGCAGTTCTGGGTCTGGGCGGCCGACTGTGAGGCGCTGAAGGGCGCGCACGGTCGGCTGCTTCACTTCGTCGTCGGAGCCGATGGCTACGAGGGCCAGGAGGTCGAGGATGGGACCGAGGAAGAAGCCGGAGCAGGTCGATGAAACTCTCGGGACTTCAGCGGGAGCGGATGCTCCTGGGGCTGGCGAGGGAGCTTCGGCTGCGGGAGCGTCGGAAGAACCGCAGGCGCCGGCGGCGGAAGAAGGCGACGGAGCGGCCGCTGCCGCCGACGCCGGGGTCGGAGTTCAGCCCGACGGCGACGCCGGGACTGTGAACCCCGCGGAACCTCCGCACGAGCCGCGGCGAGCCCCGGAGGGTGAAGAACAGGCGTCCCCGGAGCCGTCGTCGTGGGACCGGCTGGCGCAGCGGAGCGTGTCGTGAGCGGCGCGCAGTATGGCGACGGAGGCTCGTGGAAGGCGCCGGAGAAGGTTCTGGCGTGCTACGGCTGCGGGCGAGAGATCGTCGGGGATCAGGTGCTCCACCTGCCTGCGCTGGCGAAGGAAGGCATCCACAACGTCGTGTGCCCGGCGTGCCACATCGACATGAACCGGACGAACGTGTTCCGGCTGGTCCATCGGTGCGTGGTGGAGGCGGTGGCTCCGAAGCGTGCCGCGGAACTTGCCGAGTGCGACCGCCTGCTGGCCGTCGCCGAGAAGGCCGCGAACATCGTCGATGTCGAGTCCAGCCGTGACCCGTGGCGCCACCGCTCCGCGGGGATGCGGTGCCGGACGTGCATGTGGTTCGTCGCGAAGGAACTCGCGCCGGGTCCGCACCCGGAAGGCGCCTGGAACGTCGGCCGCTGCCGGCGCCACGCTCCGGCGATGGGCGGCTACCCGGTCGTGAAGCGTGACGACTGGTGCGGCGACCACCGGCTCGACGAGAACAAGGCATGAGCGACTTCATCAAGCAGGCGTTCGCCACCGACATCGTGCGCGCCGCACTCGGCATGTGCTTCACCGCTGGAGTGCTGGTCGGCATGCTGCTCGGGTGGATCGCCGGGGTGCGCGCCTGCGGACGGGGTGGTGCATGAGCGACATGCCCATCCCGATCGGCCTGCTCGGGAAGGAGCCCGACCCGACCCAGTGGGAGGTGTACTGCAACGAGCACGGGCTTCAGGTCGGTCGTCTCACGGAGGAGGCGGACTTCGGGAAGGCGTCGAACCGCGGCGTGTGCGAAATCTGCCTCCTGTCGTACTACGTCCGCTGCACCATCCACGGAGTCCAGCCGAAGGGAGAATGGGGACGCTGCCATGTGTGCGGTACCGAAGCAGCCCGAGAACGAAACGGAGGGGTCGATCCAGCCCCCGTGGCTGGTGGTGTTGCTGGCGCTGAAACCGCCTTCGCTTTCGATGTACCGGGTGTGGCAGCGGGCGGGGGTGACGAAGGGCCGCCTGTACTGGCTGCGGAAGTCCTCCGACCTGCGAGTGTCGATGGCGTGCCATCTGGCGCGGGCGGCGGACATCAACCCGGGGAAGTACGTCGAGGCGCTGGCGGAGTACCTGGGTCCGAAGCCGCTGCTGCCGAAGCCGCAGCGCGAGAAGGCGCCGCCTCGGAGGAAGCGCCAGTACCTCTGCTCGGTGTGCGGGAAGCAGGGGCACCAGAGCCGAACCTGCCGCTCGGCGAGCTTGTCCGACGCGCACTTGCTGCTCGCACGGGGGGCGGCGGTGGCGCAGCATGACCTCTCCACGAAACGGAAGAAGGGACGCCGATGTGGCCGATGATCGCGATGGGACTGCTCCTGCTGCTGGTGGCGGTGGCGGCATTCTGGATGGGAACTCGATCGTCACGCTCCGAGTCGGCAGCGGCACAGGCCGTGATGAGCGCAGCGGAGGCGGTGAACCGCTCGAGCGGGGCGACGCTGGACCGGGCGATGGAGCAGGCTCGGCTGTCCGAACGCATCGGCCTGCTCGAGAACCAGGTGCAGGAGCAGACGGAATCGGCGTCGAAGGTGGTCGCCGCGGTCGATCGCATCGAGTCGCAGGTGCAACTGCTGCTGGACACGATGGCGGCACGCGGGATGGTGCGCCGGTCCCCGCGGCAGGCGGGGGAGGTGGAGACGACGACGACGAGCCCGCCCCCACCGCTACCGGCGAGCCGGATTCCTCCGGCGAAACCAGTCCCTCGCCCGGCCGATACGCCGTCATCCGCGCCGCCTACGCCCACTGGCTGACGATCCCGGCTCTCAACCGTCCGCGAGACATCGCGACGCACGAGCAGTTCTGCCGGCGCTACGGGACGACGACCGCGCAGCTCCTCGCGTGGGAAGCGCAGCCGGACTTCATGGAGAAGGTGCTCGCGAGCAACGACCACTGGATCACGAAGCGGTCCGAGGTCATGGCCGCGCTGTTCAAGCGCGCCACCGACACGACCGACGGTGAGCAGCTCCTCTACGCCGCCGCGTTCCTCGAGGCGATCGGAGACCCGAAAGCCGCGCGAATCAGGCCGCCGGTGAAGAAATGAACGCCATCAACCCGCTCATCCGCTTCAGCGACACCGAGTCGAAGCCGGGGCAGCCGGTCACGTTTCGCGTGGACCTGCTGCCCCTGTCGCTGAACTACTGGTCGCGCTCATTCTGGACCGTGCGCGCGCGCGAGGCAGCCGACACCAAGATCGTCGTTCACGCCGCGCTCGGAGTGAAACTGCGCCAGTGGGTCATGCTCAACGGCGTGTGGTTCCGCGAGCCCGTCTCCATCGCGCTCGTGTACTTCATCGGCGAGAAGGTCCAGACGAAGGTGGGCATTCGGCGCCGACACGCGAACCTCGACGTGGACAACCTCGTGCCGAAGCACATCATCGACGCGATGAAGGGCGTGCTCATCGCCGACGACAACCGCAAGCTCGTCCCGCTCGTCTCGCAGGAGGCAGTGGACGTGAGCGGGGCCGGCGGATACACCGTCGTCACCGTCGCGCCGTACTCGAGGGCGTGGTGAGCGGGAAGCGCCAGGTCACGATCGACGAGCTGCGCGGGAACTACCCGCTCTACGCCGAGGGCGCGCTCAAGATCGTGACGAAGCAAGGGAAGCTGCTCCCGCTCGTCATGAACCACTCGCAGCAGGTGGTGCAGGCCGAGGTCGAACGCTGCGAGCGGCAGGGGCTCCCGGTTCGCATCATCGAACTGAAGGCCCGCCAGACAGGCCTCTCGACCGACGCCGAAGCGCGCATCTTCCACCGCTGCCACCTGCGCGAGAACCGCCGCGCGATCATCATGGCGCACGTCGAGGAGTCGGCGAAGTCCATCTTCGACATGACGCGCAACTTCTACGAAAACCTCCCCGAAGGGCTTCAGCTCCCGAAGCGGTACTTCACGAAGCGGATGATCCAGTTCGCGGGCTCGAACTCATCGCTCCGCGTCGTCATGGCGAACAAGGCCGGCGGACGCGGCATGACAGCGCAGTACCTCCACATGAGCGAGATCGCGTTCTACACCAAGCTCAAGGGCATCATCGCCGCCGTGCAGCAGGCCGTGCCGTCCGAGCCGGATACGATGGTCATTGGCGAGAGCACGCCGAACGGCCACAACGAGTTCTACGAGTGGTGGGTGGACGCGAAGGCCGGGAAAAACGACTTCACGCCCATCTTCATCCCCTGGTACTCCGAGCCGACGTACCGGCGCCGCGTGGACCAGTGGACGGGACTCGGCACGCTCGACGAGGACGAGCAGGAACTCCGGCACCTGTACAAGCTCGACGACGAGCAGCTTCAGTGGCGCCGGTGGTGCATCGCGAACAACTGCCGCAACGACGCCGAGACGTTCCTTCAGGAGTACCCGAGCGACGACCGCTCGTGCTTCCTCGCCTCCGGCCGCCCGGCGTTCGACCGCAAGGGCGTGCAGGTGTACCTGTGCATGTCGGGGCTCGAGGTGGACCCGGCCACGCAACAGCGCGCCGAGGTCCCGATGCTCATGGACCTCGAGTGGGACCCGGAGAAGAAGGCGCCGCGCTTCACCCCGAGCACACGACCCGGCGGCGAGCACGGCTGCCGCATCTACGAGCCTCCGAAGGAGCGCGTGCGGTACACGCTCGGAATGGACATCGCCGAGGGCGTCAAGGGCGGCGACCGCAGCGCGATCGCGGTGTTCAACCGCATGAGCCTCGACTACGACTTCTTCTGGTACGGGTGGGTCCCGCCCGAGCAGCTCGCCGTGTACGGCTACTGGCTGTGGCTCTGGTACAACCGGGGGACGGTCATCCCCGAGTTCAACAACCACGGCTACACGACGATCATGGAGTTGGAGAACCTCGGCTGCACCGACATCTGGCGCCGCCCGGACAGCATGGAGAAGGGCGTCGCGGTGCCGACCGACCGGCTCGGCTACCTCACCAGCGTCAAGACGCGCGACCCGCTGTTCAACGGCCTGCGCGAGTACGTCAGCAACATCGCGAAGCCCGACCGCAAGCACATGAGCGGGCGCATCCGCGACCCCGAGTGCGTGAAGGAGTTCCTGTCGTGCGTGTACGACAAGGGGCGCATCGACCACCTCGACAATGCCCGCGACGACGTGGTTGCCGCCGCGGCGCTGGCCCTGTTCGCGCACCGTGGCACGAAGGACAACCCCATCGCGCCGCTCCAACCCGAGGACGTGCGGATGGCGCTCGAGCGCGCCGCCCGAAGGCGCGGACCAGGGGCGCAACTCTCGCTCGCCGAGATGATCGCCGCCGGCGTCACGGCCGAGGAACTTGAACGCTACGACGAGGAGCAGGAAAATGCGCGCCGCGGGCTCGAGCGACGGCTCGGCGGGAGGATGGGGTGAAGATCGAGAACTCGCTGGAAGGCAACATCACGTTCATCCCGAACGCTGCCGGAGACGTGCTCTGTCTGCACTGCCAGCGGCAGGACAACATCCACCGTCGCGGCATCAACGAACTCATCGGCTGCGAGCCGCAGATGGGCGTGCGGCTGTACATCCACGAGCGGGAGCTTCACGGCATGGACTCGACGGTGTTCATCGAGAAATACTACCGGGCGCACGCCGCTGCGATGCGCGGAGAGGAGGCGCACTGATGGCGAAAACCTTCCTCGTCTGCGGACACTACTGCGAGGGCGACCGCGTTCATGCCGAAGGTTTCTTCGAGTGCCCGCACGGCTGCGGTCAGCAGGAAGTGGACCCGTCGGGACTCGGAATGGACGTGAACCAGTTCATCCCCGACATCCCGGAGCACTTCAACCAGAGCACGAACTGCGTCGTGAAGGGCCGCGCGCACCTGCGGCAGATTCAGCGTGAGAAGGGGCTGTCCGACTACGACCCGAAGGAACACTCGGGTCCTCCGACCGATTGGAGCTGAAGATGGCCTTCAAGTCGTTCACCAAGCGGTTCGACGACGGACGCATCTTCACGGCGACCGATCGGATCAAGCCCGCCGACGCCTTCAAGTACCCCGTCGGCATCAAGGACGACGACGCGCTGCGGACGTGGGTGTACAACTGCTACCAGAAGTCGTTCTCGGCGATGGTCCCCGAGTTCGCCCGGATGCGGATGAACGAACGGTTCTACTCCGGCTTCCACTACCTGAACCCGAACGACAACTTCAACAACGAGATCACGAACTACGCCTTCTCCATCGTCGAGACGGTGTGGCCGGAACTCGTGACCGAGCGGCCGCGGCCCGTCATCCGGCCGCGCTTCGGCTCCATCGCGAACTACAACCGCATCCAGAAGCACCAGAAGCTCGCCTCGTGGTGCATGGACATCACGGGGTTCGACCGCTACCGGCGCCACGGAATGCGCTCGAAGCTCAAGTACGGCTGGAACGTCGCGCTCATGGTCGGCGACCCGAGGACCGGCCTGCCGTTCCCGAAACACTGGTCGAACTGGCACTACATGCCGAACCCCTCGGCGACGAAGCCCGAGAACGCGATGTACCACTTCCTCGCAGGGCCGGTCGCGCGCCCCACGGTCGAGGTCGTGTTCGGTCGCAAGGTGAAGCCCGACGACTTCGCCTCGCCCGGCTACCAGGTCCTCATCCAGAACTACTACGACTACTACGCGGCGCGCGACATCGACGGCTACACCGCGCTCCCGTGGGTCACGTCGGCGACCTCGCAGGACACCGGGCTCGACGGTGAGCCGGCCGCCATCCAGACCGGCGACGTGTGGCTCGTCCCCGGCAACGGCCAGACCATCTACGGCGCCGACACCGTGTTCCTCTCGCAGATGGTGTTCCGCGACCTGTCGAAGATGAAGGTCGCGTACATGGGGACGTGGCGCCTGCCGTCGGGCATCCAGCACGAGGGCATTTGGGAGGGCGAGGAGCCCATGACCGAGAGCGGCTGGCGCGTCGCCACGATCGCCGCCGACGGCACCGTGCTTCAGTGCAAGGAACTCGACGCCGCGTGGGGCGGCCCCGGCATCGTCATCGGCCACGACTACGAGCACGAGGACCGCTACTTCGGTTTCGGCGAACTCGACCATGTGCTGTCGAAGATTCGCGCGATCAACCGCCAGTACCACCTGCTCGACGAGGCCAGCCAGTTCGAGCTGCTGCCCATCATCCTGCGCGACCAGGACTCGGCGACCGACCTGCACCGCGGCAACTTCATGCCCGGCGACACGGTGACGAAGAAGCACGGCTCCGAGGTCAAGACGCTCGACGTGAACGGCATCGGTCCGCACCAGTTCGCGATGCTCGAGCGCCGCATGGCCGACGTGGACGTGGTGTCGGGCGTGCATGACGTGCAGCAGAGCCAGCGCCCGGCAGGCATCGAGGCTGCCGCGGCCATCCGCTCGCTGATGTCGCAGGCGCTCAAGCGCACGAACGCGAAGCTGCCTCAGCTCCTCGACGAGATGGCGCAGATCGTGAAGTGCCAGCTCGGATACATGAGCCGCAAGCTCGACGGGCAGATGATGGCGATGGCGCGCGACGGCGAGGAGCTTCCGATCCGGCGCGGGGAGTTCGAGTACGAGTTCGACCTGTCGTTCGACATCCAGTCGGCGACGGCTGCTGGTAAGATGCTCGCGGCGGAGGAACTGTTCGCGCTGTACGATCGCGGCATCGTGGACGAGCAGTACGTCATCGAGCAGCAGGAGCTTCCCGGCGCGAAGGAACTCATCCAGCGCGCCATGCAGCGTCGGCAGGAGGAGATGCAGGTCCAGCTCATCGCGGCGCTCGCCGGAGCGAAGGAGAACGCCGGGGGATCGAAGGGCGGCGGCGCGAAGCCGAAGTCCAGCAGCGACAAGGGCGAGATGTCGAAGTCTCGCAAGCAGACCGCGGGCACGCGGTAGGAGGACACCATGCCGAAGGGTGTGACGAAGCTGCTGTCGGACGGCGCCGCGAAGCGCAAGGACCCCGGCGTGGCGATGCCGAAGGGTGGCACGAGCAAGCGCCCCGCGAACGGCGCGGACCCCAGGCCGAGCGGTTCCATCACCCGCCCGAACGCCGCGAACACGCGCGCTCGCGCCGCGGGCTCGCTGCTCGACCGTCTCCCGAAGATGCCGAAGGGCAAGAAGAAGTAGGCGCACTCCGCGCGCGTGTCGTACCATCGCGCGCAACCGAGGAGGTTCACCGTGGGAATGCTCGAAGCCCCGCCCGCGATCGCGGGAGTCGATGGCCCCGACCGGCAGCCGCGCGACATCCAGACGCTCCTCGAGGAACTGGACGCCGCCCTGTGGGCCGACGGCGTGCTCGCGCCGGACGAGCAGCGCCTCATCGCCGCGTTCTTCTACAACCAGAAGCAGAAGATCGCCGCGATGATGCAGCAGCAGGAGCAGGGCGCCGGCGGGCCGGAGCAGTTCACGCCGGCCGCGCAGGGGATGCAGGGTGAGGAGGAGCCGCTGACCGCCGGAGCGCCCGGCGCGGGCGGCGACTCGGACTTCGAGGACTACCAGCCGTGAGTGAACCGAACGTGACGACGAGCGGGGGAGAGTTCAACATTCCGATGGACCTGCCGGAGGCCGAGCAGCCGGAAGTGGCGCAGCCTTCGACGCGGTTGAGCGAGACGCTCGACGCGCTCTCCAAGATGGCGGGCCTGCCCGCGCCCGGCGAGAAGGCCGAGCCGGAGCCGGAGCCTGCGGCGAAGGAGGAGCCCGCGGGCACCACCGAGCCGTCGGAGATCGACAACATCATGGCCGCGCTCGAGGACGAGCCGCAGGCCATCAAGGACGCTGTGCGGGCCGCGCTCGAGAAGGGCGTGAAGCTCGAGGCCGCGCTGGCCGAAATCCAGACCGAGCGCGCCGAGGCCCGCGATGCCACGGAACTGAAGGCCGCCGAGGACAACCTCGTGGCCGAAGTGTCGGAACTCGCCGAACGCTACCCCGGTTTCACGGAGGAGGACCTCCGCGTGACCCTGACGGCGATCAGCAAGATGCCGAAAGCGACTGCCGAAGCCCTGACCTTCGAGGAGGCTGCCGTGCGCGCGCTCGGCCGCGATGTCCTCGAGGCTCGTCGGACGGGTACGCCTGCGCTCGGAGGCCGCACCGCGGCCGACCCCGCCGGCCGCACCGCCGATCCGGCCGTCATCATCGGCGACGCCACTCCCGGCCCCGGCGCGGCTGAAAAGCCGTTCGACGCGGGCTCGGGCGGAGACTTCATGGACATCGCCAACCACATCACGAAGCACGCGGGCGCGAGCCTCGTCAGCCGGTGATGTAGGACGGCAGGAGGAATCACATGCCGACCACCTCGATCAACTGGGATCAGGTCAGCACGCACGTCCAGGACAAGATGATCCCGCGCGTGCGGAACAACGTGTTCAACGCGAACGTCGCGTGGTACCGGATGAAGGATCGCGTCGAGAAGTTCTCGGGCGGTCGCAAGATCGTGTACCCGCTCGCGTTCGAGCCCGAGGGCGGC
>Ga0116147_1005839_pt1 | contig 10295 bp, 20 predicted proteins | sample AD_JPNHG3_MetaG_FD_89749 | JGI IMG/M metagenome (GOLD analysis project Ga0116147, IMG submission 89749) | Active sludge microbial communities of municipal wastewater-treating anaerobic digesters from Japan - AD_JPNHG3_MetaG | ecosystem: Engineered > Bioreactor > Anaerobic > Digestate | place...
TAAAGGGTTAGCGTACAGGCTCAATAGACCAGAAAAAGAAATGGAAGACTTTATTACTAAGTGGTATGAGATTTATAGTAGTGTAAAGTTGTTTAATAAACAAATAACCTCTTTTGCTATTGCTAATGGTTATGTAGTTACTCCATTTAATAGAATACGACATTTGCCTGACATCTTCTCTTCTAATGGAGGACTAAAATCTCATGCAATACGACAAGCTAATAATTTTATAATACAGAGTACTGCATCTGACATGACTTTGATGTCCTTAATACAAATTCACAAATTTTTAACAACACACCCTGAATATGATGCTAAAATATTGTCAAGCGTACACGATAGTATTGTACTTTCAATTAGACAAGATCAAGTAGTAGAGTTGTTAAAGATATTTAAAACTTTCATAGAGTCTTATTCTTATGATTGGATGCAAGGAATAACTATGGAGGCAGAATTTTCAATAGGAACAAACTATGCAAATCAGGCTACTATTGATGAAATATCTGAAACAGGTATAGTAAAAGCCTTATCCTCATTAGGCGGTGAAATTGATGAATTTGAACCTTTTGAAGACGAAACTAATTTTTAAAGGTATTGCTGGTGGTGGAACGGAAGCACGTTTTATTTGTCCTTTTTGTACATCTAATGGTTATGGAGCAGATCATAGAGGACATTTATACGTAAATATAAATACAGGTAACTTCATGTGTCACCGTTGTACTGCTAGAGGCACTGGAGGATATTTAGAGAAATACTTAGGATTGCCCCCATCTTTTTTGACTACTAAATCACCAGAAATACCAAAACAACTTACCGTAACTAAAGAAACTATAGATGAAGTAGTGGATAGAGTAGTACGATTATCTGAAAATGGTTATAATTATTTAATCTCAAGAGGCTTGTCAGATGAACAAATAATAGGCTATAAATTTGTAGAAATACAAAATATAGATGATAGGGTATGTATTCCCTTAATATTAGATAATCAAATATTAGGATTTCAATGTAGAACATATTCACAAAAAAATCCAAAGTACTTATTTCAGCCAACACATATAAAAATTCATGATACATTTTTTCAATGGGATATAGCTAAATATTATAAAAAAGTATATTTAGTAGAAGGTATTTTTGATGCTATATCTATTGGATTAAATGCAGTAGCATTGTTTGGACATTATTTATCTAATAATCAATTTAAGTTATTAATTAATAGTGACATAGAAGAAGTAGTAGTAGTTTTAGATAGAGATACTGAAAAAGAAAGTATTGCTATGAGTAAAAAATTAAGTAGTTATTTTAATAAGGTTGGATATTTAAAATGGGATAATATTCCTAATGAATTAAAAGATATTGATGATATTAATAAGATTTATGGGAATGAGGGAGTAAAATTAGTATTAAAACATCAAATTCAACCAATTTAATAAATGCTTTATTAATATTAACTAAAAATGAAATCTTATTTAATAAAGTAAAAGATAATTATTTACATGGAAGTGGATTATATTATCCCACTACATATGATATATTAATATCTAATGAAACTGTAGATATAATGTTAAGAACTTATAAAAGCATTTATTATGATTTTTTTGATAATGATGATGATGTTTTAGATAATATTTTACTAACATTAGAATCTTTTAATATGAATTTACATAAATTATTATAGGAGGTTTCGATGAGTACTGAAAGTGTATTTACTTCTGATATAAATGAAGCTTTTAAAGTAAATTTAATTAAAACATGGGGAACCGACAAAGAAATAGCAGACATAGCTAGTATAAGTTATGGGAAAGACTCAGCCCAATACGTTGAAAGATTACTGAAATACCTAATAGTCAATAAACATTTTAGTCCTTTTGAACATGCAGGTTTTACTTTTTACATTAAATTACCAATCTTTATAGCTAGGCAACTTTTACGGTATAGACATATATCTGTAAATGAAATGAGTAGAAGATATACGACAAATACAAATAAACCTTTTGAGTTTTATATTCCAAACGAATTAAATACTTATAATGATTTTTCTACAAGCAGCGTACCTTTATCAGTAAGGTTAATACAGTCTTTAGTGAAAGAATATGAATACTATATAGATATGAAGATAAAACCAGAGTTGGCTAGAACTATATTACCGGTAAACTTATTAACTGAAATGTATCTATCTGTAAATATACGAGAGCTTATGCACATACTATATCAAAGACTTGAGTCTCACGCACAAAAAGAGATAACAATAATTGCAGAGTTAATGTTAGATTATTTTAAAGATGAATTTCCAATAAGCTCTGCTTACTTCTTAGAGCTATACAAGGAGGATTAATTGTGAGTAATGAAGCACTAACATGGGCAATTAAGTACTATAATGCAGTAACAGACCCATTAGATGTTTATCAAACTAGCAAATTTAAAATTTATCGTGAAAATGCTTTATATTACGGTGCGTTACACGATGAAAACTCTAAAACTTGGATATATAAAGCAGATATATACTTAATAAAACATAGAGAGTATATATTAGATAAACTTGGAGAGTTTTTTGACATGAAAATAGATAAATTTTTACATTTGGAAAATTATGCTTATGAACTGAAAAGTCCATTACAAATAATTAAGGAGGATGACTAATGGGAGAAAAAATTAAAGCCATGTCTGAACTTAAATTTAGTTTACTAAATAAAACTCCTATGACAATAAGAGCAAATGTATTGTTAGAGCTTATAGAGGGAAATACTGCATTTGAAAATGAATGTCTGATTACTGTAGATAGAGATTTAGTTGAAAAAGATCCTTCTGTAAAACAAATAATACCATATATAGTGCTTGTAGATTATGATAACTGCATAGTATCCTATAGAAGAAAAGGAAGTGAAAATAGGTTACTAGGTAAAAACTCTATAGGTTTTGGAGGGCATTGGAAAGAAAGTGAAACTTTTATGGAATGCTTAACAAGAGAATTAAAAGAAGAAATAAATTTAGACATAAATCTAATAAACGAATTATATCTACTAGATTTAATATATACTGAAGAAAGTGAAGTAGACAAAGTACATGCAGGAGTATTAGTATTGGGAATACTACCCCCCTTACATACTTCAAATCTAACCGCATCAGAAGAGATAGCACATGTAAGTGTTGAAGATATAGATGATTTAGATGTACTAAAATTAGAAAACTGGAGTTTAATAGCGTATAGTTATCTAGTAAATGCCATAGAGCTAAACAAAAAACTAAATCTAGGTCACTTTACAGATCTTTTGTTATCGGAGGATTATAATGATTAATTCTAAGCAAGTAACACAATTATTAATAGTGGCTATAATAGTGGCTATACTTGTATTTGCAATAATTATATTTATAATAGCCCCTTTCTTAGTATTATTGATTATGCTATTGCTTAACTTTGCATTCTCTTTGAACATAACACTAACTTACTGGCAGCTTGTAGCGGCGGGAGTGGCTATGCAATTAATAGGAGTGCTGCTAGCACCTACTCTGCGCCCACACAAAAATTAATTGAACTGTAACACGGGCAGTGAACGCCCGTGTTATACTACTATTAAGGGGGAAGATGTAATGAGGATTCAGGTACTGACACGGGCTGCCGCACAATTACTCTCTCCTGACGAGAAATGTGCAATTATTTCAATAACTAATACACCTGATGATATAATTAAATTTGAATATAACAATAATATAAAAGGAGTTTTGAGATTACACTTTTACGATGAAGACCATATATCTATACTACAATATAATGATGCTACTAAACTTAAACTGTTTAAAACAGCAGATGCTTTAAAAGTACTTACTTTTTTTGAAAGTGTTAAAGATAAAATTGATGTCTTATATATCCATTGTCAAGCAGGCATCTCTAGATCCCCTGCGATAGCAGCAGCACTGTGTGACCTTTATGGTATAGAGTCTAGTGCTAATTGGTTTTTTAACTACTCACCTAATTTTTTTGTATATAGAAAAATGATGGATTCTTGGGAACTTTTTATTGAAACAAAGGGGGAAACAAAAGAAGATGATGGTATTTGATAAATTAAATCAGCTTTGGATAGATAAACCAATAGCTGAATTAAAAGCTGAAGATTTAATTAAACATACTGACGAACAAACCGCTATTGTAGAAAAAATAACTATTGATACTAATAATACTATAATTGTGTACCTTAAACCATACTTAGGGGGAGAGTCAAATGATTTATAAACTAACTTATACTGATCCAGAACTTAAAGAAATTCTTAAAACTAAGTGGAATCTCAATGCCGATACTATATATATACGAGGACTATCATTTTCTGAGGATCTTATTAATTGGAGCGATCCAAATTTTGAACTAGCAGTATTGCTGGAAATGGAACTGGCTACCAAAACAGGAGATGACATTGTTATGGAAGCGACAGACATAGAAGATCCTAGAATGACTATAGAGTCTTTATTTCAAAAAGATGGTGAACTTACTACATTCTCTAAAGCACTAGAAATGTTTAATTGGACACCTACAGATAAGGGTATATTGGATGAAAATAACAAACTAGTAAAAATGTATGGCGTATCAGCTAATGTACCTATTCTAGCATTTAGTGAAACTTCAGACAAGGGACTTTTGGCTGCAGACAATTATTTAATAATACAGGATAGAAATAATTTGTCTACTTATAATATGGATACACAAACTAATATACTACCGTTGGAAGGTGATTTGTTTGAAAAATACATGACTCTTGTAAAATCTATGTTTAAAGCAATATCTGACATGTCAAATAATGAGGAGTAATTATGGTAAGCTTAATACATAAAGATAAAATCCCGTATGAGCATGTTAGGGTTGACAGTTATACTAATAATAATACAGTTTTAGCTAAATTACACTATGTTAATACTACAGAGGAAAAATTTACTCAATTCCCCACATTAAACCATTTTACAGGCGGTATTTATATTTTTATGAAAAATAGATATACTCTTATCTATCCTACGGCTACTAGACTATTGTTAGAACCAGTACCATGTGAATTTAATGTCTGCACAGATTATATAGAAGGTAATTATGTAATACCTTATATTTTTGAAGGTAAAGTGTATTATTCAGGGCAGTATAAATTTGAAGACGAGGCTGTGGAGATAGCAAAGTACTATTCAATAGAAGTTCATTATTCTTTTATTAAATATTGTTTTACTAAAAACATATATTTAACATTTGTAGCTATTCCAGAAGATGGAGTATATGAGAGGGGGTTATATTTAGCATATTCACAAGATTTTAATGGTAATATATATCCTTTAACTAAATCTTTTGAGACTAATAAAACTTATGTATATGGGAATGTAGAAGTTCCAAAACTTATAAATACTGTTAATTGTTATAATATAAAAACTAAATCAGAACTGTTGAGTTTTTACAATAAAAATATAAATTTCTCTACATTTTTAGTTAATTTTGATAATAAAAGCTATATAGTAAAGCCTGTAATTAAAGAAAATATTAATAAAGAGCTATTAGATTGGGCTAGATTAGTTATAGAAGATAGGGAAAATGAAATACCTGATGAAGAAATAAAACGAATATTAGTAATAATGTTTGATGATATAGTTACACTATATTTATCATTTAAGGACATGGTTAAAAAATACAGATCTAAATCAGCTATTTTAAAAGATATTGAATTTTTGCCTCATTATTTTAATACAATGTTATTTTTATTTGATGGAAAAGAAACTGAAGCTATGGAATTGCTAAATAGATATTATTTTAATAGAGTTATAGAAGTTTTTAATCTAGATATGAATACGGAGGAGTATAAAAGTTATGTTTAAAATACCTATAAAACAGTCTTTTTTATTAAAATTAATTGAAAATGAGCTTAATTATCCTAATTCAGCTAACTACATACGAAGAGATTACTTAATATCTTGTATAGAAAAGTTTTTAGATATGGATCTATCTACTTTAGTTTATGAAAATTACAGTTACACTGAAGGAGATTCCCTAGGCATCTCATCAGTAAATATTATAGAAGAAAAAAGCATGTATTTAATTCATGTTCATGGTTTTATTAATAGTCAGGTAGACGTTACTATTATTTCAAAACCTAAAATTGATAACAGTCTAATATGGCAGCAATAACTAGGAGGTATGCGTGGTTTATAAAGTAGTATCTAAGGAGTACCCAGATTATATAATTTGTTATTTTAAAGGCTTACAAATGTCTAAAAATGGTACAGACTGGTATGATCAGACACTAGAGGATTTAATGATTTTATCTGAATTAGAAAAAAATAATCAATTTGCTTTTGTACCTGCTCCTGAAATTGAAGATGATAGAACGCCTGTAGCAAAATACCTCAATAGAACTGATTTACTATCTCTTGAAAACGCATGTAAAACAATAGGGTTTAATTACTATAATACTGATAAAGGAGGAATGTTAAATTGTAAAAGAGAAGATGAGAAAGCACATAAATTAACTGGAATATATGATGGGGACGCTACTGTTATAGTTTACTGTCCTACCTGTAACTGTGGATTAGTTAATATGCTAGCGTTGCTATTTGTAGTTGATGATCTGTCAACAGAATTACTTACAGTTGATATATCTGATGATGTTGTATGGAGATGTATAGATGAAAATGAATTAAATGAACTTTTAACTCTATTAGAAAATAACAAAATAGGTATAAGTCTAAATAAAGGAGATGAGTAATCATGGAAAAGGATTTTTCTAAAAAAGATACACTTATTAACAGGCTATCAGATACGATAGCCGACCTGCCCCCAAGCCACGTAGATATAATTTTAGATTTTTTTAATTGTCAAATTGATGCTTTAGAAGTATTTATTCATAAACAGTATGATTACGGGCCGAATAACGTAGCTAACTTTGGAGATGTAGGTATTCTTATTAGACTAAATGATAAAATAGAAAGACTAAAAAATCTAATGATGTCTCAAAGTAAGGTACATAATGAAAGTATAGCAGATACTTGGCTGGATATAGCCAATTATGGATTAATAGGGCTTATGTGCAAGGAAAACTTATGGCCGAATGTAAATAAGTTTACTATAAGTAAAGAATTAGAAAGGAAGGCTAGCCAATGAGGTATGAAAGGGCCTGCCCATTATGTAAAAATAAGTACGTTGTATGCTGTGGTCAAGTAAATCAAAGCTTTACCTGCCCTACGTGTGGGTACTATTTAACTCCAGATCTAAATAAATGTGTACCTAAGAGCCCTAAGTAAATCTACAGAGGCTAATATTAATCTTGGAGGTTAGTTATGATATTGGGAAGCACAAAATGCTGAATGTTTTGATAGGTTTTGTCGCCGTAATTGGTTTTATAGCTTTGATGGTGTTCTTTGTCATTTGGAGTCAACAGAAAGAAAAATACTACTGGATAGTTATCAGAGACGATAAGGTAGTATCTAGCGGCTATTACTTTTATATCCCTAGAGTAGGAGATACTGTATATTATTATCTTTTAGATGATTTTGGAGAAATTACTCCGTGGATGGAAACAGGGGTTGTACTTAGTATATGTATAAAAGCCAGTAAAAAAGAAACCAACATCTGCATTACTACAAAAGCGATAGACCAAACATTTGGTGAAGTAGATTGAACGAGTATCGGCAGGTTTTAATATCTGCCGATACTTATTGAAAAACTAATACTTGACAGTATTTGCTAAAAGGCATAAAATATTTATACTTTGTGGGAGGTAATATAATGATTCTAAAAATCGAAAGTAAGTATGGTAATAAAAGTACCACATACATTGATAAAATAGACACTCTTGATTTTGATACAGGATTTTTTATAGATACAACTCTCAAAACTGTATGGGAATTAACTGCAAATACTACATCTAAAATGTCCCCTGAATTTATAGATAGTTTTGATACTGTATTCATAGGAGATACGCCTAATGAGCCTACAGCTATAGAAATTTCAGGCAATACAACATGTGGCACTCATGCTACGAGAATAGAATATATACAGTTAGGTATTAGGCAAACTCTATTAATAGATCAAAATCTTTCCATATATCTACTGACAGACAACGGATTTCTGTTATCAGAGTTTTAGGAGGTATTTTATGATGGATATTCGTAAAAGGATAATGGCCCGCTTGAAATACGAGAAAGAACATCCTGTAAGAACATTTTTGAAAAATCTCTTTTGGAGATGGCCTGTACACGTACTCCCTCGTAAAATAAGGGACACTTACTATAATATAAAATGCTTCTTTCAGAGACACGTTAAAGGGTTTTCAGATGAGGATATATTCTGTGCTGACGATTATATAACCGAAACACTGGCTAAGATCTTGGATGCATTTCTAGAATCCCGTACAGGATACCCTTATGGTATGACTGATAAAGAGTACGAGGCTAAAATCAAACGCATATCCAACGCCTTTAAGAGCTACACACTTTTAGCCGATGAAAAAACGAAAGAGATAAACGCACTAGCTGAAAGACATGTAAACGAAGAGATAACTTACGAAGAATATCATGTATTGGTAAAAGAAATACACGCAAAATATGATAAACTATATGACGAAGCATTTGAAACTATGGGAGAGCTATTCAAAGACGGTTTCATACGCACCCTTTGGGATTAGGAGGTAAAAAACATGACTCTTGAAGAGAAAGCTATTAGATTGAGGCAGCTAGTTATTAAGACAATGGGAGACAGAGGTTTTGCCGAAGACGAGTACGAACTTACAATAGTAACAGGAGAAACTCAGGTACGGGGTCGGTTTGCACTGCCTTTTATTATAGGTAAATCACGCAAGTATAACTGTGTGATTTACCTGTATGAAGAGTTGAATGACGATTGGCCCGGTATAGAGCTATACCCTTATACAGGTGCAATAATTCCCTTTGATGAAGATATTTTTTGGTTGGATGGAATATTGAATTTTACAGATACTTTAAAAGCTGAACTAAGGTTTGATGCCTGCCTGTATCAATCAGCAGATGAGGGGGTAAACCAATGAATAGCTGTTCTCTTAAACATAAATTAGTTTTGGAAATGTTCTCTCATTTTGAAGATCCTACATGTTTGAAAATTATTTTAGTAGAAACCGAAGACAAGTTAAAGGCAGTATCTTATGATACTCTAGGAGAAGACCAGTTATTTATAGCTTTTAGTGAAAGCTATGTGTACCATGTCCTGATAATTAACAAACACGTTGAAGTAATCTCTGCTCCTCGCAATCCACGAGTATTGCTGACTGAAGATATGGAAACCTGTGATCTAGCTGTTGAACTTATAGGGGATATTTAGATGAGTATAAACAAATATATCAGAACACCGAAAATAATAGAAGCAATACAGGTTTTGGACGAGACTGTAGCTGAAGCAATTTCATGGTTGCAAGCCAATAAACAACAGATAGAGGTAAAATACAGTGTACATGATTATCCTTTTGAATCTTATATAGGATTAGTAAAGCTCAAGGGAACTTTGTATGCTAGAAGGGGCGATTATATTGTCCGCACTGCTGAAAACTATTTCTATGTTTGCGATCAAAAAACGTTTGAAGAGACATTTGAGTTATATAACAAGGAGGGAGATTTATGAATGTAGGCGATTATGTATATGTTAAACACGAAGTAGAACAAGGCCGTTGCACACCATACAAAATAAAGAAGTTCATTAAAGGGACTGTACTGCTTGAAGGTAGGGAAATGGAGACTTGTTTTAAATACAACGACCTTTTATCTGTAGACGAGGGCAGGAAGATACTAAAAGACTACTTTTCTAATCAGGTAAAGGAGTATCAGAACGCTTTAGATGATTTAGAGGTTGCTACAAAAAAATATAAGAGGAAAATAGAAAATAAAAGATACGTATGTATAGCAAGAGATCTCATACAGAACAGGCTTATAGCATACGAAGTGGTGGACGCTACTGACACGTCGGTGTATATTGAAACAGCAGAGGGAATAATACAAGTATCTAACTCTCACGCTTATACACTTTCAGACGCAATATCTCAATTAAGAACAAAACTCTTCATGGCAAACAGAACAGTCTCAGTACTCAAGCCGTTGATGAAAAATTTAGAATCTTTAGATACAGAAGATATTATAAAACTCTATAGATATAGGAGAGAGGAATAATGGACATATCATGTCAAGAAGCAAGACTACTATTCAAGCTACGTGAAGTGCGCAGACTACGGGGGATATACAATACTTACAAGAGTTTATTCTGCAAAGACAGGACTCCTGCAGAGCAGATACAGACAAACTCTATACAGTCTCAACA
>Ga0116147_1005844_pt1 | contig 10291 bp, 12 predicted proteins | sample AD_JPNHG3_MetaG_FD_89749 | JGI IMG/M metagenome (GOLD analysis project Ga0116147, IMG submission 89749) | Active sludge microbial communities of municipal wastewater-treating anaerobic digesters from Japan - AD_JPNHG3_MetaG | ecosystem: Engineered > Bioreactor > Anaerobic > Digestate | place...
AAGTAATTGTTCCTGATATAGTCGTTGATTCTTCTGTTTCTTTCAGGGCAAACGCTTCTGACATACCTGATAAAAACCCTGAAAGAAAAGACCCCGAAAGTTCTTTCCCTGTTCGTCTTATCACTTCTCCGTTCACTCCAAGTATTCCATCCTCTCCTGTCAAATACCCGTTTATTGGTTTCTCTATTGCTTTTCCATCGGGGTAAATAAAAGAAAAAGAGACAAGTTGAACGATAGCACGAGCAGAGTTGATGTCTGCAACGCATTTTCCTATCACAAACGCCCCTTTAAGAGGCACTCGGGACATTTTTGGCCCATAAAATGCCTCATCAACAGACACCAAAACAGGTAAAGGATTACTTTTATCCCCGGGAGCATAAACTCCTGTTAAGAGTGTTCCTCTTACAAAAGACCCAGCAGGTAAGAAAATTGTTTTCTCCTTTCCCCCTGTTGTTTTCTTAAAAGAAGACACTTTTAATGAAGGGGGAGGAGGAGTTTGTTCTATTTCTAACTGCCCCTGTTGTGGTAAAATTTCCTCTATCCTGCTTTCTATATTTCTTGACAGGTTTTCTTCTACTTTTTTTGCTACTTCATCTCCTATGACCTGTAATTTATTATCTACATCAACCTGTGATTGCCTCATCGCTTCTATTTGTTTCTCTAAATCCTCTATTCTTTTCTGTTGTTCGTCTACCTGTGAAAGAACTCCCTGTTGTTTCTGCTCTATTTGTTCTGTGTAAATCTCTCCTGATGGAACTCCTAAAAGTCCCATTGGTTGTTCTCCTACTGGTTGTGGTTGTTGTGTAGAAGACATTTTTTTTGTTCCCATCCGAGAAAGAAAAATAATGAAAATAACACCAAAAAGAAGGATTAAAAGCATTATTGGGGCATTTTTCCCTTTTAAGATACTTAATTTACTGACTTTTATTTCTTTCTCATCTGGCATTTTTAATTTCCTATAAAAAGTAAATATGCTTTTGTTTTTTCTTTCGGATTTAACACTTCTTTGTCAATTGAAATTGCTACTAACTTTGGAATAGATATTTGAGTAATTGGTATTATTACCTGTCCTTTTGATATGTTTTCTATTTCCCCCTCAATCCCCACAAACCCATCTGTGAACCTAAAAAGTTTATTTCCTTTTATAATAATTTTTTTGTCCTGAAAGAAAGTAGTATTTATTGTTTCTTCTGTTCCTGTCTCTGTTTTTCCTTGAAGTAATTGTTTGAGTGCTTCTTCCATTTTGGAAGAAATACTCATTTTGAAAGTACTAACTCTGCTTTCAACTTTCAAACAAACATCTTGATTATCACCAACTTCTTTGATGTAAATAGGATAAGTTTTCCCGCTTTCTCCTATAACAAAAACAAGCCCTTCCCAGAAACTTGATAGAAGAAAGAAGAACTTGTTATCAGAGACGCTATAACTTGCCACTCCTTCTGGGTATGAAGTAATGACCTGGGCAATCGGTTCCGGGAACTCAATCATACTTTGAGTATTTTCCTTCAAATAGAAGTTTATTGTCTTACCTTCGCTAAACACTTCTACCCGTTCTGCTCTCGCTATCCCGATTGCTAAAAAAATACTAATAAATACCGCTTTCCTTAATTTCCACATTGTCTATCACCAATCCTGTTGGATTCATTGCTGTGGGAGACGCTTTTTTTACTGAAACTCCATAGGTATATACCTTATCTTTTACCTTCTCCTGTCCTATCCAGATAGTCCTTGCAACCTGAATTTCTACTAGAAAAGAATTGGAGTTCAAGGGTTTTGTGGATGTCTTAAAAATTGCCCCAGTAGAGTTCATCCTGCTTTTCGTCGCGGTTGCTACTTCATTGGCTAACACAGGACGGATTTTAGAGAGGAAGTTGGGAGAACATAATCTTTTCGCACTATCAAAAACGGCTTCTGCGTTTTCTCCGGTAAAGTTAGTGATGTTTGAGACAAACATCTTTGCGTATTCTTCTGCTAACGGAGAGTAGTCCACAATGGGAGACGCCAGTCCGCTTGTTCCATTGATATAGTATATGGGTTTGGGAGAAAGAGCATAAAAAAGCATTCCGACGATGCAGACAATTACACAGAGAGTTAGAGCCCAGCAGATAAGAACAGCGGTTTTTTGTCTTGTTTCCAACTGCTGGAATATGTTGTAGAACTTATCTTTTTCTACCATATCTTCCACCTCTTTTTTAGAGGAACAAGCCCCGGGATTTTTAGATTGAATTTTTTGTAGAGGTAGTGGGTCAAATATCCCTTTGGTTTGCCCTCTTTGATTTTTTTAATTATCACTCCAAGGACAATCGTTGTAGGAAGAGAAATGAGAATATCTGACACTGCTTGAAGAACTCCCAGCCAGATAAATAGAAACCCTATCTCTTCCATTTCCAGCCCTAAAAGAGTGAATGGTCTATCTATGTTTCTTGGACAAGGTTTCACCTAAATACGCTCTCCGCTATTTTTTCAGCAAAACCTAAAAATATCCCACCTACTATACATCCAATTGCAAGCCCCATTTTCCCCAGCATAAAAAATATCCCAGCCCCGATAAAACATCCAACAGCGAGGGTTTTTGCTACTGGGCCAACAAGGATATTCCGGAGCGTCTCCGCAAAATTAGTAATTTCACCTTCAACTCCACTTGCGGCAAAGGCATTATAGGTAAACAGAACTACTCCTACTACTACCAAGACCAACGCAATCTTCTTGGAGTTTCTCAAAACAAAATTAAGTGCCTTCCAACTGCCCATATCAATTCTCTCCTTAATTTCTCTCGCCTTCATCTTTTTCTCCTTTTGTTATTAAAAACCTAATAAACTCCCATACCCCAACCGTCTCTAACAAATCCATAACTCCTATATTATCTCCATCAGCCACTAAACAAAATGTTGGGTTTTTGCTTAATTCATCTTTTATAACTGGAAAGAACAGAGTTATTTTTATTTCTCTGTTATGAAAAGTTAAATAATCAACAGCAACAACATAATGTTGCCCTTCTATTTTTATTGGTTCTTCATCTTTCAGATTATTCAGTATCCGCAGAATCTCCTTCTCTTTTAATAGGTTCGTCATTGTTCCTCCCTTCCCCTACCGCTACTAATGAGCGGGTGGAGTTTATCCCGGCAACTTCGTTTTGGACTTCCTTAAATATGTTTTTAATTTCTTCTTTCACTATTGCGTTTATCTCTTTTGTCAGTTCATATTTTATTTCTTCTTCTGTTTTTCCTTCTGCAGGGGCTCCTGTTATTACTTCCACCTGAACATAAGTAAGCCCTTTGTTCAGGTCTTCAATTTCTCTAAATGCTTGTTTAGTTAGGTCAACAACCCTTAGTGGAAGCCAGTCCGCAGGTCCCCTGTCATTTACTCTAACAATAACCGACCTGCCATTGGAAAGATTTGTGATTTTTAAGCGGGAGCCGAAAGGGAAGGTTCTGGTTGCGCAGGTGTAGTAGTAAGGATTAAATATTTCACCATTTGCGGTATACTCGTTTAGAGGTTCTCCACCGCCATACCAAGACGCCAGTCCGTAGAAACTTTTCTCTGTTTTATCTGCTGAAAAAGAACACAAAGAAAGCGAAATAAAAAAGAAAAAAATAAATTCAATTTTTCTCACACTCACACTTTTCTCCTTTTGCCACACACGCTTTATTTTATCACTTTAATATAATTTTACCTACAATTATTTTCTTTGTCAAGTATTTCTTGACAGATAATAAATAAAAAAGGGGGAAACTCCTAAAAAGTAGGAGTTTCCCCCTTACAACTGTTAGAGGACTTGGGAAAAAATAGATTCTAAATCTCTTGCTCTTTTTACGATAGAAAACTTTTTCCCAAGATAGGTATTCCTTTTCAAATGCCCGCCCTCTCCAATCGCAACCCCCACAAAATCAAGATGAGGATTCTTCTTCAAAATCCTTTCTGTTTCTTCTGCATCCTCATCTTTAAACTCTGCGTCAGTAATCATTATGACCCGGGCTTTTTTCTTCCCTTTTCTTACGATTTCCCACAAGGGGTTTGTAGGTTTGGTACCCCCTTCGGGGAGAGGAAATTTCTTCTGGAGAATTTTTTGGGTAACCCCAGGGACAACCCTATCGTTAAAAAACAACACTCTTAAATCAAGTTTATTACTTGGAATCGATGTTGTCGCTTTTACGATAGAATAGAGGGCTTTCTCCGTTACTTCCCTTTTTCCCTTCTGTTTATCTTCCATAGGACTGTTCATAGACCCAGAAATGTCAACTACAAGATATATTGTGGTCTTTTCTATCTTCTTCTGGGTCTTCTGAAAAATTCTAGTAGGAGCAGTATAAAGGGAACTTGTTTTTCTCGTATTGATTTTTAAGGACCCTTTCCTGTTCTCTACTTTTTGAAGGAGCAATCTCTTGGCAATAGCGGGAGAGATTTTTACTTCTCTCGTTTGTTCTTTCTCCGCTTCTGCCAAGATTCTATCCAACTGGTGTATTCCTATGGTCTGTTGTTTTACTTCTTCTATTATTTCTCCAATCCTCATCTCCCTTTCCCTCCTCTCTGCCTCCTCATCAGTATTAGGAGTTTCCCCTTTTTCTAATATTGGAGAAACCTTATTCTGGTCCTCCTCATCAGTATTAGGAGTTTCCCCTTTTTCTAATATTAGAGAAACCTTATTCTGGTCCTCCTCATCAGTATTAGGAGTTTCCCCTTTTTCTAATATTAGAGTTTCCCCTTCTTCTAATATTGGAGAAACCTTATCTTTATCCTGATTTTTCTCTTCTTCCTTTTCCTGCTGGGAATCGGGAGAAGTTTGTTGAGGCGATTTTGAGAAGTAGGTGTTTAGCAAATTGTAGAGGTCTTTTACAACCTCTGCAATTATTTTCTTTGTTCCTCTCTGTCGGCTTTCAGGGATTCTTTTTAAGATAGAGACGATTTCCTCTTTTAGAGGAAATATCTCTTGTGGACAAGAACCCAGTATAGAAGGGTCAATTCCCTCTGCTTCTACTATTGCCAAAGCAATAGCCAGACCAACAGGACTTTTTGCCTGTTTTGAGGATAATTCTCTCAGTTCCCCTTCGTATAACGCCCTTGCCCCCGCATAATCAAAAAACACCGCCTTGTCTATGCGGACATCTTCCACGATATTCATAATTTCGTGAAAGAGTTTGTCATCCCCGATGATACCAGTAAGTTTCTTTATCTCTTTCTCCATCACGCTACTTTCTTTTTTAATATGATAAGATTCGTGTAGGAGAATAGCCAGAACAGAGGGAGCAACCTTTTGAGGCATATCTGCGGGGAGAAAAATCTCCTTTCCGTCTGTTTGGGGTGCGACGTTTGAAATAAACCTTACTTGAACATCTTTGTTTGAAAAGTGTCGTCCAAGTATCTCTATTTCTCTCATTTTGTCTCCTTTTGGGAATTAAAGAAACAGGCAGGAGGATTTCCCTGTTTCACTCCTGCCTGTGTATATTCAGATTTCCGTCCCCAGAACTGTCAGAGACAGTCCCCGGAACGCCTCTGCTGTGTCATCATCGGCAGAGGCCTTTACTTTATTTAAGAAGGCGACTTCCAGCGCCTTCTTTTTTCCAAGCACCCCTACCAGCGCTTGGAATTGTGTGAGTTCCCTGATGCCAAGATAGACGCCAAGATTTTGCTCCCTGGACATCTTATTGGCTTCAAGAAAGAATCTCACAATTTCGTCGTCTTTTATAAGTTTTTTTAATTCTTTTTCTTCCCAGAGAGGAACTTCATACATCGCCACCCTGGAAAGAAGTGCGTAGTTCAGAGGGTTCGTGCCGTGATACACCCTTCCAGTAGGATTGGAAGAGAGTAGTATTTTCCCCCGCAAGTAAAACATTGTGTTGACTTCGGGGACAAAAACCCTCCGATTGTTGATTAACTCGTGAAGGAAGAAGAGATATTCTCCCTCTAAAGAGTTAACCTCGTCAAAGAGAACCACTGTCTCATTAGTTAGGCAGTGGGTCAATAGCCCCAACTGAAACTCTGTTATTGGACCAGTTAGCCCGTTTTTCAGGGTATATTGGCCCAACATTTCCCTTAAATTCTTATAGTCGCAATTGACTATAAGTAAGGGGAGTTTCTCTTTTGAGGCATACCATTCGGCGAAAGCGGTTTTCCCAGTTCCGCTTTCCCCGATTAGATAAGGGGTTAGCCCCTTATCTAAAATCTGGACTACATCCCCATAGAAGTCTCGTTCTATGTAATTTACTGATGGGATATAGTTTTCCAGATTAAGGTCGCTTTCTTTTACATCTACAACAGCATTAGTCGTTGTAGGTGTCCGGGCTTCTGACCTTTTAGGTTTTTTATATTCTTTTAATTGGATTATTTTCATTTTGTCTCCTTTTTGGGTAAAAGAAATAAAAAGGGCAGGGTTTTACCCGTTTCATACCCTGCCCTCCTTTAATTATCTCATAAAAACTTGCTTTATTTTGATACAGTAAGAGCCATCAATTTCTTGATTTCCCTTCCTGCTTCCTCTCGTGAGGAAACAGAGGGAACGGCTACTCCCCGTTCAAAAGCAAGTTTTTTAAGAAGAACCAGTTGCGGTTTTGAGGGAAGTCTTCTCTCTCCTTCTGCTACAGGTTCTTCTCTTTTAGGTTTTTCCTGTTGTTCGGCTACTTTTTCCTCCTGCTTGTCAACAGGTTCTTTCATTGGTCGGAGTAATCCTCTGTATGCTTTACTGCCAATCCCCCAGAGGGATAATCCTTTACCAATCCCATCGGTTATCGCTCCTTTTTCAGCGTCCCCCGGATAATTCGTGGAAACGCCGAATTGGGGTCCCTTACAAACAAGGGTGTCCCCAATCTTGATATAAACCTCTACTTGCGCAATAGCAGTAATCCTGCTATTGTCAAGTGGGGTTGTCTGGATGGTGATAAGTTTATATCCCCATCCATCCTCCTTCAATACTTGATTGACTGCGTCAACCTCGTATTGCGGTTTATATCCCCAGAGCGAACCCCAAGGTCTTTTTTCTTCTTGTATGGCTTCGTCTCCGAAGCCGTCAAGAATTTTGTTTATCTCTACTATTTTTTCTGTTATCGTGCTCATTTTGTCTCCTTTGGGGGCAAAATTAAAAAGCAGGGAAGTCTGCCCCCCCTATCCGGGCCGTTCCCGTTCCCTGTTTTTATTCTTCTTTTTACTTACTCCCCGCCTCTTTCATTCTGCGGGATTCAATACCTCTGAGATGCTCGTGGCATTTTTGGCACAAGCCGGTGGCATTATCTATCACCGTCTCACGGTGGCAACACTCACATTCTTCTTCCCACCGTTTCCCTGTTGCTCCCCACGTTCTGCATTTTGGCGTAGGTTGTATTTTTTCCGCCTCAACTTCGGCTATTGCCTCCCTGAATGGGTCTAACTGTCCCAACCCAAAATCGCCATCAGAGTTTTTTTCTTTTTCCATTTTGTCTCCTTTTACGGATAAGAAAAAAGAAAGGGGTTCCGCTTATACCCTTTCTTTTTTTGCTGTAAGAAGTGATTTACAAGAAATCCCCGCGTATCTATCCGGGACTTCTTTTTTTATGAAGAGCGTATCTCCCTCGGGGTCTCCTGCGCAAAGAGGGAGGTACTCGCACATCCCACAGAAGAAAGACACATTCTTGTAAAATGGCCCTTCCTCCATTAGAATACCCTGTTCCGCCCAAAGCATAACATCTTCCTCTTTGGGTGAAATTTTGGTAATTCTTGGTGGGATAATGGTAGGTTTTCTGGTGCGTTTTACAAAAATAAATGCTCCATCTTCAACTCCCGTGAGGTAAGAATAGACCTTTAACTGCGGGTCTATTTTCTCCTTACCTTCAAAAGGGGTTGAAGACACTATTTTCCAGTCAAAAAGGATTTTTTTGCCATCCTTTTCAACTATAAAATCAGGAGTTCCCTTGATGGGTGTTCCACCAAGTAAAACTCCTTCGTAGGGTTGTTCTACTTCCAGAATTTTTCCCAATGTTTTAACAAAACTTGGGATTTGTTCCAGAATCTCCAGCCCTATACTTTTTAAGAGTTCCCCGTTTTCTCTGTCAGGATATACGAGAAACTCTTTTTCTTTATCCCAAATAGAAGTAAAAAATCCTTGCGGGTTCTCTACTTCTCCTTTGAGATACTTGTTAATTGTGAGGTGCATATAACTTCCAAATACCTCACTGCTTCTTTTGACCATTGGCACATATCCTTGATGGTATCTCAAATCAAACATATAAGGGCATTGTGCGTGGGTCCTTAACTCACTACCTGTAATATATTCTTTCATCTTTTTCTCCTTTTGCTGACAAGAATTTTCAGTAAGGAAGTTTGTCCGCTTTGTTCTTCCTTACTATTTCTTCTTTTTCTGATTCTCACACCAATATGGAGAGAGCCCAGAAAAAGCACCTTAACGCAATGCCTCCATACTTTTTCATTGCCAATCACCTCCCTTTGTCTATTAGTTAGTCTGTCTTGGTTTTTTGGGGTGATACCTACTCTTTTTCACCCCCTTTTCAAAGAACCCTCAGTTTTTTCTAGAAGTTTTTTAAGTGGACCTCACCACTGCCTTGTTGACGAACAAGACAACCGGCTGGATTTTTTAGGCCATAAACCCAGTAAAACCTTTGTTATGTCTATTATACTACCCTATTATTTTTTGTCAAGTTTTTTTATCTCTTGACACCTCTTACCATTTCAGGTATAACTATTATGTCTATTAGTTGGTGAGCAATCACCTCTTGTATTACCCCCAATCTTACTCCATACGGATTGGGGGTTTTTTTATGTCTTCCTCCGTTTTCTCTGGCTTGGAATACCAGAGATTATCCAGTGCGATAATCCTTTTGTTTATCTCATAGAGTTTCTTCCCTACCCTTTTATGTATTTTCTTTCTTTCCTTTATTATCTTCTCTATTTCCTCTTTTGCTTTACTTATTTTCCTTACCCACTTCTTTTTCTCTTTTTCCATTCCTTTCTTCTTACTTATCTCTCCCTCAATCCTGCCCAACATCCTGCTTAATCCCCACAAGTCTTCTTTATCAACCCCCTCCAAAATCCTTACCCAAGAAAACATTTTGCCCTTTCTTACGCAATACTTCAAATCCCCTAACCCAAATACCCCAATCAAATCCACTATCAACTTCTTTATCTTTTTCTCTGCCCTTTTCTTGTCTCTCTGTATCTGCTTTATACTTCTCCTCACCCGGTATAACTTCTGTAACTCCCTATTCCATCTGGACAACTTTTTCCCGGTAAAAGAGAAAATCCACCCCCTTTTAGGATTCCACTTTCTTCTCCACTTATTCCACCAGTTTATTCGTTTCCAAGTGAAATTAGTTCCCAGATACTTATATATCCCCGGTCTATACTCTCCCCCTTCTTTCTCCCCGGGTCTCCTTTTTTGTTCAGCCCAGAAGTAATAAGGATTCCCTTTTACTTTCTTCTGCATTATTCTTATTGGTAGTTCCCATTCCTTCAAATTATTATTCACCCGATTCTTGATTTTTTCCATAAACCACTCTGTTTTCTCTAATAATTGGGTATCAATCTCCCGTCTCCTCACCCCCTGTTTTTCTTCCTGCCTTTCCTCTTTTTCCACCACTCCCTCTACCATTTTGCCTCCTTTTTCTCTTTTCTCCCTACCTCTAATTATACCACAACCCCTTTTAGATAATTAAAAGAGTTGTATAGTCGTAATAGTATCGTATTGTGTTACTATAACGATTCTGAAAACGCTATTTTACCAAAACCCTTATTCTGCTTGCTTTTTCACCCTATAAGTTAACAGACTTCCGTAACCGTTAACTCAACCCTGAAACCCCTGTAAATCAACTATTCTCAAAAAATCCCGATTCAGAAGTGTTTCAGTACGGGTACGGGTTTTACAATTTTTCTACCTAACTTACAAAAATTCTGTAAAAACACAGAAAGTGGGAAAAATAAAGTAAGGTGGCGTGCTATTACGAACAAAGGTCTCATTTTACCACGCATAAAGGTGGGGTGGAGTATCAAACCTTACGGTAGGGTAAGAATGCCAGGGAGTAACTTTTTGGTGCTTTTTAGCCTTTATTGTTTTTACCCCCTATTGTGATAGGGGGTCAAGGGGGTTAAGAAGAAGATTGATAAATACCGTATCAGTAATACGCTTTTATAATCTGTATTATAATCTGAAATACTAATCTGTACGGTGTTCGTAAGTGTATAAGAGACAAGGAGTTAGGGAGGAAAATCTTGATTACTTTACCGATACTTCTTGATTACTTTACCGATACTTCTTGATTACTTTACCGATACTTCTTGATTACTTTACCGATACTTCTTGATTACTTTACCG
>Ga0116147_1005854_pt1 | contig 10286 bp, 10 predicted proteins | sample AD_JPNHG3_MetaG_FD_89749 | JGI IMG/M metagenome (GOLD analysis project Ga0116147, IMG submission 89749) | Active sludge microbial communities of municipal wastewater-treating anaerobic digesters from Japan - AD_JPNHG3_MetaG | ecosystem: Engineered > Bioreactor > Anaerobic > Digestate | place...
CTGAGCATCTCGGGGCAGGAAGCGAAGATAATACTCACAGACAGAGGATTTATTTAGCAGTATGGTAGTTCATTATTGATAAAGGGGGGTGTGATGACATGATGAGTGCTAAGGTCTTATTCATTGGTAGCGCGGCATGCTTTCTATTGAGCTTCTTTCACCCCATAGAGAGCCTTCTCCCGGTTGGACTGATGATGGCTGTTATGGCAGGGTCTATCTGGATAAGGGCACGAAGCACGAAGTAACTGTTTGTGAGATAAATACACAATTCCAAATGCATAGCGCTTATACTAAAAGCAGGAGAAATGAATCATGGATGACGAGCGAATAATCTTAAAAATTATTCAAGAACATGATCGAACGGATCAAATGGTTATCTCTCGAGCATATGGTGATGGCGGGCTGGAGCCGCTGTTCCCAAGACTAATACGTGCTTCAGGCGATCAGCTTGGCAATGAACATGCGACGATGTCCAGGTATGGAATTTGGGCCAACACAGTCAGAGATAATATACGTCATGCTTACGATTTGATTGGGGATGATAACCAGGAAGAAGCAAAGATTTTCCTTATACGAGCAATTAATTCACTCTCGGCTTTTTCAGAAATCCAAGCTCTACAGGACCGCTTGAGGATTAACCGCATAGAAAATACCCCTGGAGATTAAAACCATAATAATATTATATCCTTAATAATTTGAGAGAACAATGAAAAAGCAACCACTATTCGGGGATCATTACAAAATTGTCTGGCATGAGCCAAGATCCATATATCGCGTTGGCAGAGTGATTAACTACACTACAGATGGCAAAGGCAAGCGTGAAATACCCATTTTGCTTGACGATCCATTAATGATAAAAAGCAGAATGCGTTTTCTTGTATCGAGCTGGGATAATAAGGGCCCTAGAATATCCGTAAGCAGCAGTTCATGACATTATCACAGGAACTCCGAGAAGCAGGAGTGTGGCACGAAGTAGGACATGTTCACTTTGAGCATCATTTCAAAATGGGTTATGATAGCCAGCTCGAATTGAGAGAAGCAAGAAAGTTGGCAATAGAACAAGGGCAAGTAATGGCAGCGGAAGAGGAGGCCGATAGATTTGCTGTTGCTCGTGCGGGAAAAGAAGCAACCTTAGCTTTTTTAAATTATATTCTCTCAACAAGACCTCCGGGAGATATGATGAGTAATAATTACCTTGGTAGGCGCGAGTTAGAGATTAGAATAGCTACTATTAAGACCTGGTAATTGTTATATTATATCTTCCCTCCAAGGAATGCTGCCATTCCATTAATCATTCTTCAGACATCTCTCTTATCATTTCTAATGTGATGGACGGCGATATCTCACCAAAGGCAGCATTAAAATGTTCAGAAGAAATTGGAACCCTTCCCCTTAGGGCTCTTCGGGCAGCTTCATTCACGATCAGCTCCAGGTCAGCATACGAATAGAGTTCTCTTGGTCCAAGAATGGTATAGTAATCGATTTTCGCTGTCGGTCTTCCTTTCATAAAGTTCTTGACGGCTTCAATTCGTGCATCCAGATCGGGCGGGCCCACATAGATCTTCTTGTCAAATCTGCCCGGCCTTCTTACCGCAGCATCAACATGGTTCAGATAGTTGGTTGCTCCAATAACAAGGATATTCCTTTTTGAGCAGTCGTTTAACTGAACGAGGAACTCGTTTACCTCTGAGCTGTAAGAATGGAAAAGGCCCCCTCCCCTGTTTGGAATAAAGGCATCCAGTTCATCAAAAAAGATAATGGCAGGCGCTTTTTCCTGAGCCTCCCGGAAAGTTTCTCCAATCTTCTCCTGAGTGCCGTGCACATATATACTTGCCAAATCCGAAGGTTTCAACTCCATGAAATAATATTTGAGCATCGAGGCAAGCTTCTTTGCAATAAAGGTCTTACCGCAGCCAGGGGGCCCATAGAAGAGAATACCATTGGGGAAAGGCACTTTGTACTGTCTATAGATCTCAGGCTCAAGAAGTGGAAGGATGAGGTCACTTTCCAGTGTGAGCTTGAGTTCGCGCATACCTGCCACGTCATCCCAATTGATTGCAAAGACTCTTTCCTTTGTGGGGCTTTCAGGAAGCCTATACTCCAGATCCTCCATGAGAAGCATATGTTTGAGCTGTTTTTTCATAGCCTGGGCAAACACATTTTCTGGATTGATCTCACATTCTAAGCAGGTCCAGGCCAATGCTTCACTATAACGCTTCCATTCGACAAGAAGGTCAATTTTAAACTGTAGGGCTGCCCTACGGTACTCGATAAACCCCTCGTCCTTGCGAAAAAGTTTATAATCGGAACCTATAATCTTGTCGAGATACTGCAGTGCCAGACTCTGTCTGTTCCTTGAAATTAGAGCGGCAAGTTTCTTTGTAACTTTAAAATCAGCCCTTATCCTCTTTTTCATTGCATTTACCATAAGAACCCCAAAGCGAATCATTGAAAGTGAGATGGTTTACAGGTTATTACTATAACAGAACTTTACTAAGTTGTTAATATAATATATTATTACACCATTATAAATTTTTTTGGAACCATTGTTTATGGTTAAAGATAATATACCATTACAGAGGAGTCTTCATGGACTTTGCCAAGTTTGAACAGATATCCATAAAAAAACATCCAGAGCTTACCGAGCATTGGGTTCAAGATCGTATTGCCGAAGATCCCTCAATCCTCGGATTAGGCGACGTCATTCTGAAGGATCGGGAGAGGATACAACCTCGCGCAGGAAGGCTTGACCTGCTTCTGCAAGATGCTGACACAAGCCGTCGCTATGAGGTTGAAATACAGCTTGGTGCGACCGATGAGAGTCATATAATTCGTACCATCGAGTACTGGGATATCGAGAGGAAACGATATCCACAGTATGAACACACCGCCGTAATAATTGCCGAAGATATTACCAGCCGATTTCTGAATGTAATAAGTCTCTTTAACGGAATGATCCCCCTTGTTGCCATACAGATGAAAGCCTTACGCGTTGGAAATCAAGTAGGTTTGGTTTTTACCACGGTCATTGACCAACTAAACCTCGGCTTGGTTGATGATGATGAGGAATTGCAGGAACCTACAGATAGGGCTTATTGGGAATCCCGCGGATCAAAGAAGACTGTCATAATGGCGGACCAATTATTGGAAATTGCAAAAGGCCACGATCCCAGCCTTGAGCTCAAATATAATAAATTTTACATAGGCCTAGCTAGAAACGGCCAGCCCTTCAATTTTTTATCGTTCCGGCCTAAAAAAGCGTTTCTCCGTTTTGAAGTGCGCATGAAAAGCTCATCTGAATTCCAGGATCGTTTAGAGTCTGCAGGGCTCGATGTTATGGATTACGATAGCCGTAATGGATTTTATCGAATACGGCTCCAGCCAGGAGAAGTAGAGAAGCATAAAGATATTCTCACAGATGTTATAGCAGATGCCTATAATGCCAGTAGCCGTGACTGATATGAACGTCGAAAAAATCGTTCGGGAGAAATTCAGGGAAACCGGCTCTCCGGCAAAAATCCCTCTTTTGCATAATGGCACTTTCACTGCCACGTTAGTAACCGGAGGAGTCAATGTAAGCAATCTTGGAACACAGCCCTTCCTCCCTTGGACAGTATTCCAAGAGGCTCTATCATTGATAGTCAACAACGGCGGAAAAGCCGAGAGAGGAGATGCCATGCAATCACGACTCGGCGATCCAAAGTTACCCATTAATTCCATCGAAGGTCATATTGCTCATACCATCTACCAAAAAAGTGTGGGGGACAGTGTATTCCGGCGTATTACTCCAATCGCGTGTATTCTTATTTGGGCTGGCATCTGCATCCATAAACCGGGAGAGCTGGCTATCGATATCTCACTTAGATAACAATATATTAGGTGATGTTATGGCTTATAAAGGGATTTTCTGCTTGGAGGGCATTTGGGATAACGACTTAAGAAAACAATCTACTGTGGAACCAATATTATTGCTCTTAAAGCAGCGGCTTGGCATACCCTATATTCATAGAGACTGTGCCACTGTTAACGAACTCGAATTCTATCTCTCGAAATTTATACAAGCAACTTACAAAAAATACCCTATCCTTTATCTCGCCTTCCATGGAAAAGAGGGAAACATCATGATCAACGGTAGGGAGTCGTATTCGCTTGATGAAATGAGTCATTATTTGAAAGGCAAGTGCAAGAAAACAGTTATCATCATTGGCTCGTGTAATACTATGGACATAAGAAAACAGCACCTGAAATCTTTTTTATCAAAGACTGGAGCACTCGCTGTATGCGGTTACAGAAATGACGTCGATTGGATGCGTTCCACGGCTTTTGAACTTCTTCTGCTATCAGAGCTACAGCACAATATCTTTGACGGGCGAGGAGTAAAATCAATTGCTGAGAGAAGTAATCGTCTTGCCAAATCTTTCAGGCTTCCTGATTCCGATAAAAATATCGATTTTAAGATGGTGTCTATCGCGGACTTGTGTTAGCCCTGATGCCAATAATTCAACTATTTAATATTACTGATATTATTTACCTTTAGATGCTGTGCTTGTGACCGCGAAGGTGATCCGGTCAACGCATAATTCAAAATTTTTTTTGATCTCATGTTGCCACAGGCGGATCACCGTCCAACCCATTTCTCGAAGCTTTCGGTGATTTTTAATATCCCGCTCCCGGGTCTTTGATATTTTCTCTTTCCAGAAGTCGGATACATTATCCTCCCAAAAAGGGAAACGGTATCCGTGCCAAAAATCGCCGTCAACAAATACGGCGACCCGAGCCTTGCTGAAGACTATATCAGGCTTGCCGGGCAACTCTTTGACATGCTTGCGAAACCTCAAACCTCTCTTGTGAAGCGCCGACCGAACCCGAACCTCCAGGCCCGTGTCTTTCCCTTTGACGCGGGACATGCAGTAACGACGCTGCTCAGGTGTCAAATTATCAGGCATCTCTTGTCGCCTCGATCATTTCCTTCGTGAATTACGGTGCTTCCGAGCGGCATCCATACCACAGAATTCACAGAAATCACACTCTGCACACCTCACCTTATGTAACAGGTTCTTTGGCGCTGAAGTAGGGTCTGATAAGAAACGCCGGTCGCGAATTTTTTTTGCTGTGTCTGCAACCGTTTTTTTAGCTTTATCAAGCGCCTCTTGATCAAGAGGAACGGGCAATTCCGACTTTGAAAAATCCTCAACATCGAGATAGCGCACCAGACCTTGTTCCGGTTCATATTCCAATTCTTTTTTGACTGCAACCGCATATAAACCCACCTGAAGCTTCATTTGCTCTTCGTCGAGTTTCTGATGCATATCCGAGTCAGGATCCCCGGACTTGAAATCGATGAGCGTGACTCTCGGAGGATCATCTTGTCGTACGATATCGATTGCGCCGGAGATCAACGCCCCACCGCTCCCGTCCTCGTATTCGATCACACTCTCGAACTCCTTTTCAGGTTCGAAAGTGAGCTGTTCAAGTTCCGTCGCGTAATGCCGCACATATTTAGCTACGATTGCTACGCCCTTTTTGCGCATATTTAATGCGGGCCCGCCGGTTGTATACCTGAGATAGAAAAGCCCCCGTTCGATAAGCGTTTCTATCTCCCGTCTTAAAGCAACTTCGTCCCGCGCCAGGGCGGCCCACTTCTTCGGGTTGGAATGAACCGATCTCATCAAATTATGAACACCCCGTCCATAACCAAAGGCTTGATCAATAGTCGGAGAGAAACCAAGAACCTTTCTGAGATAAAAGTCATGGGGGCATTCCAAGTAATATCTGAGATCCGAAAACGATGTTGCAATGCGGAGTTCCCGCTGGTGTTCCTTCGGTGCGTACCTGAGTTCGTTCAGGAGATCATCCGCTTGGTTCGTTACCATTCCACCGGATTGAGAAATCAATTCCTGCAACTCTCTTATGAACTTGGAAGTCCGATCACCTGATCGACTGACGAAAAGAAACCGTTCCGCCCGGGTAAGCGCAACGTAAAGCAGCCTGCGCTCACCATCATGGTTGTCATTATCCGCCAAGCCAGCTACATCTATCTCATCGACAATGTCGCCCGAAAGGGGCACCTTGGGTTTCTGGCGCGCCTTGCTGCTGGGGAACCGGCTTGCGTTCACATCGGCGAGAAATACCGCGGCAAACTCGAGCCCCTTTGATGCATGGATAGTGCTGATACTGACCGCATCAGGCTGAACCATGAGAGGTTGCTCTTCCACCCTCCCTTCTTCAGCGCCGAATTGACAGAGCCCGATAATTTGCCATGGATAATCCTGAATGCTGGTCCAGCCCGGGGTCTCTATGCCTGTAATGAGACGACTCAGCGCCCCCAGATGAAACAACGCCGCTTGGCCGCGCCCTTCACACGTATCCCAAGCATCCACCTCGGCTTCAGACAACAGCATATGAAAGATCTGCTGAGGGAACACTCTCCGCAACTCTTTATGTGAGGATAAGAATTCCCGAAGTTTTGGTGTTTGTATGCGCTCGGGTTGATCAAGAGTGCGGTTCTCAGCGATACGACTTCGAACAGCCTTTGCCGCAAGGAGGAGACGCTCTTCGACTTTGTGGTCGAATGCGAGTCCGGCACATCGAAGAGCTCGGGCGGCCTCGTGAAGGACGACCGACGATGTGGGAGCGCATTTCAGCACCGACTGAATCCTGTTGGGCAGGCTTTTTGGATTATGCGGCGAACCGATAAACTCTTCACTGCCCGCAGTGATTGCAAGCGCCGACACGAAAAGAAGGATTTCCGGTTGTGAAAAAAGATCCGGTCCCGCCCTGACGACGCATGGAATACCCTCGGCCTCCAATGCCTCCATGTAAGTACGGACATCCGTCGAAGAACGGACCATGACGGCAACGTCCGACAGCGTCAAGCCTCGATGGGTACCGTCCTTTTTATCATGAACGGCTCCTTCGGCCTCGGTCGGCACTAAAATCTTAATTGCTTCTGCAATCCACGAAGCCTCTTGGAACCTTCCGGGAAAAGAAACCAGCGCAAGGTGGGAGTGATGGTGGTCCATTCGGTTCTTATTCCCGTGCTTCATCGGAGCGGTTTCCATCGAGCGTATTCTGCCGATGGTGCCGGACCAGCGGTTGGCAAGGTCTATTATTCTTGGAGTAGATCGAAAATTTTCCTCAAGATCGATCACTCTTGCATTCGGATCGGCTTTGAACTCCTCCCACATCTCTCCTATGATTTCAACCTTTGCGCCTCGAAAGCCGTATATGGATTGGCGGTGATCACCTACTGCGGTCAGTCGTCCCGAATCCCCGACCAATATTTTGATAAGTTCGCGTTGGACGGGGTTGATGTCCTGTACTTCATCCACCACAAGATGTATCTTTTGCTCCGACAATTGTTCAAGACGAGCCGTATCGGCGCGAAGCCGCCGGATAAATTCACTTTGAGAGGTGCTGAAATCGAGAAAACGGCGGCATCGGAGATATGCGTAATAACGAGCGGCCGACAAGGCAAAAGCACGCGATTCGGGTGTATCGCCTACATCGGTTATAAGCCTTGCCTCCTTGCACCACTCGGATTCTTTGGGCCCCAGCTCATACGGCGGTTCGCCCGGCGGCAACTCCACTTCAAACCGATTGTGCTCGTGGAGCTGATCATAGGTTTTGATGAAGGTCTCAAGGGTTGCATACTGCCCCTGTCCGCTTGCATCTCTGAGGGCTTTCAAACCGAGCAAACCGTGAAACCCTCTCAGGATCAGAGCGGCCCTCGCCGCCTCATCAAGGATGTCATAGTTATGATAGTCATCCGGCCAGTACTCGCGGATTTTTGCGAGGCAGAATCCGTGGATGGTCCCCACATACATGCCTCCCAAAGGCGACTCTTCCCCTGACGGTGTGATCTTTTCAATCCAGTACCGGATGCGGAATTTCATTTCCTCAGCCGCACGATCGGTGAAAGTGAACGCAATAATATCCTTCTTGGGCACATTTTCCACGGCGACCCACCAAGCTATGCGGCGCGCCATCACTTCCGTCTTCCCTGAGCCCGCACCGGCAACGACGAGCACCCGCCGTTTACGTGAGGTGACGGCTTGAGACTGTTTCTCCGTTAGTCTTTCAAGCAAAATCTCTCTGAGGTCCGACATGATGCCGTATCTCCTTAACAATTCAGTCGCTTAAAACAAATATTGCATCTCTGAGACTCCGCAAAATGTTACTGCTGCAACAATTCATTTTCAAGGTCCGATCGAAGAGTACACCGGCAAAATAATCCTTTGTTAGATTCGTGTGTTACTCGGCAGGGCTCTCCGAATTACTGCGGCGTGGGCTGCGATGAAAGGCGGCGGCAGGGCGTTGCCGATCATCAAAGCTATAGCGATCTTACCTCGATTCACCGGGAACTTGTATCGCTTTGGAAATCCTTGTAGAAGCGCAGCCTCGCGCATTGTGATCGCACGATCCTCTTCAGGGTGTAGAAACCTCCCTTTCGAAGGGTTGAAGCACCCGCTGGTAATCGTCGGCGCCACATTGCCCCATGCCATACGACCGTACACATCTTTAAATCCGGTGCACCGTTTGTGGCACTCAAGCAGAAACTCCTCGGGCAGATCTCTGCGACTCCCTCCATTCTTTGGTATCCGCCGTATGATTTCCATCACCCTGGGCGTACGGTTTTCAGGCATATCATGCAAGGGATCGCCGCTTTCTCCTGCTTTCGGCAGCCGACCTATGGCCGCCTTCACGGTTTTCCGCGCATCGGCCTTTTCCGCAAACGGGATTTCCACATCCATACCGGCCAAGTATATCAACCTGCGCCTTCTTTGCGGCACGCCGAACTCAGCGGCATCCAAAATCCGATGGTCTCCGATGTATCCGAGTTCCTTCATCCGCATACAAAACACCCTGAATCTCTCGTCCTCGGCGAGGCCCGGAACATTTTCCATCATTACGGAGCGTGGTCGAATCTCCTCTACAAAGTGCAAGAACTCCATCAAAAGATCGTTGCGCGGGTCATCTACACGTACCGCGCCATTGAGCGTTCTCATGGTGGAAAATCCCTGACACGGCGGACACCCGGCGAGGAGATCGAGTTCCCCTTTTTCCAGACCGAGAGCATTGAGCACCTCATTTGGATCAAGATCTCTGATATCCGCTTGCCACACTTTGACTTCGGGGTGATTTGCTTCGTAAGTTTCTACGGACAAAGGATCGACATCCACCGCGCCCAATACCCGAAACCCGGCAGTCTTCAACCCGGTGGTAAGACCGCCGCAACCGCAGAATGAATCGAAGGCCGTGGGTTTTTTCCCCACCTTGCGAAACCGACTCCTTTTTTGTTGCAGCTTGCCTCTCATCTGGACAGCCTCATGAGCATTTTCTACATCTCCAGCGTCTTCAGCACAGCCCGGTCGACGTCGCCGTAAAACACCACGTCCAGGCGTTCGATCACGTCCTCCGGCAGTCCTGCGAACTGCGTTTTGTTGGAAACGGGGACCAGGGCGCGAAGAGCCCCTGATTCAAGCGCCAGTTGCAGGGGTTCGGTGATCGAAGCCGGGCCTTTGATGTTCCCCTGGATGGTCAGGTCGCCGAGGATCACCGTACCGGCCTGCACATGACGGTTGCGGATCACGGAGATGATGGCGGCGAAAAACGCCACACCGCAGGGACAGTCGATGCGGCCGCCGGAGAGGTCCACGGCTTCGGCATAGATGTCTTTCTGCGCCAGCATCTGTGTGAGCCCGAGCTTGTCCTTGACGCTCTGCAGATAACTGAAAGCGCGGTTGAGGGATTCTTTCAGTGATTTCTCGAGGCCCGTCGGGGTCCGGAGCTTGCCCGTGCCCGCCGTCAAGGTGACCTCAAGCCTGAACAAAGCGACCTTGGCTTCGGAATCCACCGCGGCCGTGTAGACCGTTCCGGGAGGCAGGGGGTCCTGCGAAATGACTCCGGCCCCCCCTTGCTCGGGGACGCCCACGGATCGCTCGGTATCGTCCGCAAGATCGATGTAGGAGAAACTTGTCTTGTAGAATTCGAACGAACCGCGTTTCTTGAGCTGCTCCTTGACCCGGCGGCGTCCCTCCATGGCCAACTCGACGTACTCCGTGAGCTCCTCCTTCGTCCAGCCTCCGCCCGGGTGGAGGATTTTGAGAAGGCCGCTCACCGTCTTCTTGGCTGCCGTGGCGTCCCTGCCTTCAACATGCGACCCGAAACGGAAGACCCGCTCGGCCTCGTCGAAGCGGTTCTGTTTTCTGAGCGCCCGGAACGCCTCGGCCAGATAGTCGGTGACGAAGCCGTAGTGGACCGTGAGCATATCCTTCGAGTTCTTC
>Ga0116147_1005869_pt1 | contig 10262 bp, 5 predicted proteins | sample AD_JPNHG3_MetaG_FD_89749 | JGI IMG/M metagenome (GOLD analysis project Ga0116147, IMG submission 89749) | Active sludge microbial communities of municipal wastewater-treating anaerobic digesters from Japan - AD_JPNHG3_MetaG | ecosystem: Engineered > Bioreactor > Anaerobic > Digestate | place...
AGGCTCAACGAGAACATCACGCTCAACACTGTGGCCACCCCGCGCAGCATCTCGCGCCCCGCGGCCGGCGCCACCAGCCAGCTCATCTCCAGGTCCCCTGGCTCCGGCACGACAAACACACCGCCCATCAGTCCCGCCTTGAGCAGGACCATCGCCGCGGCCGCCAGCGTCAGGTTGGCCAGCGGCCCGGCCAGCGACATCAGCCCCGCCTTGCGGGGCCGGTCCAGCGCCCACTCCCCGTCATACGGCACGCTGGCCCACCCGATCATCCAGCCCCCGCCGTTGATCACAAACGTGAGAATGGGAACCACCACCATCCCGAACGGCGAGCGCGCCATGTGCGGCCGGGGGTCCAGCGTGTCCAGGCCCAGATGCGACGCCGTGGGGTCGCCCATCCACCGGCCCGCCAGCGCGTGCGCCGCCTCATGCGCCGTCGTCGTCAGCAGAAACACCACATACCACGCAATGCCCAACCCCACCAGTTCCATCGCATCCCTTCCGTCCACTGAGGCCATCAGGTCCGTGCGCCCGGCCCGCCCCTCACGCCCGGATCGGGTACCTCCCGAACTCCAGCCCCGCCTCGATGTACGCCTCCACGTTCGCGATGATGTGGCGCAGGACGTCCGGCTCCAAGTCCGCGTCCACCGACGCATGGCCGCCGGTCGTGCGCAGCGTAAAGCCTCCGCCCGGCGCCGCCGCGGCAATGGCCTCTTTCACCAGCCGCCGCACGTCGGCCGGCCGCAACGTGTTGAAGTCCTGCGATGGAATATTGCCCGACAGCGACATGCGCCCGGCCATCCTGCGCTTCGCCTCGGCCAGGTCCACGTCGCCGAAAGGCGGCGGCTCCAGCGGTTCGATAGAGTCAATTCCCATCTCGCTCATGCGCTCCAGATAGCCCATGCAGTTGCCGTGGCAATGCGCCCGCAGCCGGCCGCCGATGCGGTGAATCGCGTCGTTGACCGTCTTGTCATAGGGGAAGACCAGCTCGTCGAAATGCCTCATACCCATCCACGGCGGGATGAGCATCTCGTGAGCCACCACCCCAAACCACGGCGATACGCCCTGGCGGCCGATCTCCTCCACCGTGGCCGCCACCTGCGCCGCCGTCCGCGCCAAAAAGCGATGCGTAATCTCCTTCTCCGTCATCAGCCAGCCATACACGCCTTCCATGTCCGCCTGCCTCACCAGCCGCCCCAGCGGGTGCAGCAGGCCGATCACCGCCACGCCCCGGCCCTTGGCCGCCGCGGCGCCCGCGTCCCACTTGGCCTTGTCAAAGGGCGCCGCCTGGCGCGGCGCGTCGGCCAGCCGCGCAAAGTCGTCCAGCGTGCTGACGTAGCGCTGCTCCCAATGGTAGTCCGGCGAATCGAGGTGGGGGTAGTTGTGTTTGGTGATGGCCACGAACGGCCCGGCCGCCGTGTCCATCGTCCGCCGAATCCGGCGGAACTCGCCCGGCCGGTCCTCGATGATCTCCTCGCTGTACTTGGCCGGAAGACCCAGGAAGCCCCAATCCACGCACCCCACGCCGCGGAAGTTGTCCGCCTCGGTCTCGATGAACTCCACCAGGCGCCGCGCCTCGGCCATCTTGTGCGTCCGCGGGTCAATGTGCAGCTCAATCGGTACCCGGTCCGGCTCCCGAAACGACAGCGCCCTTTCCAACCGTTCCTGCGAGTTCATTCCCCCTCCCACGAGACTGCCGGTGTCATTTCAGCCCAGGCGCGGCCCTCGCTTTCGCGATCTCCTCGGCGGACAGGGGATTGTACAGGTTTTCCGGCGTCAGCACAAACAGGAACGGGTTGGACCACTCGTCCTGGGCGTAGGCGGCGCGCGGGTGGGTCCAGGGGACCTGGCCTTTCAACAGGCGGCGCTGGAACACCGAGTGGCAGAGCAGCGTGGCGCGCACGCTTTGCGGAAAGACCGAAAACCCCGATGGCCGCGTGTCCCATCCGGTCCACGTGCCCACGTTCCAGTCGAACGAAGAAAGCATCGCCGAGAGCCGGAACTTCTCCGGCTGCGACATCGCGTCGTCTTCGGCGCGAATGAGCGACTTCGCCGTCGCTGGCGTGGCCACGCGCGGCGGCAACGGCTTGTCGATCTTCTCGATCTGGCGCAAGATCGCCGTGTACCCGCCTTCCAACATCTCCCTCGGGTCCGGCGGCAGGCGCTTGCGGTCTTGATAGCGGAACGCCTGGCCGTCGTCCGGGTCATAGTAGACGTGCCACTTCCACGCCGTCTTCTCCGGGTTGCTGAATACCCGGTTTTCCCACATCCAGTCCCGCCACTTGGCCAGCGGCTCCACATAGCGCCGGTCGCCGGTCATGCGGTAGGCGCGCATCAACTCGATCGGCGCGGTCTCGATGCCTTCGGACAGCGAGATGGCGGCCGGCTCAAAGTGGCGCGCCGGCACGGGGTTGTTCTTCGCGTCATACTGCTGCGCCCAGCCCTTAGCCTTCTTGTCGATGAACGCGCTCACCAGCCAGTCCGCCGCGCGCAGATAGCTGGCCAGATACGCCGGCTCGCCCGTCATGCGGTACGCCATCAGCATCACGGTCATCTGGTCCGCCGTGGTGTCGTCGTTGATCTCGCCGCCGCCCACGTCCCCGTTGCGGCTTTCGCCCGCCTTCTTCTCGAAGTTGTAGTGGTGCGACCACGAGCCGTTGGGGTTCTGGCCTCGGTAGATGAAGCCCACGCCCTTGTTCGCCGCGTCCGTGTATTCTTTCTTGCCCGTCATCTTGCCCAGCGCGTAGAGCAGCGCCACCGGGTGCGACTGCACGTGGTCCTCGAACGGCGCTTTGGTGTCCGCGTAGGCGCTTTCGTAGGCGCCGGTCTTGGCGTCATAGCGCGCCGCGTAGTTCCAGAAACCCTCCTTGCGTTGCATCTTCAGCAGCGCCTGGCCGGTCCGCTCCGCGCCTTCCAGGTACCTCTTGTCGCCCAGCGCCTCATAGCCGGCCAGCAACTGACAAGCGATCCACGCGCTGTTGGCGTCCTTGGATCCGTTGAAGAACTCGCGGCAATAGGGAATGGTGACCTTGGTGGACATGAAGCACAGCCCGCTGGGCCAGGCCACGGTGAACGCCCAGCCGCCGTTGGCCCGCTGCGTGCGCAAGACCATGTCGAAATGCCCGCGGACCATGCGCTCGATCTTCTCTCCCGTCTCATCGCCTTTCAACAGAACCGCCTGGCTGGTGAATGTCGGCGGCTTGGCCACCGGCGGCAAAGGGGCGGGCGGCTCGGTCCCGGCCGCGGGCGTGTCGTCCGGCGTGCGGCGGTCCACGATCAGGTCGTCCGCCTCGCCGTCAAAGCCCTTGTCCTTGCTGCGTTCGTCCAGCGTGGGCGGCGACCCGGCCAGCAGCACGTGCCACGGTCCGGGCAGGCACACGGTCTTGGCCGATACGATCTTGTCGTTGAGCCCCAGCCACACCTTGCCCGCCTTGGCGTCATAGCCCATGCGAATCCGCGCCCATTCGGCCGGCGGCAGGCCACCGGCCGGAATGCGCAGAGGCGTCGCGTCAGGATCGGCCACGCTGGCCCCGCTCTTGGCGTTCTGGAAGTAGTGGTTCAGCCGCCCGTCGTGGAACTGATAGACGCGAAGCGCCAGCGAGTTGTCCGCCTCCTTGACTACGCCCAGCGCCGTGCCCTTGAACTTCGATGTCACCGCGCCCGATCCCGCGGGCGACAGCAGCAGCAGCCACGCCGGCTTGCCGTCATTCCAGCGCCGCTCCCCCGTCCAGCGGATCTTGAGCGAAACGACGCCTTTCGCGTCCGGCGCGTTTGCGCCGTCCATGATGAGCGACGACTTCTCCCACGCCAGGCGGACGCGCCCGTCGGGCCAGTTGTCCTGCCCTCCAAAGCGCAGCGCCTTGCCCTGGCCCGCGCCCCCGTCCACGAAAGACAGGCTGCCGCCAGCCAGAAAGGGATTGGCCGCGCCCTCACGGCCATAGAGCGTCCCCTCAAAATCGCAGTAGAACGCCACTGGCGAGGCCGTCCCCTGCGCCAGCGCGCCCACAGCCATCCACAGCGCAACCATCGCCGCCGCCAGACGCCGCCACGGCGCACCCATCTGCGCGCCGATCCATCCCATCGTTTCCATGTTTCCCATTTCTCTTATGATCGCCGTCCGCCGGCGCTCCGCGCCTTCAGTCAACACCCGCGTCCACCCCTCCCGCCACGTCGAAATCGTGCCAGATCGAAAACCCAGTGCCTTGGAAGCGCTGCGGCTCGTTGATGGAACAGTCGAATGGCCCCTGATAGCGGGACGTGCCCTCGATCACGTTGCCGTAGTAGTAGTTCACGCTCAGCGAGTTGCGGGCGTCCATCCACCACTGCGTGTGATAGGCGATCTGCTGCTGCGGGTCGCTGAAGATCGCGGCCCGGCCGTCGCCGTACAGCACGTTGAACGCGTCGCGGTGGCCTTGCAGCGCGAAGCTGTTGATGCCGCGGCTCTGCGCCACGGTGGGATAGCGCGTGCCGCCCGGCGCCGGCAGGCCCATGGCGTCCAGAGACGCCCCCTTGCCAAAAGCGTCCGACATGACGGCCCGGCCGCCCAGCTCGCGGTCCGTGCGGAACATCGGCTGGCCGATGCGCGCGTGAAGGTTGGGCTTGATCCCAGGAACGCGGTTCACCGAGCTCTTGCCGTCGTCGTATGCGTGCCAGGGGTAGTAGATGGCCAGCGGCACGTTGCGGTACGCGTAATGACTGAGAAGGACGTTCTCGTTCGCGACCATGGGCGTAACGCCGCGCCAGTCGCCGCTGTGCAGCACCCCCGCCGAAAAGCCGCCCGCGCTGAGCCAGTGCGACAGCGAATACCCGCCCATGTCCACCGTGGCGCTCGACTTCCAGACCGACCTCATGCCCGCGGAACTGGGGCAATAGAGCGGGCGGGCGTCGCTGATGTAGTTCGCGGCCAGCAACATGCCGACTCCCACCGGCGCGTGGTGGAGATCGCCCGGACGGTACAGGTCCGTGCCCGACGAGCTGGGCTTGCAGCCATACGCCACCGTGCGCCACGCCGAGTTGACGGCCGGGTTGACGTTCACGCTTGTGGCCAGCAGGGCGCCCGCCGCGGTGGGATGAGCCTTGGGGGCTGTGGACAGCGTGTACGTCTTCTTCACGAGCGCGGCGCCAGCGCTGGAGTAGCTCCACGGAATATATCGGTCCGTCCCCGTGCCGCCGTGAACGCTCAACGTGCACGCGCCCATGTTTGGGTTGCACCAGTCGTCGCCCACCTCCTGCGGGTTCATCCACCCAACCCATGACGGATAGTATCCGTTGTAGTCGCCGGTGTAAGCGGCCAATGCCTTGCCCATCTGGCCCAGATTGGCCATGCAGTTGGCGCGGCGCGCCTTTTCGCGCGCGGCCCCCAGCGCCGGCAACAGCATCGCCGCCAGGATGGCGATGATCGCCACGACAACGAGAAGCTCGATGAGGGTGAACGCGCGCAACGCGACGCGGCTCCACCAGCCGGGGGTTTTCGTCATGTCTGTGTCCTTTCCCGCGATTGTGAAAAGCCCTGCCGGGTCCGCGGCGCCGCGCCGGACCGGGCAAAGGCAATCGGCGCCGGCGGCGCCGACGCGCATGTGTCGCCGTAAATGAGTTCGGGGTGGATCAGTTTGTGCCCTGTCCTGTACCCGCCGCCACACGCCATCTTGATCAGTTCCTCGACACAGGTTTTGCCGACCACCCGGTGCCCCAGATCGAGCCGCGTAATAGGCCGCTCATTCCACCAGCCGTGCGCCTCCAGGCAGTAGCCCATCACGGAAATCTCGCCTGGCACGCGCGCGCCGCGGTCGGCCAGGTACTGCATGACGTGGTCCACGACCACGCCCGTGCCGGCCAGCAGCGCCGTGGGCGTCCACGCGCCGTCGAAAATCGCGTCCAGCGCCTCGTAGTCCTCCCACATCCGGGCCGCCAGGCTCTGCTCCTTGTACTCGATGGCGTGCAATCGCGTTTCGAGACCTGGCGCGTGGAAGCCCGGTGGGACGCAAAGAACTGGCGGACCCGCCAGCGACACGCGCGTCAGGATCATCACGCGCCGGTGCCCAAGCCCATGAAGGTACCGCAACCCCTTGGCCACGCCCGCCTCCGTGTCGCGCATGACGGAGTTGTCCATGCCCACGTCAAACGCCACGGACACGGCCGGATCGCGAGACGCGCGCAACGCCCCGACCCATCGCGTCATCTCGCCGCCGTTGTGTCTGGGGGGGAACACGATGAACCCGCTGCCTCTCCCGATGTACCGCGCCGGGTCGTCCAAATCGGTGGCCAGCACCAGCGGGACCCCGGCCTTTCGGCACGCTTCCTGTGTTCCTTCCAGCAAGGCCGCAAGAGGATGGCCGGCGTCGCTGGCCGCTTGCCTCGACAAATGCCCGATCACCAGTGTCACGTCTCGCAGGGGGCAACCTTCCCTCACGAACGTGCCCACCCCGTTCACGGCGCGCAGCTTGCCCGACTGGCACAGCCGCGAGATGGCGCGCCGAGCCGTCAGCGGCGCCACGCCATACTCCTCCGCCAGCGCACGAACTGAGGGAATCGGCGCGCCCGCGCGGAACTCGCCCGCCGCGATCCGCTCCTCAACCTTGGCCGCAATGGTCTGATAGGAGGTCTGCATGGGTCTCCTGTGTTCCGGGCATTACCGTAATACTCCGTGCTACGCAGACAATGAAATAATAGCGCCATCCCATTCGTTTGTCAACACAAATTGGCCCTTTTTGGGGCTTTAGAAGGCGTGTTTTGTACTAGTGGGCGGACAACGGCGAGTAGCGCTATGTATAACGCAATGCTACGGATGCCCGCGCATGTACAGCGTCCTGGTTAACGACAGCCCAGCGCCTCCAGTTCGCGCCTCGTTCACCCTTTCACCCCCACCCCATAAACCCACGGGTACTCCCTGCCGCTCTTCTCCAGCCGCACGTCAACCCATGGCGTGGCGTTCGGCGCCGGGACCTCGGCCATGCCGTCCGGCCCATAGCGCAGCTCGTAACCCTTGCCGTCCACGACAACCCTCAGCCCCGCCGAGCGCCGCGGCTCGCCGCGCACGATCACCCGCGCCTCCTTGCCCGCGGGCCGGCGCAGCCGCAGAGCCAGGTACCCGTTGGGGAACAACCGGTTGCCCACAATGCGCGCCGGCCGGCCCTGCTCGATCGTCGCGTGGCTGCCATGCATCATCCGCTCCAGCCGCCAGTCGTCCGTCAGTCCGCCGCACACGACAAAGTCCGCCACTCCTGGCCGGCGGCTCCATTCCCGCCGCTCCGCGAACTCCGCCGCGTACTCCAAGCGCAGCGTCTGAATCACTGTCCACAAGGGCCGGGCATAGGTGTGGCCTATGTCGTCCTTGCCCGGCGCAAAGATGTGCCGCTCGATGGTGTCGTAGAACGCCTCCGCCTCTTGGTTCTCCAGCGACGCCAGAACGTCCTCGCTCAGGTAGCGGCCGAACACCTTGCGCGCCTGGGCCATGGCCTCGGTCAGCGCTGGCCGGTCCTCGCGGTTCGCCTCCATGTCGTCGAAATACGCGCACACGCACCGGCACAGCCCGCGCGTCAGCTCCGCCGCGGCCACGCCGTTGCGCCAAAGCTCCGCAACCTTGTCGTACTCGTCCGGCGCCAGCTTGCCCCGCAACGCCTCCAGCCGCCGCAGACCGTCCTGGGCCAGGCGCACCGCCTCGTCCTTCTCGGCCAGGATAGCCGCGCGCGGGGGAGCGGTCTTGTCGCTCAACATGCCCCAGTTGCGGATCTGATTGGCCAGCGACGCGCCCGGGTGGAACGCCGCGAAGATGCCCCCCGCCTTGAGCCATTTGATCTGCGGCGCCGGCGGGTTGGTGTGGAAGATGACGTGGCCGTCCACGAACTGCGTCTTCTTCGTCGCCTCCAGGCCCTGGCGCATGATGGCGATCATCTCGTCTTCCACGCCCGGCCAGCGCCGGCCGGCCCACTCGCGCCACACGCTCTCCGCCGTGGCGCCCGGATCGCGCGCCGCCCGCGTAAAGGCCAGCGCGTTGACGCCGTACGCGCTGCGCAGCGTCGAGCGGCCCACGCGGTCCATGCGCACGGCGAAGCGCGTGGCTCCGCGCGACCGCGCCAAGGCCACGTCCTCCACGATCCTCTCCACGTTCGCCGCCGGCAGCCGCCCCGCGCCCAGGAACTCGCCCAGCGTGTCGAACTCCGCCGACAGCCGCAGCCCGGGAATCTGGCGCAGGAACGGGTTGTGGCGCAGGAACGGCGAGAAATCATAGGGGGTGATCTTCGTCTCCACCTCGAAGTCGAACTTGCCCGCCAGCAACGCCGCGCCCGCCAGGATGTCCTCATAGTCCTCGGGGATGGACCCGAACGACCGCAGCACGAACCGCTTGCCCCGCATGCCCAGCTCCTCCAGAAACGTCTGCGCAATGCGCGCCACGACCTTCGCCGGCGGGTAGCGTTCGGGGTTCGAGTTGTGAATTACGGAATACTCCGATTCCGTCAGCGTCAACACCATGCCGTCCATATCCAGCACAGCCTCGAAGAACGCCCCGATCTTGTAGCGCAGCAGGTCCTGGTAGTCCTTGCCCAGCAGGTCGAACTCGCCCCGCTCGTCCAGCAGCCCTGGCGCCGCCTCGATCATGCCATCCGGCACAGTCACCTCGCGGTGCCAGTAAAGCACAGGCCGGCCCGCGTCATGCGCGATCTTCACGATCTCGCGCAGCCTCCCCGCCAAATCCTGGACCGCGGCCACGTCGCGCCGCGCCCGAGCCTCGGGATAGGCGTCAAACGCGATCACGCCGTCCAACCCCTGGCCCAACCCGTGGCACGCCCCGCAGATCTCGAAGCTGTCCACGTCATAAGCGCCGGCCGCGGCCGCCACCTCGCGCATGTACGCCACGTCCGGCTCCGTCGGATGCATCAGCGACCATGTCAATTCAATGCGTTGTGTCATGGGGGCTCTTTCCAAGCGATGTGAAAGGACCGCGCCCGTCGTTTGGGCGGCGCCGTGAGGCATCCATGTTACCGCCGGCCCGCTTCCGCGCCAAACGGCCACGGCCTTTCGGCCGGCGTGACGATGTGGTATGGTGAGAGAAGGACGAAACGGGATGGGTGGGACGCCGATGAAAAAGCTTGAAGAGTCTCCTATCCGGGAAGACCGAATCCTGCGCTTTGTGACTGCCGCACGACCGCGCGGTGGATTCAGCCGGATAGTCAGATCATCCTTTTCGGCTCGCGCGCCCGGGGCGACGCCTCGGTGGACTCGGACTACGATTTGCTGGCGCTGACCGAAGGGCCGGTGACCCAGCGCTGGTTCAAAGGTTCCGTGACGCTCTCTATGACACAGCGCTGGAGCATGGCGCGGGCGCGCGACTTCGTGAGGACGCTGGCGGGGATCGCGAAGGGCGCGACCTGAGGTAACACCAAGCCGCCGCGCCGCCAGGAAGGAGCCGCCACTTCTCATGCCCGCCCCCGAACTCCTCGCCCCCGTCGGCGACTGGGACGCTTTGCGCGCGGCCGTGCTCAACGGCGCGGACGCGGTCTACTTCGGCCTTTCGCGCTTCAGCGCCCGCCAGCGGGCCGTCAATTTCACCCTCGACGAACTGCCCCAGGTCATGCGCTATCTGCGCGATCACAACGCGCGCGGCTACGTGGCCTTCAACACGCTCCTCTTCTCTTCCGAGCTGCCCCAGGCCCAGGACATGCTGCGCGGCGTGGCCCTTGCCGGAGCGGACGCGGTGATCGTCCAGGATTTGGGCGTGGCGCGCCTGGTCCGCCGCCTGGCGCCGGGCTTGCCCGTCCACGCCTCCACGCAGATGTCGCTCACCGACGGCCTGGGCCTTCGCCTGGCCGAAGACCTCGGCGTCACGCGCGCCATCCTCGCCCGCGAGTTGTCCCTGGGCCAGATCCGCCGCGTCGCCAGCCAGACGCGCCTGGAATTGGAGGTCTTTGTCCACGGCGCGCTGTGCGTCTCCTACAGCGGCCAATGCCTGGCCAGCCTGTCCCTGGGCGGCCGCAGCGCCAACCGGGGCGAATGCGCCCAGCCCTGCCGCTTGCCCTGGGAGCTTGCGGTGGACGGCCAAGTCCGCGATCTCCAGGGCCGCCGTTTTCTTCTCAGCCCGCGCGACCTCTCCGCGCTGGCCGACGTGCCGGCCCTGATCCAAGCCGGCGTAGCCGGACTCAAAATCGAGGGCCGCCTCAAAAGCGCTCTCTATGCCGCGGCCGTCACGCGCGCCTATCGTCTCGCCATCGACGCCGCCGCCCAAAACCTGCCCTTCCGCCTGCCGCCCGACGTCGAGGAGGACCTTGCCC
>Ga0116147_1005882_pt1 | contig 10237 bp, 8 predicted proteins | sample AD_JPNHG3_MetaG_FD_89749 | JGI IMG/M metagenome (GOLD analysis project Ga0116147, IMG submission 89749) | Active sludge microbial communities of municipal wastewater-treating anaerobic digesters from Japan - AD_JPNHG3_MetaG | ecosystem: Engineered > Bioreactor > Anaerobic > Digestate | place...
CAGGATCGATTCCGGAGCGAACGAGGTAATAGGCGAAGTGGCCGGAAAGGGGCGCTCCTCTTTCAGGCTGACGTTGCGTTTCTTCGAGCTTCTGCATGAATCCGGGATACCCACACACTTTGTCAGCGCAGGGCCCGATACGAACACAATCATCGCCAGGTTGGCGCGTTCGTTCAAGCTTGAAGTGATCTGCCGCGAAAAAGCCTGGGGCAGCTTCGTGCGACGTTATGGCAGCTACGTCCATGAAGGCGACCCTCTTCCATCGCTGGTTGAGTTTACGCTAAAAGATGATGAGCGGGGCGACCCCCTGATTACAGAGGATGCCCTGGTCGCTCTGAATATCGTGTCCGGAGAGGCCGTAGACTACATGAAAGCCACTGCGCGCCAGGCGACATCGCTGATTGCAGGACATCTGCGCGAGCGAGGGCTGGAACTGATCGACATCAAGTACGAATTCGGCGAGGTCGACGGCCAGACCATGATCATCGACGAAGTATCCGGCGACAGCATGCGGGTCGCCCGCCACGGGCAGATTCTGCTCCAGACCGAGTTGGAAGAGGCTCTTTTCGGCAAGGCGTAGATACCCCTACTGGCATAGTTGCCTCAGTTCTCAGGTTGAAAGGGGAGATCTTAGTGAGAAGGAGACTGGTTCTCGCGCTGCTGCTGATGGCGTTGCTCGTTGCATCATTCCCCGGGCCGGCGCGCGCTACCGCTGATCGATTCGATGCGGGGCTGTTCATCCCGGTCATCGGAAACATCGTCACCGCTGAGGACGTAGACACGGATACAGGTCAACCCATCGACATCACGCGAGCGTTCTCCTCAGGAGTGTCCTACATAGCGCTATGGATGAATATGGTTGGGACATACGAAGGTGCTCCGCTGTTCATCAAGGTCACGTACCTCGACTCCGAGGATGCTGCGTCGGATACGTGGGATTTCGAAATGCAAGGCTCCGAATCTGATGTCGGCTGGGTCTTCCTCGAGCCTGGCGAAGGCAATGTCGACCCGGCTACAGGCGGGTGGCGCGATGGCTGGTATCGTATCACTGTCCTGTACGACTACCAGGAAATGTACGATCTGTACTTCTACGTGGGCCTCTAGGCGTGAGATGGCATGAGACGGCTTGAGATGGCATAGGACTATAGGCCAGTTCGACGTGCCCCCCAGTGGTCTGGGGGGCACACGCTTAGTTCGGCTGCAGCCAGCCCAGGTTCGAGCGTTCCGCTACTTGACTGTCGATTGTGAGGCTGTCGGACTCAAGATACGCCAGGAATTCCCGGAAGCAATCTATCAGGGCAATACGCATGTCGTCCGAGAGGGTGATTTCCGGCTCCCACCACCAGTTCCGGATGACCAGGGCGCGGCCTGCGCTATCGCGTGCCGGCTCGAACCTGGCCGCGAATCTGTCGCCATACAGGATAGGGAGAACGTAGTAGCCGTAGTCTCGCTGTGGGGCCGGTTTGTACACCTCCCAGCGGTAGTCGAAGTCGAACAACTCTGTTACGAGCCTTCGATCCCAGAGGAGATTGTCAAGAGGCGCGAGTATTGCTGCGCGTGGAGCCACACCCTCATGTCGAAGCGCAGAGTGGAGAGTGTCCTCATCGCTCGTTCTCATGTAGAGCGTGGGAGCAATACCTTCTACGCTGACCTCAGTGACCTTCCCCTGTGCGAGCAGCCGCTTAAGCGACTCCCGTCGCTCCCTGGATCTCACACCCGGTATGCCCAGCCATGCATCGCCCGACCTTTCCCATAGCAAGCCGATTCCACCGATGCGCCGCAGTACACGCCAGTCGTGATACTCCTCGTCGCTTACGTTTGGATCGGGCGCCGAGAGAAGATCCTGGGGGAGGTGGTGGATCGCTAGGTCGTATACCCTGCGTGTATGCACCCTATGGTGGATAACCAGTTCTCCGCAGAAGTACATGCTCTCCAATGCAGCGCGGGCCAGACGTGCAGGGCCCCAAGGCCAGCGCACCCGCTCGTCGTAGTCAAGATCGATTGATGATACGGGGCCACGTTCCATGATGTCCTTGCGGACTCTTGGAAGGATCGATCTGATCGCCTCGGCGCCGTTGGCCAGATCGCGCGCGGCTGATTCCCGATCGCGGCCGAAGTAAGGCCAGTCCTGGACGGAGTAGATCGACATCATCTTGTCGTAACCATCTATGAGCTGCCGTTCGTCATACAGCAGTTCCTGCAGTATTGCACGACGAAAACCCAAGACGCGTGCCTGAAGCACAAGCTCCGAATTGTGGCCCACGATATCCAGCGGGTCGAATTGAATGCAGCCTACGCGGTCGATGTGCTCAAGCACACCGTCCTTGCCGGCCAGGCAACGCGGAGGCCACAGCCCCTGATGGGCCAGAATGAACTGGCGGGCCTGGCTCTTCGTGAGAGTCAACCTTCGCATTTGCGTCTACACATGCCCTTCCTGCAACATAACCGGACATACGGACAGCCCAATACCCGGCCGTCACCCCCAGAGATTCTATCACGAACATCTGTTCGGATCAACCGCAACCCCGCGTCGTCCCCGCGTCGCGACGCCGTGACTCTGCGGCGCTGCGGCAGCGACGCGGCAGTACAGTAGCGAAGCAGCAGTGCAGTAGCGACACTGGTTGTAGTGAATCGTCATGCTGATGCACTATACTAAGTACTGACGACACACGAAGTAAGGAGGCGGGCACAGATGCGACAGCGCGTGCTGAAAGGGGCATCCATCTTGGCCCTGGCATGGGGCGCATGGTGGACATTCTTTGGGATTGCGTCCGGAATCGGAGAGAGGATTGGGGCCTTGGGAACGGTTATGCATACCCTTCCCGGGCTGGTGTTCCTGGCTGCCGCGTTCATTGCTCGAAGGTGGAACCTACCGGGGGGCATCCTTCTAGTCGCTGTCGGCATAGGCGCGCTGCGGTTCTTCGGATACTTGCCGTCGCACCTACTATCGATTACTGCGTTACTTCTCGGATTGCCTCCAATGGTGTCAGGGGCCATATTCATCGAGGCCGCCTTGAGGAGATCAGGAGGTCAGCTTAAGCAGTATGAGAGGTAGTGGAGTCGTGTCCCGACCGCTCATGAGAACCCGCTCGAAAGTGGCTATGCGTTACTAACACTATACCCCCGGGGGTATCCGAGCAGGCACGCCGTCAGTTTTTGCCGATAGTTTCGTCGATAGACGCAGTTTTTGAGTACATGCATTTGGATCGGGGCCTCCAGCCGGCGGATCGGTGCTGCGAGGGGCGCTCTCGGGGTCGGTAGCGACCTAGTATGTGGCAGGCGGGCGGGAGGACATACCACCACCCACGTAGCATCGCCAGATACATCCAGGTTGTGGGACATTCTGTCGCCTTCCTTGCCCGGTTACATGCCGGGACCGGCCGGATACCCCCCGATTTTCGCGCTTCGGAGGCGGTCCGGCGGTCCCCCGAAATCGATGTACTCAAAAAATGCCGGTATCTCCAAAACTATTGGTGATAACTGACGATATGCCAGTTCCAGCCGTTTTGGTCCACGGTCATCATAGCTAGCCAGCTAAAAGGCCTTTTTGCGAGGATGACCCCTTCTGCCGTCACTCTGTTCGGCAATATACGCTCGCACTTCCACTTCGTGATGCCTACATGAACTATACAGACCCCATGCGTCCTGCAGAAACTGGCCGGTGGCGCCCGCCAAGCGCATGATCTCGGCTTGAGCCGGGGTGAGGGCCGTGAGGTGATCTCAATGAGCCGATAGCGGGATCCACAGGTAATGTGTGCGCAAACGGATGCGCAAGAAGGAAAGGCGGGCTCGATGTAGAATACACTCTGCGCAAACCAGCGCAAGCGATGCTGCGCAATTGCCCACCGACAACATAGCATTGATGGAGGTCTGGAAATGGTGCGACTCGAGCGTCTCTCTGGCCGCCCCGTTCTACGCCCCCTGCCGGAACATGGATGGGAGCGGTCGGCGGTGTTCAACTGCGCCGCCATAGGCAAAGACGGGGTCTTTCATCTGATCTATCGAGCTTGCGATCTGCCCAGTCACGACAGGTTCGGCGATTACGTATCGCGCATGGGCCACGCGGTCAGCCTCAACGGCGTGGATTTCGTGCGGCATGACAGGCCGGTGTTCGAGGGCGAGGGTCAGCAAGAGCAGCGCGGGGTGGAGGATCCCCGGATTGTACAGGTAGAGGGCGAGACTACATTCCACATGATGTACACGGCCTATGGCGCTCGTTTCGACGGCGATTATCGAATATCCATGGCGAGCTCCAAAGACCTCGTGAGCTGGTCGCGGCGTGGCGTGGTGCTCGACGAGCCCAACAAGGACGCCTCGCTCTTTCCTTCCAGAGTGAACGGGCGGTATGCCATGTTCCACCGCAGGTGGCCGCATATATGGATGGCTTTTTCCGACGACCTTGTCACTTGGGCGGATCATACGGTCGTGATGACGACCGTGCCGGATTCGTGGGAATCTGAGCGTATCGGCATTGCAGGGCCTCCCTTCAGGACGACCGACGGCTGGGTGCTGATATACCACGGTGTGGATCCATCTAATACGTACAGGCTGGGCTGGGCTCTCCTCGACGCGGTGGATCCAACGAAGGTCGTCCACCGACAGAGCGAGCCGATACTTGAGCCGGAACTTGAGTGGGAGCGTGTGGGCTGGGTACCGAATGTGGTGTTCAGCTGTGGGCAAGTGGTAGCCGGCGGCGTGGTCTACGTCTACTACGGCGCGGCCGATACTTCGATCGGAGTCGCTGCTGCAGATCTCACAGATTTTGTCCCAAAGAGCGCCGAATAGTGCAAAACTATGCGCAAACACAGGAGCAAATCGCGGTATCGCGGAATTCGAGGTGACGCTTTGAGATGGGTGTAACGATTGAAGACGTGGCGAAAAGGGCAGGCGTGTCGGTATCGACTGTATCTCGCGTCCTCAACAGGAAGGGACGCATCAGCCAGCAGACGAGGCAGCGAGTTTTCGACATTGCCAGGGAGCTTGAGTATCCGGTTGACCCGGTCCAGTCAGCTTCCAGACGGCGGACGAACACCATCGGTATCATGTTCAACAGGCGCCTGCGGTCGCTCGTGTCGGACCCGTTCTATGGCCTTGTCATGGTGGGTGTCGAGGAGAGCCTGCGGCAAGACGGGTACCAGGTGTTCTTCTCGACCCTGGGCGAGCGCGATGAGGACATTGCCTCAATACAAGGGTTTGCCTCGGGGCGGCGCGTAGACGGCCTTATACTTGCCGGGTGTGATGTGGAACGCGAGTACATCGACCGCATCATGTCGCTGGGAATCCCTCTTGTGCTAGTCGACAACAACATCGTCTCTCCCAAGGTGCCGTGTGTGATGACTGACAACACGGCTGGAGCCCGGGAGGCAGTAGAGCACCTGATAGACCTGGGTCACGATGACATCGCATTTGTGTCGGGTCCTCTCACTCACAGTTCTCTGTTCGAAAGGTATCAAGGCTACAGGCAGGCTATGGAGGCGCACGGGCTACCGGTGCGGCAGGAACTGTTGGTCATCTATGAAGACGTGTGCAACTTCAGCGTGGACGGCGGGTTCGAGGCTGCGACACGCCTGATGAACAGGTCGAGGAGGCCCACAGCCATCTTCGCAGCCAACGATCCGCTGGCTCTCGGAGTGATGAAAGGCGCGCTCAGCCTAGGGCTGACCATTCCCCGAGATCTGTCGGTTGTGGGCTTTGACGATGTGGAGGCGGCAGCTCACACCAGTCCTCCGCTGACCACTGTTCGAGTCGACAAAACGGACCTTGGCCGCCATGCGGCGAGACTGCTTTCAGAGCTGATAGACGGCGGCTCTGACTATGCTCCATACAAGATAGTGGTCTGCACTGAGCTGATCGTGCGCGGATCAACTGGGCCGACACAGCGAGAGTAATCCTACGCCGGAGGTGATACGTGTGCTCGGGCGGCTCGCGGAGCAGTACAGAACGAGCGACAAGGCGGGGTACGTGATGGTGCTGCCCTACATCCTCCACTTCTTGCTCTTTACGGCATACCCGCTGGTTTTCGCATTTGTTCTGGTGTTCAACAGATGGGACATCGTGACCCCCATGGAGTTCATCGGCATCAGGAATATCCAGAGGTTGCTGCGGGACGCGACGTTCTGGACCGCAGTCATCAACACGCTCAGGTTTCTGGCTTCTCATATCCCATTGCAGATCGTTCTGTCTCTCCTCATTGCAGTCATCCTAAACGGCCCAATCAAGCTGAGGTCGTTTTTCCGGGGAGCGTTCTTTCTGCCGTTCGTCATATCCGGTGCAGTTGTCACGATCCTGTGGCAGCAACTATACTCTACCGACGCCGGCATACTCAATCTGATCCTCAACCGCATCGGAATGCAGCCGGTGCCGTGGCTTACCGATCCAGCCTGGGCCATCTACTCAATCGCCATCATGGCTACATGGAAGAACATGGGCTTCTACATCGTTCTGTTCCTGGCTGGGCTGCAGAACGTGCCGCACGAGCTATACGAGGCTGCGAGCATTGACGGCGCCAATAGGTCTCAGCAGTTTTGGAAGATCACGCTTCCGCTGCTGCAGCCGGTGATGCTGCTCGTGGTGATACTCTCCACAATCGGAGGGTTCAGTCTCTTCATCGAGCCGTTTGTCATGACCGGGGGCGGCCCGGCTGAGAGCACTCTGTCAGTGGTGCTTTACCTCTACAAGCAGGCATTCCAGTTTCTCAGGATGGGCTATGCGGCTACCATCGGATTCGCGCTGGCCATCATGATATTCGTGGTCACGTTCATCCAGCGCAAGCTGCTCGACACTGATCAGCCGGCGTAGCGAGGCGGAGGTGTGATGAATGCGTACTCTGACAAAAGCGCTGGGCTACATATTGCTGACCGTCGCTGCTCTCACCTTCATCTATCCGTTTCTATGGATGGCATCAGCATCGCTCAAGCCTGAGAATGAAATCGGAACCCTGGCGCTCATATCTAGGAACTTCTCACTGAGGGGATACAGCGCGGTCTTCAAGCAGATACCCATAGGAAGAGCCTTGTTCAACTCGGGGCTGGTGTCGATCACCTCAACCACATCGGTGCTCGTGTTCAGCTCTATGGTGGGCTATGCCCTGGCGAGGCTGAGGTTTCTCGGGCGCGATTCCATATTCAACCTAGTGCTGCTCACAATGATGATCCCGGGCCAACTGCTGCTGATACCCATGTACATTCTGGTGGTCCGGCTTGGGTGGACCGACAGCTATCGCGCCTTGATCATCCCGGCGATGATAAGCAACATGGGGATAATCGTGTTCAGGCAGTTCTTCAAGTCGCTTCCTCAAGATCTGGTCGATGCGGCAAGGATCGACGGCTGCTCCGACTATCGGATCCTGTTTCAGATATTCTGGCCGCTTTCAAAGCCGGTGTTGATCACTGTAGGCATTATCACGTTCATCGGTTCGTGGAATGAGGTGCTCTGGCCTCTCATCGTCATCAGGAAATGGAACATGATGACTATGCCCCAGATGGTCACCTTGTTCCACGTGGGCGGGCTTGCGAACGCGCAGGTGGCGGCAGAAATGGCCGCTGCCATGATGCTCGCTTTCCCGGTAATCGTTGCGTACCTCTTCTTCCAGCGCTACTTCATTGAAAGCCTAGCTCTGTCGGGCATCAAGGGATAGACAAGATGGAGAAGGTGACGCGGCGATGCGGCGAACTGGCGAGGTTCCAGGGACACAAAATCAACCGGAGGGATGAGAGAATGCGAATGAACCCTAGGTCGACGATGGGTGTACTTCTGGCTCTTGCGCTGGTATGCGTGTTGTCGGTTAGCGCGGTTGGCGCTAAGGCCCCTGTCACGCTGACATTCTGGCCTTCGTCCAACCCACAGGAGATTGAGTTCGCCAAGATCATCGTGAAGGCATGGAACGATTCCCACCCCGACATCCAGGTGAAGATGGAACCTCTTCCGGCATCGAGGTCCACCGAGGAGGTGCTGCTCGCAGCTATAGCGGCGGGCACGACTCCCGACATCTGCGCCAATATCTATCCCGGCGCGATATCGCAGTATATCGCGGGTAAGGGGCTGTATCCTCACGATACCCTGCCCGGGTTCTACGATTTCGTGTACGCGCGCACTCCCAAAGACGTAGTCGACGCATTCACCTACAAGGATGGGCATGTGTACCAGATCCCCTGGAAGGGTAACCCCATAATGCTCGCGTACAATGTCAAGCTGCTGCGGGCCAACGGAATCGATACGAAGTCGCTCGCAACCTACAGCGGCTTCCTGGCGGCTGCTGAAAGAATGGTGAAAGACCTGGACGGCGATGGGCGCCCTGACCAGTGGCTCTATGCGCCAACTGTCGATGTCACCTGGTGGCAGCGGCTATTCGACTTCTATACGCTCTATATCGGGGCCAGCGGCGGCAAGACCCTGCTCAGCGCTGCGGGCAAGGTGGACTTCGAAAACGACGCGGCTGTGCAGGTGTTCACGTTCCTACAGACCATCTTCAAGAAGGGGCTTTGCCCTAAGGGTGCGATGATCGGAGACGCATTCCTAAACGGCAAGATAGCCGCCACGATCACCGGACCGTGGTCAGTCCCCTACTACGATCAGAACGCGCCCGCGGGCTTTGAATACGACTTCGTTCCGATCCCTGTGCCTGACGGCATGCGGGGACCGGTGATCACCTTCGGCGACCCCAAGAACATAGCCATCTTCGCAACTAGCAAGCATCCGCTGGAGGCATGGGAGTTCGTGAAGTTCATCATGTCTTGCGAGAACGACTTGCTGTGGCTGGAGATCACTAGCCAACCGCCGTATCGCCGCGATCTCGCGAAGGATCCGATGTTCGCAGGTTACTTCAAGGAGAATCCCCTGATGGCCAAGTTCGTGGAGCAAGGCGTGTACACTCGTGGCGTGGACGATAGTAAGTACTTGATCGAGATATTCGACGCGATCTCCAAGCAGTATGATCTCTGCTGTGTTCAGGGCAAGAAGACGCCCAAGATCGCTGTACGCGACGCAGCTCAGGCGGTTCGCGACATCTTAGCAGGGTGGTAGGAGCATCAATGTCGATGACGAGGCCGCGTTTTGCGCTCATGTCACGAATTCTGGCGTTCGTGGCGGCATGCCTGCTCGTTGCGGGCCTGCCGCCTCGGGCGGCCATCTGGGCGGCGGTCGGGGTGAGAGCCCCGGTACAGCTGGACTTTTGGTGTTCGTCCAACCCGTACGAGATCGAGTTCGCACGAGCGGTGGTGGATGAGTGGAATCTAGCGAGGTCGGACATCAAAGTGAGACTGCAACCGCTGCCTGCGTCGAGATCCACAGAGGAAGCCCTGCTTGCGGCGATCGCGGCACGCACGACGCCGGATCTGTGCGCAAACATATACCCTGGCGTTGTGACGCAGTTCGTCGCGGCGGGCGGGCTGTATCGCATGGACAGCTTCCCGGATTTCGTAAGCTACATGCGCGGACGCCTGCCCGATGGAATCCTGGAGCAGTACAGGTCGCCCGACGGCCACTACTATCAGGCGCCGTGGAAGTCCAACCCCCTGATGCTGGCTTACAATGCGGGCATGCTTCGGGCCGCAGGCGTCGATCCCTCATCTTTGGCCAGCTACAGCAGCTTTTTGGCTGCGGCGGCGAAGCTCACGCGCGACACCAACCGCGACGGCAGGACGGATCAGTGGATGATCTACCTCAACATAGAGCCCATATGGTGGCAGAGGTTCTTCGACTTCTACACACTGTACGCCGCGGCGAGTGGTGGGCGGACGTTGATCGAGAGCAACAGGGCGGCCTTCAACAACAACGCCGGAGTCGCGGTGATGCAATTTCTGTCGGACCTGTTCCTGCGGGGTTACGCTCCTAAGTCGGCGTTTCCGGGCGATGTGTTCCTGCAGCAGAAGGTGGCGACTGTCATAACAGGGCCGTTTGCGGTTCCCTTTTATGAATCGATGAAGCCCAAAGGGTTCGAGTACGACTTTGTGCCGGTGCCTGTACCTGACAGCTTCCGCGGCCGGGAAGTGTGGACCTATGGCGACCCCAAAAACATCGGAATATTCGCGACGAGCAAGTATCCGAAAGAAGCCTGGGAATTCGCAAAATTCATCTTGAGCGCGGAGAATGACGCACTATTCCTAGAGATGACCAGCCAGATACCATACAGGCGGAATCTTGAGGCGTCGCCTGCCTACAGATCGCTGCTGCGAAAACAGCCTGTGCTGGCGCGCTTCGTCCGCCAGGCGGAGTTCACGTGCGGCGCCGACAACGTCCG
>Ga0116147_1005886_pt1 | contig 10234 bp, 8 predicted proteins | sample AD_JPNHG3_MetaG_FD_89749 | JGI IMG/M metagenome (GOLD analysis project Ga0116147, IMG submission 89749) | Active sludge microbial communities of municipal wastewater-treating anaerobic digesters from Japan - AD_JPNHG3_MetaG | ecosystem: Engineered > Bioreactor > Anaerobic > Digestate | place...
CGCCCGGAGGAGTACCGTCGACTTGCGACGAGGATAGTGGACCTCCATCCGGTCACCATTATTCAAAACGCCAGAACCTCCGGCGGAGGGAATGTGGCGATGGTGCCCACTCAGGCGGCCACCGTCGGGCCGGTGGAGACATGGAAGGCGGAAAAGGTGTCGATCTGGCAAGCCGGCATGCATGACAACCCGTTCGGAATGCGCCTCACGGCCCTGATGATCTCTCAACGGATACCGGACGCCTCTGTACCCATGTCCCTGCTGGCCGATCATCCCAACGTGCATTTTCACTACTTTCGGCCGGCGCTCGGGACGGTGAAGGCCGAGCTGCACTAGTTAAGCGCACCCTTCAGCGTAGCCGGGCGGTCCCAGGGCCGGGACAAGCCCAGGAGAACCGGCGTGGACCGGCCGGAGTTGATGTTGCGCGGAGAGGAGCCGCCGGGGTCGACCGTGCCGTTGTCATCGAAGTGAGGGGTCCCTCGTCGGCTGATTCACGGGCGTCTGGACCGCCGAGTCGTAACTACTCCGACTTCATCCTTGCCAATCCGGTAAGAAGCATTGCCTTGAGATTCTCGAAGGCCGAGATTGCAGAGGAGGCCCGTCGCGGGAAAACGCAGATCGCACGTATCACGCCTTTTGAAACCGCGTAACCGACGAAATCTGGGGGATCTGCGTTCTCCGACACGGCTTGAAACCTTTCGCAGGTTCGGAGAACGTCGAAATTCCTACTGGTCGACTCTCGCGGGCTCTTGCGATTGCGGCCCCGAGAATCGCAGACAGCGTCCCTGCAGGCTTCTTGTGAGGTTGTCATCCTTGGAAGCTCCCGTCACATCAGGGCTGCCAACCTACCGGCTGTTCCGGACCATCCCCGACAGTTGTTGTTGTGAGTCGCTCCGGTGGCCGAAGCGCATCCGGCGGGCGCAGCCGTGGACGGTGCGGGTCACTGAAGTCGAGGTAAAGTTTGCCCCTCATCCAGCGTTCGGGAACATGAGCGAGCCGTAGCAGCGGATACTTCATCGCCTTGCCGAAGAGCCGCCGGCCGATCAAGGAGTAGTAGATAGGAACGCCCAGGCCGAACTTCCAGCGCTCCGAGAGAGAGTTGCGGAAGAAGTCCATGTTATAACGCCAGCAGGTGAAGAAGAACTCCCACTGCAAGTCCGTGAGTCGATACAACTTGGCTCCTTCCGCGTCCCCAAGTCTCGTATCAACGAGAGGAGTGAAAAGTGTGGGAATCACACACCATTTCGCATCCTGGAGGCTATAAAGCAGTTCGAGGGATTGCTTGGTATCTTCCGGTTGCTCGTCGGGTAAGCCGAGTATACATGTGGCCAGCGGGAACCAGTTATTCCGGTTCATGATCTCGATGCCTTTGAGAACCACATCCGGCCACTGTTCGGGTCGGAAGGGATAGGATTTGCCCTTCATATACTTCTTGAACAGACGGACGGAACCTGTCTCAAGCCCTACGAACATCATGGCGAAGCGATGTTCCGGGTGAGTTGAAGCCGGATGCCGGTTGACGCTCTTACCCACGGCCACGGGCGAAAGCTCCTCGACAAGTCCGGGGTCTAAGACCGCCGGCGTTATCGTGCCGTGGGTGAGCAAAACGTGACGCACTCCGGGAACTGCTGCTACCGATTCAAGGAGCTGTTTGAGAGCTGGTCGGTTGGGCTGGAATCCCGGTCCGTGTTGGTAAAGAAAGAGATCTTCCGTCGTCAACATGATCGTGTCGGCGCCTTCCGCCGTCTGGACTTCGACGTTGCGGAGGATGTGTTCCAGGGGAAAACTTTGTCCTCTTCGCAGGTTGACCGAACAAAACTGACAGCCACGGCCGCAACCCCGCGTGATTTCCACCACCCCGTACGTAGCCCGGTGCTTCAGGACAGGAATACTCTCCAGCGACGGGCTCTCACAGAAAACTCGGCGAGGCAAGGTTTCGCCCCGCACGGCCCGATCGAAGAGGTCCACGACGTGCTCTTCCGCCTCACCCTCGACGAGACAGTCAATACCCCACGGATCCTGCATTCCCTTGTGAGCGATTTGCCAAGCTCCGGGACCTCCGACAATCAGCTTCAAATGGTGGCGGTGGCGAGACAGAATGGGATGCTCCATCAGAAAACGGAATTGAGCGGCATTGATAGGTTCAAGGTCCGCTCCGTACAGCTTGGCGTAAACATCCGTGGCGAAGGTAATGCCCAGAGGATTGTGGGCATGCACTCCGACCACCTTCGTCTCTGGACCAACGAACCGGTGCAGTTGCTCGGGATAGCAAACCGCTATCCACTCCTCGGGGAACGCCTGGCAAAGTAGGCTTTCCACCACCCGCAAGCCGTTGGGAACGTACAGGGCTTGCCCGTCCGGGCGGACTTCGGTCTCAAGAGACCAATCGGATCCGATCAGTCGTGCATAACGGTGCGGGATTGTCGCCAGCAGCATTTGCCGCCAAGCGCTCTTCAGGTACTCGGTGGATTCGGAACGGGTAGCAGCCAGCACGATAGGACGGCCTTGTTCCAGCATCCAGATTCCTCCTTTCCCGGCGGCAAGTTCAGCGAAAGGTGAAGACGAAGGCTTACAGAATCTGTGATCATGCAGAAGCGACTCTACTCATTTTACCCACGTAACGGTTCGTGGCTATGCTGGGAGGAGGGCCGCTGTCAGTGGTTCTCGTCTTCCGTCTCAGGGTTCCTGCGATCGAAATTTCATGTTTCTCCGGCAAAGTTCAGGTTGCCGCCGGTAGCTTGAAAGGAAGATCGCGCGGTCCCGCCTCTGCGGGTCGACGTCTTGGTAATCCTCCGGACTGTTCGCCCTACGGTGGGGTCGCACCCTACCTTAGGCTTCTTTCGTGCTCTGCATTTTGCCTTCGTGCTTTGGCTGAAGCATCTTGGAGATCTCCGAGAGCCCGGGCACGCAAGCTGCACGCTCCGTGTTAACAAAGGATACACCTCAGGCGTCGTATAACTGAATCATGCAACGAAGCGCCCGAAAATTCGAGGAGATCTACCATGATTGCTTTCCGGATCTTTACCGCTTCGTACTCGTCAACAGTCGGAACTATGCCGACTGCGAAGAGATTGTCCAGGAGGCCTTCTTTCGCCTTTACTTGAATATCAACCGAGTCGAAAACCCTCGAGCCTGGCTCTTTCGTTGTGCCAACAACCTGATTGTAGACGGCTTTCGGAAAACACACAGAGCGGCTGAGCCGGTCGGAAGCGTCGCAGATGCTTCTCCGTCTCAAGAGCTCCCGGTAGGGCGCCGGGAGACAAGAGAGAAGCTTTTGGCAGCACTGGACCGTCTCAGTGAAACCCAAAGACATTGCTTGACCTTGAGAGAGTACGGCGAGCTCAGTTATCGCGAGATCGCCGATGTACTGGGGCTGAGCCCGGAGGAAGTAGGGGTTCACATCTTCCGGGCTCGACGCCGCCTCCAGCAACTTTTGGAGGAAATTAAAGATGAGTTGTCCTAACTTTCAGGAACTGAGTGCCTATCTTGACGGGGAGTTGCCGGAGGAACCCTCCCGGAAGGTCGAACGGCATCTTCGGGAGTGTCCCGGCTGTCGTTCTTGCCTTGACGACTGGAGCCGGATGCGAAAGCGCCTGGTTGAGCTCCCGGTGCCCGGCGAGTCGGGGACGAGGATCTTCATGAACTTGCACAGTCGGCGGCCTTCGCGAACGGTTCATGTCCCCTTTCCCGTGGCCGCCGCCGGTGTCTTGGCCCTGGCTGTCTCGCTTGTGCTGAATGTCATTCTACTGGTGGGAATGGGGTCTCCGACTGAAGGTGGAGCCTCCCAAGCAGGTCAAACGATTGAAGCCGGCTCAGCCGAGGTATATCCATTGGGAGCAAGCCAAGATCCGAAGCTGGAAGAACTCCTTGAGGAATACAGGCTTCGGTCGACCGTAACCGTTGTGGTGAGAGAGACGCCGCGCACCGACTTGCCGGAGGTGGTGCATGAGGACAAATAGGAACTCCTTCTGGAAGGGGCCTCTACAACTGCCAAGGGGTCGGAGTGTCTGGCTGTGGAGTGCGGCTTTGTTCGCCTGGGTTATGGGGCCTTGTCCGGCTTCTGTGCTCGAAGCATCGGCTCCGGAGCTGAACCGGGAGGCACAGCCGATCTTGAAGATCTCGGCGGAAATTGTTCAGATGGATCGACAAGGTTCCATTGCTCGGTTGGATGGATCTAGACCTACTACAGCCGCCGTTTGGTTCTATCAGGCCTCGGAACAATTGTGCCGGTTGGCCGAGTTCAAGCTGGGTGGAGCGCAGCAGGTTAGGATCTCCGTGGCCGCTGAGGAAATCAGTCCGGCGGAAAGCCGCATCCGTCTTTTGATTGAGCAACTTCCCCAAGGCCGGGTCGTGAAGGATGAAAAGTTTGTCTTATATCCCTTGAAAGGCCAGGAACTTTTGGTCCTGTTGGCCGATCGTCCGATGGAAGACACCACTCTGGCCGTGCGGCTTGTCCCCGTGGTGGAGTGGACTCAGCCGGTGATCGACTATCCGGAACTGGGGGCGGAATTCGGTGTAACCGACGCGCTTTACATTGTCGACGGGATGGATCTACGGGCTAGGGGTTTATCGGGTTACATCGGAGGGACGGGTGTGCGGATGGAAGACCCCGTCCAGGCGCTCGTTCTCGACGATCCCGAACTTGGCCGATTCACTGTTTCTTATCGGCCGTTCTCCGGCTCCGTCTGGGCAGGATACATCGAAGGACACCGCATGGTTTTCGAGTGGGACGGTCATCAGTTCGAGCTCGTAGATATCGACACGCCGATCATGCCTGAAGGGAAATGGAGCCTCTATGTGAGAAAGGAAGAGTCTACGCGCTCGGGAATTGGGACTGGCGAGGTGACTCTCCGTCCTGCTTGGGTCCGCTAGATCCGAGGACGAGAACCCGACTGGGCGGAATTCGACGAGCGGGAGTAAGGCTGTCCAAAGGGAGGAAGGGTGCAGATTCACTCTTTGGGTGTCGACCCGGCTCGAGAAAGAGACGGATAGAACGGGGTTAGGTTCATTTGTCCTTTCAAATTAGGGAGAGAGACGGGTTGGTTATGCGTACTAGAAGCTTGGTAGGTTTTGGTTTGATACTCGGCTGGTACGGCACCTTCACTGGTGTACAGGTTGAAGCGCAGCCGTGCTATCGACTTGAGTGTGATCAGACCCAGAGATGCGAGGCTGTGCAAGCCGGGGCAGACGGGGGGACGTGTTGTTGCAAGGTTGAGTGCGTAGGCGGTATGGGAGGGCCGAAGTGCTCTTGCATCTCGTGGTGTATACAGCCCTGCTACGCACCTTGCCCGACCTGCGAATTCTGCTCCGACCCTCAGCTCGCGGCGGGAGACCAGGCTTTCGAGCTCACTCCGGCTGTATACGATTCGTGTGAGACAACAAAGCCTTCTTGCAGGTCAAGTACTGTCGGCTCTAACGGATGGATTGTCGCACCCCGTGTATTCGATTGTCGCCGAAGGTGTTTCCAACGCGGATTCCTGGTATGAATACGCGTACCGAGTTCGGGTTACGGCGACGTCGGCTCGGCTAATCCTGGACTTTGTCTTTGATCCCCCCCAAGGGGCACCGGGACCCCAGCCGGTGCGAATTACGGCTGACGCCTCAGGTAACGTGTCCCTGACACCACTCTCGGAACAAGAGGTGGAAGGAGTACGGTCTTCGGCGGGTTCGGTTCGATGAAAGTAGAATCTCTTCGATCTCTCACTTCTTCGAGTTGATGTCGCTGCCGGGAGCGACAGAGGCTTGGTCCGGACCTTCATGAAGATGGTCCCGCTCCATCTTGAGAGAACTTGGCTCCGGATGTTGGATCCCGACAGTCTTCACCGGCAGAGACGAGACGACGGTCATGCCGACCAAGTCTTCCGTGTGATTCACTACCCTACGGTTCGATGACCACGTTCAGCTTAAGTTCGGCGTTTGCCAATTGGTTGTCGGCGACGGCCGGCAAAAAAATCCAGGAATTGCGGACCGTTTCCAAGGCAAGAGAGTCCAAGCGAGGCTCGAGGCCTTGAACCAGCTCCAGACCTTGCAAGGCTCCCGCCTTGGTGACGAAAGCCCGCACCTGTACCACCACCGGCGGCGTGAGGTCCCGTGCGAAGGACGGTAGCCGCGGAGAGGGAGTGGCCAAAGCTACGGGGGGGAGAATTTCCTGGTCTGTGAAGTAGCCCGCCCATTCCTCTCCGTCCGGGTCTCCCGCGTACCGCATTTCACCGTACCCGCGGGAAAACCCGGCCGACTGCAGCGCGAGTTTTCGATCTTGCTCAGCCAGGTTGATGGTGTTGATGCGGGAAGCCGCCAAATCGAACTCCCGAGGGGAAAGCGGTTCAAGCCGAAGAATGCGGCTGCCCAGGCGAAGGAACACGTCCTTCGCCTGCGTAGAAAGCTTGCCGCGTACCTGAAAACCTCGGAATTCTCCCGGGCGAATCAGTTGTGTGACCTCATAACGGTGCTCGGGATCGGCTGCGTTTTCTTCCTCGAAGACGTGGCCTCGATAGAGCAGACCCTCTGGAGTTGTCACGACGATATCCGGAGCCGGCAGAACCTCATAACTGTCAGACAGGTTGATGTAGTTGACTACGAACGTGGTTTCGTCTACCAGCTCGACGGTTACGATTCGTTGATCTGAAAGATAAAGAAAGTGCTGAGTCGCCTCAACAGGATTCGAAGCCGCCGCGACACCCGCGGCCAACACGAGCGAGGAAAGCAGTCTGGACATCGTTTCTTGCATTCTAACACCGAGAAGAAGAAACTCTGGCCGGGTGAGGTCGAAGAACGGTGACTCGGGCTGATCGAACCGAAGGCCGGAAATGCCGGTGGGGAGTAGGTTAAGGGCTTTCCTGTTTGCCGGTGGCGGAAGGAGGGAATCGGATGCTGCGACAGACTCCGTTGTATGAAGCTCATGTGGGTCTTGGAGCCCGAATGGTGGATTTCGCGGGATGGAACATGCCTGTGCAGTACTCCGGGGCTCTGGCGGAGCATCATGCGGTGCGCAATCAGGCGGGCTTGTTTGACGTTAGTCACATGGGGCGCTTCGAAGTCACTGGAGCGGATGCAGAACGTTTCCTGCAGCGCCTCGCCTGCAACGACGTCGCCCGCCTCCGGGAGGGACAGGCCCAGTATTCTGCTCTTCTGAACAACGAAGGAGGCTTTATCGACGACATTGTCGTATATCGCCTGGCATCCCAGAGATATCTGCTTTGCGTTAACGCCGCTCGACGCGAGGCGGACTGGCGGTGGCTTGAGGCCGGCGCCTTTGGGGATTCGAAATTGGTTGATCGGAGCGACGAGCTTGCCCAGATAGCCCTGCAGGGGCCGTTGTCGACGAAGATACTCCAGCCGTTGGTAACGGCGGATCTTGCGTCGCTGCCTTACTATCACGCACTCGCTTGCGAGGTTGAGGAGTTTCCGACTTTAGTCAGCCGGACCGGGTACACCGGCGAACTGGGCTACGAGTTGTATGTGCCGTCAGAAGCCGCCGTAACGCTCTGGGAGCGTTTGCTTGAGGTGGGTCGAGACAAGGGGCTCCAGCCGGCGGGTTTGGCGGCCCGAAACACGCTTCGGCTCGAGGCCGGTTACCGCTTGTACGGTAACGATATCGACGAGACGACCACGCCTCTGGAGGCGGGTCTGGGTTGGATCGTCGGTTGGGGGACCGGATTCGTCGGTGAATCGGCTCTTCAGCGGCAGAAAGCCGAGGGTCTGCGGCGGAAACTGGTGGGCTTTGTCATGGAAGATCCGGGCATAGCCCGAGACGGTTACCCCGTTCTGAGGGAGGGACAAGTTGTCGGTAAGGTCACCAGCGGGGGCTTTGCTCCGACGCTGGACAAGAGCATTGGAATGGTCTATTTGCCTTTGGACGGTATCGAGCCTGGCACTTCGATCGAGATCGAAATACGGGGAAAGAGGAAGCGGGCTTCGGTCTGCAGGTTGCCCTTCCTGCGGCGTGGGTAGGTGGTAAGCTTAGGATTCCATGGAGAGCTCGAAACAGGAGCGAGGGGAGTAACGATGAGCATTCCGGCAGATTTGATGTATACCAAGCAGCATGAGTGGGTCTCTATCGACGGCGATACGGCGACGGTCGGCATCACCGAATACGCGCAGCAGGAACTCGGCGACATCGTTTACGTGGAGCTGCCCGAAGTGGGGGAGAGTTTCGAGGCGGAAGAAAGCTTTGGTTCGGTGGAATCAGTAAAGGCCGTCTCGCAGATCTACATGCCTCTTTCCGGCCGGGTGATTGCCGTCAACGAAGATTTGGCGGACGCTCCCGAGATCGTGAACCAGGATCCTTACGGTGAGGGATGGATGATCAAGGTTGAGATCATCGACCCTTCTTTGGTGCACGAGTTGATGTCGGCGGAGGAGTACGAGAACTACCTGAAGGAAGAAGCCGGATAGGCATCCGGTTCCGCTGGTCGGCCTCGGAACGGCAACTCAATCGTGGCCCGGGTATCTCAGGAAGAAGGATGAGATTCGCCGGTTCAGAGCGGGCCGATCGCTTTCGGGAAGCAATGGTGCGGCGGGTACGCGAGGGTGATCGAAGGGCGAGGATGAAAACAGCCTTGCCGGCGATTGTCGTAGGCATCCTCATCGCCCAGCAAGCGGCCGTCGACGCTCAACCTCACATTGTCAGCCGGGCCGATTACGTTCGGGTGCCGGTGGCTGTGCTGGATGAGAACGATCGGCCGGTGACCGATCTTCGGGCTGAGGATTTTCGTCTGTACGACGAGGACTCGCCAAAGCCGATCAGCAACTTCGTGCTCGACGTGGCTCCAGTCCACATTCTCTTCCTAGTGGACAGCAGCGGTAGCACGAAGGAAGAGCTTCCCCAGATGCGGTACGCCGTACGCCGGTTTGCCCAACACTTCACCGCCGAGGATCGTATGGCCCTGGCCGGCTTTTCCGACAAGTTTGAGTGGATCCAGGACTGGACGAACGACGAGAAGCGACTGGCCAAGGCTTTGAAACGACTGGAGCCGGGTTACCGAACCGCCCTCTGGGACTCCTTGGCCGAAGCCGCCCAACGGCGGCTGGCGGGTGTCGACGGAAGGCGGGCGCTGATCCTGATGACGGACGGGTTGGACAACGAATCCACTCGAACGTACGACGAAGTCTTGGAGATTTTGACGAAATTCGACATTGTGCTTTACGTTGTAAGCCGAAGCCGCCTGGTCGAATCCCGGATTGAGGACTCGGAAAGGGTACGTTTTCTGGACCGGGTGATGCGCAACCTGTTGGATGAAGACGAAAGTTTCGTGGGAGCTTACTTTCGCGACAAAGAGGCGGCGCTGGAAAACTTGGCCGCAACGAACGGAGGTCGCGTCTTCTACCCCGCTAGTTTTCCGGCTTTGGGCCAAATCTACGCTCAGATTGCTCAGGAGCTCAAGACCCAATATGTCCTGACGTTTCCCGCCCCGACGACCAGCGAAACGGCTTTCCGTCGAATCCGGGTCGAATGCCTACGTCCCGTGGGCAAGCTGGTTTACCGGCGGCTCTACTATGCTCGGTGAGCACAGAAATCCAAGAATACCTCCCGGCAGGCGCGGGGAGCTTCGGGCGGGCGCAGAATCTGAGGTGTTCTCTGTGCCATGAGGCGGCCCCGGAGACGCAGACGGCCCAAAACGGATGGCTCCCAAGCAGGTGGAACCAAGAGCTGCTTATGCTGCGTCCTCGCGAAAATCGGTGCAATTTGCGTCTCCGGGGCTCAGGGACTCGAGAGGCGTCGTCAGATCGGCCGGCGGACGAAGATCGACATCCGGTGTTGTCCACCAGAGTCCGACTTGACCTTACCGCTCTTAGGCTCCGAACTTCATGAGCCGGCGGGCATGGGCCAGTGCCAACGGCATGAGATCCCGCGCCGGAAGCATGCCGAGAGCACCGCGGGCGCACTCCGTCTCATTGAATGCCGTCGCCCCGCCGATGCGGGAGTACCGGGAGTGAAGCAGTACCGGGACCGGGTGCCAGCTATGGCTGCTGAGAGCCGAAGGCGTGGAATGATCTCCCGTGATTACCAGCACGTCGGGTTTAGCCTGGAGAATCTCCGGCACGAAAGCGTCGAGCTCTTCGATGGCCGCCACTTTTCCCTCGAAATTACCGTCTTCTCCAGTCTTATCGGTGGTCTTGGCGTGTAGAAAGAAGAAATCGTAGTCGGCCCACTTCTCCTTCATGACGCGGATTTGCGACGGCACATCGGGTAGCACCGGATGGATTTCCATGCCCACCAAGAAAGCCACCCCCC
>Ga0116147_1005888_pt1 | contig 10230 bp, 7 predicted proteins | sample AD_JPNHG3_MetaG_FD_89749 | JGI IMG/M metagenome (GOLD analysis project Ga0116147, IMG submission 89749) | Active sludge microbial communities of municipal wastewater-treating anaerobic digesters from Japan - AD_JPNHG3_MetaG | ecosystem: Engineered > Bioreactor > Anaerobic > Digestate | place...
AGGTGATTTAATTGCAAAAAATTCAACTTGGGGAGAAACAAATAAGACAAAATAAAGAAAAGAAAAATAAAGATTATCAATTATTGGCACTAATTGAGGTTCAGAAATTATTAAAAGATATGGGCTATAAATTAGAATATGACTTATCAGAAGAAAAACATTTTGCGGTTTATAAAAGCAAAATTAATAAGATGAAAATGAAAAATAATATTGGGGGTGAAGAAGTTGGCACATAGTTATTCATGGGATAGTTCAGGCATATATAAGGACGGCAGATATCTTAATATGAATGATCCAAAAACCAGACAGGCATTAGAGAATGACCCATACGGGCAAAAGGCTTTATCTGGTTATAGGTCCGGTACCAGCGGTAAGGCAAGTGCGGAATTAGATGAAGCAGTAGCGGAAGCGAATAAGAAATCAAATTCTGGTGGTTCTGTCAGTTCTGATAAACCCACTAAAACTATAGAGAAAAAATCCCCTTCAGACATATTTTATGAAGCACCTAGTTACAAACCTTTATCTGAAGAAGAAGCAAGGTCTATCGCACAAAACTGGGCCAATCTCCAGATTGATCCACAGATTCAAGCCCTTCAACGGGCTATAGAGAATGCCAGAACCACCGCCAATACTCAAATGTCAGCTATCAATGCCGCCTATGCTGGGATACCTGCTCAGACAGATCGGATGCTGGCCGATGCGAGAAATTATGCTTTGGAAAGTGCCATTGCCCGAGGCGGCGGCCGGTCCGGGGTGGTAAATTGGGAAACGGAAAAGCGCACCACACCCATTATGCAGCAGGCCCAGCAGTATGAAGCAGAAAAGGCGGCGAAACTGGCCGGGGTAACAGATTGGTTGGCCAATGCCATAACCCAGGGTGAACAGCGGCAATTGGATTTGGAAGGCAGACGGGGAGATTTAACCCAGCAGTATATTCAGGATTTAATGATGTATGGGGAAGACAGGGCAAGGGCTAACTGGCAGGCGGTCATGAATGCGGCGTTGGCCTTGAATGCGGCGGACCAGAATGCCTACCAGTTCGATACCAGCGCATTGCTTAATTTAATTCCGTACATTTTGCCAAGCATAAGCGAGAGTGCGAATTGGGACAATAGCATGTTAAGTAATTTCGGAGAAGTGCCCAAATTTAATCTCCAAGGGTTGACTCCTGAACAGGAAGAAATTATTAGTCAGTTAAGAAGAATAATGGGGGGTGGTATGTAATGGCGAATGTAGCGGCGAGCGATGCCTTAAAGCAGCTTTTGGAGGTGTTTCAAAAAAAGAATGCGGCAGGTTCTACTTCCCCCCAGGTTCAGGCACGGGTTTTGCCGGGGCAGAACATAGGATCAACTCAACCTCAAAATCTCTTGAATTACCGCACTCCCAGTACGCAGAAAATAGGCAGTCCCCGGCCTGGTATGGATTTAAGCCAGGTAATTAATTTTATCAGTCAAAACCGGCGGCCATTAACAGTACCTTTTGCGCCAGGGACAAAGACACTAGCTTCCAGGCAGTTTGATGAAAATGTACGGCAGAACGAAATAGCTAATCAACTTGCCCGGCAAGCGCAGGCCATTTCTGCCGCTAATTCCCGTAGGGCGGCGGAAAGTCAAAGCTTTAACAAGTTAATGGATATATGGCGGGCAACCGGGCAGGCACCGGAAGGAATACCGGGAGTGACTCCGGGAACGCCTTATGGAGGGGCGGCGGCAGATGACCCTAAGTTATGGAGTGAAGCTATAAAGCTTGCTCAAAATGATCCGCGATTAGAATTATCCGGGCAAATGTATCTTGACCCCACAACGGGAGAAATGGCAACGCATCCAATATACGACATAAAGACCCTTGCTCAAGAATATTACAGTGGATTAACCGGAGGGTTTGTGGCTCCTCCCGAAAAAACAACAAATTCGATAAGCAGTGAAACGCCAAGAATAACCCCGCCGAATATTATTTCATCTTTTGGGCTACCGTCATTTCCGTCAATTACTTCAACTAGTGGCATCTCCAGTCCATTATTAGAACAGTTAACGCCGGGAATTGTTGACAGATTTAAAAACGGCCAATCTGAAGATGCGATTGTTAAAGGGGTCTATAGCACGTTTCCCATGTTGAAATCAACAGTAAGTGAAGATACATTGCGGAGTTTTATTCGCCAAAAAACAGCTGTAAGATAAGGCGGGTGTTTTTAATGAGCAGTTTTGAAGATGCTTTAAATAAATGGAATACACCAATAAAAAAGTCTGAAGATAATATAGATAATTTAGGGAATATAGAAGAAGATCCGGAATATCAAAAAGCCTTAAAATCATGGAACAATACTCCGGATGTTCCTAAAAGCAAGACACCTGTAATTACGCCTATGGCTACGCGCGTACCTTTGCCAATAACTATGCCTATTTCCACACCTCCTGTAATAACTGCCGACAATCAGGGCATCCCTTCCTGGGGTAGCGTTGCCGGAAAATCATTAGCAGCAGGGTTGCCGGATGCGGCAGGAAGCATGGTAAACGCAGTAGTAAGAATGCCCATAAAGGGAATCAATATAGGATTAAGTAAGTTAGGGATAGGCACTGACCCGGAAGGCGGCCTTGCCGGGGTGGCAGGAAAATTTGTTGAAGGGCAAGAAAAGCTGGCTCAAAAAACCATGGAAGGTTTAGAAAACATGACTCCTGCCCAGGAATTTGTAAGCGCAGGATTAAGGGCGGTTCCTAATGTGCTTACGGCTGCCTTCATGGGAGCAGGGACGGGAGGATTGGTAGCAGGGCTTAATGCGGCAAGTAAAGCAGGAGCAATGTTACCGGCAGTTAAAACCGGAACTAGTGCAGCCGTACAGCTTGCCCGGATGGCTCCCTTTGGAACCGGTGCGGCGGGTAGTTATGCCAGAGAAGCCGAACTGGAAGGCGCGAGTTTTACGGAGCAATTATTATATGGTGCTGCCGGTGGATTAGCTGAAATGGGGACGGAATTACCGGTTGTTGAAGGTGTGCTGAAATTTGCAAACAGGATTAAAAACATTCCTACTGTGGAACAGGGTGCCAAGAATCTTTTGCAGCATTACGGCAAATTGGGAGTGGATTGGTTTAAAAACATTGCCAAGGAAACTGTTCAGGAGGCAATTATCGAACCAATTACCGGAACTGCCAAAAAGGTTACTTACCAGCCAGATATGCCAATTTTAGGTGAAGGTGGCGTGGTGGACCCGGCAGCCATGTGGGAATCCGGAAAAGCCGGGGCTTCTATGTCATTAATTTTAACTGCACTAGGTTTACCGGCTACTTCCATGGCACATGTCCGGGCGGCCAAGGCTATTAGAAACAACGAGAAAATAGATGATAATAAACTTAATCAGTTGGCGCAGGATATTCAGCAAGCACAGACACCGCAAGCACCAAGAACCTTTCGGATCTCTACCAGGGAAGTACAGGAAGCAGAGCAAGCATATAATGAGGCTGTGGCAAAAGTGCAAAATTATATTATGCACGATGATATTCTTGCTCCATACCCGCCTGGAACAACCATTGAGCAAGCGTGGGCAGATATTGAAGCTCATACAGGCGTAAGTCAAAAAACCCTTGAACAACTGCTGGACAACTATGATAAGGCGGTAAGCAAGGGTAAGAAAATTGCAGATTACCCCAAAATAGGAATAGAGGATTTAAAAGCAGCAGAAAAATATGGAGCAGCAAATATTCCTGGCGTAAGGAGAGAAATGCCTCAGGGTAAAGCTGTAACAGAATCGATGGCAAATTTGTCATCTCCAATGATTCAGACCCAGGGAGAAAGAGTGGAAGTTTTCCCGACTTCAAGAAGCCCGGAACCCCAGCAGACATCCAAAAAAAGATCTCAAGAAATTCCGATTGGATTTGTTGTTTTTTCGGGAGGAGCCACAAACCCTCAAGAAATACTTCCAAAAAGAGAATTAGAAGCATGGAATGCGGGAGTGCAGGCTAAACAAGAAGAAAAAGTAAAAGTAACAGTTCAAGATGATATTGTACCTGGCCAAAAATATACTCTAAAAACCTATGGTGAAGTGGAAATTGTAAATGCCGATGATCCAAAGAAGATTATTATTCGGAACGAGAAAGGTAAGGAAGTTTCTATTGCTAGAGATAGGTTTGAGCGGTTGCGACAGGATACGACTCAGGAACAAAAGACACGGGAGTTATCATCGCTTGGTGAAGTTGAAGTAGCAAATGCCAGTGATTTGTCGGAATCTAAGGAAGAAAAGGTATCAACAGATGTAATTAAGATTGATGACATAATAGATGCCTACATTAAAGATGATAAAGTTGATTTTGGTGGCAGGCTTATGCCAAAAGAGGGTTATGCTCTTAAATACATTAAACCCATAGCAAAAGAATTAAGCAAAGGGTGGAAATCTACTAAGGACATTGTATCATCGCACAAATATGCAACAAATAAAAGGGCAGTGCAAGATGTTCAAGATTTAGTTATAAAGATTACTAAATGGATGCAGACAAATGGATTAGTAGAAATTGCTTGGGATAATGAAGGCAATCCTTATTATGCATTAAAAGGGACTAAACTTCCAGATTGGTTAAAACAACCATGGCAAATGACAAGGCGTGAATATGCTGACTTTATTGATCCATATTGGTGGGAGGCAGATAGACCGTATGAATCAGAGGGCGGAAAGGCTTATAACCATGGACATAAAGAAATAATTCGACAGGCACTTGAAGAAGGTAAACCTGTACCTGATAAAGTATTAAGGGATTATCCTGATTTACAAAAAGTACAAGCACCCCCGGTTGACACATCAACACAAAAACCATATAATGACATTAATACTATAGAAAACCAAAAAGCAGGTGGCCAAGATGTCACTGGAATTCAAGTGCGGAATCAGACTTCTGCTGTGGGCAAAAAATATTCCCGGACCGAAGATAAAGAAGAGGTCATAAGTTCCAATACAAATATGGGTATCATTTTTAGAGTCGGAGACAAAGTATACAAACCCACCGTCAATAAACAAGGCAAAAAAACTATGGAAGCAGAGGTTTACGAAGCGTTAAAAGACGTTCCGGGCATAGCTCCTGGTAAGGTTGTAGTTAGGAATGACATAGAGTATATCGAAACACCTTTTTACAAAACAATAATTTCGATTGATACAGTACAAAAGAAAGACAGAGGTAAATACGCTAATATAGTTTACGAAAATTCTCAATTAATAAATAGTGCAATTTCTGCATTAACCAATGCTGGATTCAGTTACGCAGATCCACTGCAGTTTGGAGTTAACGATAAGGAGCAAATGGAATTGATGGACTTCTCCAATGCAAGCAGAGGAGCAGAAGGCCCTGGAGTGAATCTTTTAGAGGATAATTTTGCGTTGTTGCGAATTTTTTATCAGCAATTTGGAGCAGAGAAACTTGGCGAGATAGTATCAACCGGAATACGCCTTAAGGGTACTGCTAAGCTATATTCTTCTGCTGACTTAAAAAAAGGCAGGACTTTATTGGGAAAAGAAGAGCAAGAAACCTTGCGACAAATTAAACAGGTCGGGGATATCCAGCCCAATAATGTGTATTACACAACAAATGCCAGATTTGTGCAATTAAAAAGAACCGTAGCTCAGACCGAAAGCATTGATGGGGTTAAATACATTTTCTCGGAAACTCCTTTGACAGAAAAAGAGATTGATGAATGGGAATTAAAGAAAATATATGAAAGCAATCAATCCAATACCCCCGATATCCAAAAAGTTGCCAAAAAAGAAAAATTTAACGATCCTGACCCCTTCGCCGGACATACCCCGGAATCTGAAAAAATCGGTTTCCTCCCCAGAGGGTTTAACGTCATCCTGCCGGGAATTGCAAAACCAAAAAGAACTTCTTTTGACAAGCATACCTTTGAAAATGAGAAAATTGAAAAGGAATATAGGTCATCTTATGGAGTTAAGAAACCCGGAATTATCCAGCAGGCCAAAGAAGGTATAACGGAATCCTGGCGTGGATTGACTCGGACATTTAAAAATTTGGATCCCAAGAATCCCAAATTTGCTATAGCCATTAAGGAACTGGTCCGGTATCCCCAATTAAAGCAAAAAGCCGGTGATAAAGCATCCAGAATGTTGGATGCTTTTTTGCATGAATTAGGCCCGGAAAGATACAACATATTCCGCAGGAAAGTCCTCTTGGATGACCTGGCGGAAGAAGCAAAACTGGGCCATGAATTGCCGGGTGAATGGACACCTGAGGAAGTGGAAAAGGAACTTGCCCGGATAGAGCCTAAGATTGATGGATTTGTCCAAAAGGCATTAGACAAACGGAAGGCCGGATTAAGGCAGGTAGTTGACGAGTATATTGCCGCCGCAAAAGAAATCGGCTTTGATCCTTCGGGCAAATTTAACCGGGAGAATTACTACCGGCACCAGGTATTAGATTACATGGAAGTAAACCAAAGAATGGTTCCCGGCACCGGCGCAAAGGTTAAGGCCAAGACAAACTACGGTTGGCAAAAACAGCGTACAGGGAAAAGCAGAAAAAGCATTAACACTGATTACCTCCAGGCAGAATATGAAGTATTGTCGCAGATGATTTATGAAACCGAAAAAGACAAAATGCTTCGCCGGCTGGATAAGGAATATAGCATATATGACAAGTTGGTCCAGGAAGCAAAACAGAAAAACGAAGCAGCATTCCAGGAAATATTAAAAAAAGACCCTGCCGTAAAGAAAAAATGGGATCTTCAAAAATGGGATTCGCCGGCCAAACAGCAAAAATTTATTAAAGAAACACTGGGCGATAAATTTCTTACTTGGGAAGATGTTATTCCAGAGGGGTATGTAGCATGGCAGCCCAGGGATGGACGAGCATTTTACCGGGCACAAGCACTTCCGGAGCAAATGGTTGAGGAATTACTTTCCGGGGCATTGCAGGAAATAGGCGTTACCTTGGAAGATATAAAAACCGTCTTGGCGGTAGGCAAAGAATTTAAGCACTATGTTCTTCCCGTGGAACTTGCTGAAACGCTGGACAATATTCAACCCATGCAGCCACAGAATCCATTTACTAGATCAACAAAATTCCTATTGAGTCAATGGAAGGGATGGATGCTAACAGGGAATCCCCATTCTGTAGTAAAGTACAATTTCCGTAACCTTACTGGCGATCTTGATGGAGTTATTGCAGCTACCGGGCTTGCACCATTAAAACCATCCTTTGTCCAGAAAAGAGCAAGAGAACTATGGGATGCTATGAAAAACGGCCGGTTTACTCCCGATATGAGGGAATGGTGGGAACAGGGCGGCATGGAAAGCCTTTTATACGCTCAGGAAATTACCGATGTAAACAAGATTCCTCAGTTTAAAAGGCTTATGGATGATCCAGGTTTAGGCAGTAAGATATTCAACCTGCCAAAAAATTATTTAGAGTTTACCCGGAATATGACCAATTACCGGGAAGGGATTCTCCGGTATGCCATGTATGTGTATTACAAGCAGCATCTTAAAGAAAACGGGGGATTGCCTAAGTTTTATGGTGCTTCCATCCCGGCGCAAATTAAAGGGCTTAAAACCATTCAGGACCGGGCTTACCAGCTCAGTAAGGATGCCCTTGGCAGTTACGATGAAGTAACGGAAGCCGGGCGGTGGATCCGTCAACATATTATACCGTTTTGGTCATGGAATGAGGTAAACTTCAAGCGATACAAGAGACTCTTTGCCAATGCTCTTTCCAATGAGGATTTGCAAAAAAATACCGGGCAGGCAATGGCTAAGACTATGGGAATTGTCGGGGCTTTAAGTGCTAAGTCATTAATGACTCTGGGACGAATTACTCTTAGGGTAACGGCATTAAGTGTTTTAATAACGCTATGGAACAACTTTTTCTTCCCTGATGAAGAAGATGACTTGCCGGAAGATGTACGGACAAAACCACATATTATTTTTGGAAGGAATGACAAAGGCGAAGTAATTTATTTCTCTCGCTTGGGTGCATTAAATGATTTCTTGGATTGGTTCGGGTTGGATAATTTACAGAGTGACGTAGAAGATCTAACGAGAGGCCGAAAAGATATTAAAGAACAGGCCAGTGACATGGCTTATGCACCGTTAAGCAAGTTTATTAACGGGCTTTCTCCATACCTAAAAACGCCATTAGAGCTAATTTCCGGTTCAACTTATTATCCAGACGCCAGAACGCCAAGGAGAATTCGGGATAAAGGCGAGTATGTTGCAAGCGCTGTGGGGCTTACTGAAGAATATAAACGCCTTGCCGGAAAACCGACCAAAGAAAAATATGCTGCTTCTTGGCAAAATGCTTTGTATTACCGGGCCAAACCGGATGAATCAGCATATTATTATGCCTTGGATTTAAAGCGGAAATTTGAAGAAAAGGTACAGGGTAAGCGTCCCAGCGAATCCTACAACGATTCTCCTAAAAGCAAGGCACTGTATTATTTTAAGCAATCTCTAAAATACGGTGACCAGGAAAAAGCTTATAAGTATATTGTGGATTATTTTGAGAATGGCGGTACAGCTCAGGGGATAAATCTAAGCTTACAAACTATGAATCCCCTCTATGGCCTAAGTGCGAAACCGGAAAAGGGACAGGTGATATCAGAACAAATTGAATTTTACAACTGGCTTAATGAACGCGATAGGGATAAGGTACGAAAGGCATTGAAATATTATAATGAAACCGTACAATTTAATCCTAAGAATCAATCAGAAAAACAAATTTATGCTACGATTGAGCGCGTGGTGTTGGTCACAAAGAAAAATGAAGAACGACGGAAAAAGCTACTGATGCCGATTATTAAAGCCATGGTAAAGCAAGCAAATTAATTCAATAAGAACAAACAGAAACCATAGTAACGGGAGCCGCAAAGGTTCCCTTTTTCATATTTTCATATTTTCATATTTGCATTAAAAATCAGTTCCAGAGGAGGGGGTTAAATTGGAAATTACAGAAAGAGTGGGAAAGCTAGAAATTGCTCAAGCCCGGACAGAGGAAAGATTAGACAATTTAGAAGGATGGCAGAAAAGCCAGAATGGTACCATCAAAGAAGTAAATAAGAAAGTAGATAAACTCCAGTATTGGATCATGGGTGTTATGGCGGCCGCATTGGGTTCATTATTTGTTAATTTATTTAAGTAAGGAGAGATAATATGGAACTGTTTACATGGGAGCAACTCACAACAATGACAGCAGTAAGTACACTTACATATTTGATCGTAGCTAACACCAAGGAACTACCCGGAATTAAGAAGATAAAAACTTTCCTTTGGTCTGTATTTGTATCGGCAATTATTTTATGCGTCGCCAATCTTGCTATCGGAGCCAGTTGGTTGGATTGGAAATTATATGCTCTATGTTTTTTTAATGCCTGGATAGTGGCGGCGGTGGCCGGAAAGATGAATGATTCTGCTGTTATAAAGAAGGTGGAATGATGATCGAGCAAAATAGAGCCGAATTTGAGCGCTGCCGGATCCCGAAGTACCATGCTGCCGGAAAGCTGGGGCAAGGCATAACTGTTGCTGTCCTGGATGACAACGAAAGACCTTTGCCATTCATGGACTATGTGGAATATCCTTTGGGACGATTTGAAAAAACTAAGCAGCATCACTCCACAAAGGTTATCAGAGTTATTCACGAAGTCGCACCGGAAGCTCGAATCATTTCTCTGCCGTACATAAATGAAGCCACGACACAGCAAAAAAACGATTCAATCCAATGGATATTAGACCATCGGAATGAAATAGATGTTATTAACTGCAGCTTTCATGAATGGGAAAATGACCTTTTCAAGCGGTTACAAGTATTAGACATACCTATCGTATGCGCCAGCGGAAATCAAGACTATGAAGATAAAATCAAGTTTCCTGCTTCTTTGTCGTGGACAATTGCGGTGGGGGCATTGGAAGAATACCGAGATGCGGTAGCAGGGTACAGCAACGAGGGCCCGGAGCTGAACTGTATCTGCTACACAAACATTGAGATCCCAACCACTTCTGGGACAATGAACTTCAACGGAACCAGCTGTGCAGCTCCCATGGTGGCCGGTATGTTAGCTTTAGCCGGAAAAATGACCGGCCAGGAAGCGAAGCAGTTTATTAAAGCAAACTGTATAGATTACTATGAACAAGGCCATGACTGGAAATCCGGTTACGGCCTTTTTGTTTTGCCTGAATTGGAGGTACCAACCATGCGAGATATAACCTGTTGCACCCGGAATTAAGGCCAAAAGCCCTTAAGCTTATTG
>Ga0116147_1005921_pt1 | contig 10194 bp, 6 predicted proteins | sample AD_JPNHG3_MetaG_FD_89749 | JGI IMG/M metagenome (GOLD analysis project Ga0116147, IMG submission 89749) | Active sludge microbial communities of municipal wastewater-treating anaerobic digesters from Japan - AD_JPNHG3_MetaG | ecosystem: Engineered > Bioreactor > Anaerobic > Digestate | place...
ACCGCCCGCAAGATAGCAGAGGTCAAGGGAATCACACCGGAGGAAGTCGGAAAGGTCACTTCACAGAACGCGAAGGACATTTTCGGCCTGCCGATAGAGATTGCATGACTTCGTCTCTTGCGCGCCAACTTCCATCAATTCTCCAACAATTTTCTTGACAAAACATATCGTAACAGCGTTAACTCATTTCACAAATATCCCTTCCGGCCGTTCTTCTTGATTTTCGTAACGCCGTTCATGTTGTAGCATTCATCCTGGAGGCCTTATGTCATCCAAGGTCATCTACGAGCGCTTCCTCTGGTTCCACACCAAGGTCAGGGAAAGGAAATACCCGAACACCCGGAGTCTTGCGGAAAAATTCGAGATATCGCGAAAAACGGCCCAGCGCGACATCGCTTTCATGCGGGACAGGTTGGGGGCGCCGCTTTACTACGTACCGGAGCGGAGGGGCTTCGCATACGACATAGATGCTTACGAGCTTCCCGGTTTTTGGCTGAACGAAACAGAACTTTCCTCGCTACTTGTCTCCTACCGACTTGCCTCATCGATTCCCGACAACCATCTCAAGAATTCTCTGAAATCTTTCATCAACAAGGTTATCTCAAGATTTTCTGGACCTGGGTATGTATCCATCGCCGACCTGTGCGAAAAAGTATCGGTCAAGAATATCGAATATTCAAGGACAAACGAGAAAATTTTTCAGAAAACCCTTGAAGCCCTGCTTTACGGAAACACGATCAGGATAGATTACCGGTCGCCCCATACGGGAAACGTTACAAGCCGGGATATTCTGCCCCTCCACTTGCTGCAATACATGGGTACATGGCATATCATCGCCTATTGCGCTTTAAAGAACGAGATTCGCGATTTTGTCCTCTCCCGAATCCGGTCCATAGCTCTTTCCCCGCTTAAAATAACCCATCGCGCAGCCGAAAGCTCGATCAAAAACTACATAAGAAAAAACTTCGGGATTATATACAGCAACGAGACTGTCGATATATGTTTGCGTTTCTCACCCGAAGTGGCCGGTTGGGTGGCGGAGCAGGTCTGGCACCCTAAGCAGAAGACGCAATGGGAGGATGAAAATACCCTCTGTTTAATTTTCCCCGTGGCCGATTTCCGAGAAGTTAAACGTGAAATACTAAAATTCGGCTCCCGGGTTGAAGTCCTGTCTCCTGAACGTCTCCGAGAAGAAATTAGACAAGAAATCAAAAAAATGGGGGAAATTTACCGGTAGGACACCATTTGGGGGACCGGATGTGATAGAAGATAACGTCATTGTAAATTTGAACGAGTAACATCCTGAATCAGCGGGGCCGACGGCACGCATTCAGGCGCCTCAAGGCGCCATTTAAAATGCCCACTAACTATCATTGAGATTATCGGGAGAACCGGAAGAGACCCAAAGCCGCAACAAAATCACCGGAAAGTTTACTTGGGTAAAGGTGAAGAGAGATGAATTTCGATGAAATATTCACAAAGGCAATAGGAAACAAACCATTTCCTTACCAGAAAAAGTTGGCTGAAAGAGCGGATCATCTTTCGCTTCTTGAGATTCCCACAGGGATGGGCAAGACGGCGGCGGCAATATTAAGTTGGCTGTGGCGTAAGCGGTTTGCATCGGAAGATATCCGCGATATCACTCCGAGACGCCTCGTCTACTGCCTACCCATGCGTGTGCTCGTTGAGCAAACCAGGAATTACGCGGTTGAATGGCTCAACAATCTTGACCTACTGGGAGGAACGGCCAACTTTGATGAAATAGACGACAAACGCATACTCAAGGAATACGACCCATGGAGAGGGGAAGATAATCCCGATAAGATACGGGTGCATATTCTCCTGGGTGGTGATACTGACCGCGATTGGGACATCTATCCCGAGCGTGACACCATTATTATTGGAACGCAAGATATGCTGCTCTCCCGCGCCCTCAATAGAGGCTATGCCATGAGCCGTTACCGCTGGCCGGTCCAGTTCGGCCTACTCAACAACGACTGTCTGTGGGTAATGGATGAAGTACAGCTCATGGGGAACGGCCTCGCAACGACCACCCAGCTCCAGGCGTTCCGCAGGAAGCTCGGCACAGCCAAGGGCGTTCAATCTATCTGGATGAGTGCAACAATCTGTTCTGACTGGCTGGAAACCGTGGATTTTGAATTGAACAGTGACGCACCTGGAAAGCTCGAGATAACCGAAGAAGACAAGGCGCAAGAAGTTTTACAGTTACGGTTCAGGGCGATCAAAAAGCTGCAGAAAGCTGACTTCAAAATTTCGGATGACGGCAAAGCTGAGGCAGATTTGCTTGTTCGGCTTCATAAAGTCGGTACATTGTCATTGATGATAGTGAACACCGTGAAGCGAGCACAGGTTATATACTCAGAACTCAAGAAAAAGAGGTTGGAAGCGGAAGTTGTCCTGTTACACTCAAGATTCCGGCCGCCGGATCGGAAAGCCGCACTTGAGCGACTATTGGCCCCACCGAATAGAACAGGAACAATCGGCATCTGTACGCAGGCCGTGGAAGCCGGAGTCGATGTTTCATGCAGACTCATGGTGTGTGATCTAGCACCATGGGCATCCCTCATACAGAGATTCGGGCGATGCAACCGCAAAGGGGAGTTCAACGCGACTGAAGACTCCCAGATAATATGGATTGAGCCGCAGTATCCGGATGACCCCAAAAAGACTGCGCCTTATTCACCGGAAGACCTCAGAAAGGCAGAATCATTATTGATAGGTTTGTCTGATGCGGGTCCCTGGAATCTACCCGCCGTGAATGAGAATGTGCACTTTACAAGTGTAATCAGGGGGAAAGACATCGTGGAGCTTTTCGATACCACGCCGGACCTTGCGGGGGCGGATATAGACATCTCACGGTTTGTACGAGAAGTGCATGAAAAAGATGTGCAGGTATTCTGGCGAGATTTCGACGATAAAGGACCGTCAGATGATGAACCTGGTCCCTGTCGAGAAGAGTTGTGCAGCGTCCCCATAGCCGATATCAAAAAATTCAATAAAGATTGCCTGCGCTGGGACTATCTCGATAAAAGATGGATAAAATCAGCAAATATATACCCCGGGCTCATCCTTATGCTCAGAGCCGATAACGGCGGTTATGAACCAGACATGGGCTGGACGGGGAAGAAAGGCCGTACTGAACCTGTCACCATTTCCCAAGGTAACATGGAGGATTCAAATGATAGCGATGCGTTAGTTTTCAGCAATCAGTGGCAAACCATAGCTCAGCATACTGAGAAGGTCGTGGCTGAAACAGCCGACCTGATCGAGAAATTTGACCTGGAAGACTGGGGTCGCGATGCACTATTGACAGCCGCGCGCTGGCATGACGCAGGCAAGGCGCATTCAATATTCCAAAATGCTCTTCCAAGACCCGCGTCCGACGATTCAAATCTTTGGGCAAAATCAGCAGGTGGGAAGCTCAATTACAAAAGGCGCCACTTCCGACATGAGTTGGCGTCGGCGATCGCCATGCTTCTCAATGGTCACAGCGACCTATCGGCCTATCTCGCAGCTTCCCATCACGGTAAGGTCAGGCTTTCCATCCGCTCGCTGCCCGATGAAATGGTGCCCGAAGGCGCGAGCCTCCGTTTCGCTCGCGGGATATGGGATGGAGACATACTAAAAGAAGCCGACCTCGGCAGTGGGATTATGATGCCGGAAACTACAATCAATCTGTCCTTTATGGAACTAGGAGAGGATGAGTTCACAGGACCGAGCTGGCTTTCGCGCATGCTTTCCTTGCGTGACAACCCTTCCTACGGTCCGTTCAGACTCGCCTTTCTTGAGGCACTCGTGCGCATCGCAGACTGGCGAGCGAGCATAACCGAAATGGGTAAGGAGGCATGAGAATGACTGACACTCAAAAAATCAGACTCTCAGGCTGCACACCCGAACCGCTCATGGGTTATCTCAAGGCGCTTGGGGTATTCCGCCTCGTGGGAGAACAGAAAGATAGAAGAGCTAAAGGATGCTGGGAAAACGGCGAATTCGTGCTTAAATCACGCCTCAATAAGGAGACGCTTCTTGATTTTTTCAAGAGCGAATATAAGCCCACACCGATCATAGTCCCTTGGAGCGGAGGAGACTACTTCGGTGTCAATATCAAAAGCGATAGAGGCCCGTATACAAAAACGCCTACGGCCACTGCTGTCATTGAAGCCTTCTTGGCATCAACAAGCAAACGACTTTCAGATTATCGGGACGCAATCAAATGCGCGTTAGATGTATTGCAGATTTGCGGTATTACAACCAAAGACAAGATGAAGGACAAGCTTAAATCGACGTATATATCTACTTTGCGTTCAAAATGCGGTGAATCTGTTGTGATGTGGATTGATACTTGCGCAGTAATATCAACTGAAAAAACCAGTTTCAATGCCCTTCTTGGGAGCGGAGGTGGAAGTGACGGGAATACTCACTTCTCAGACAATTTTATGCAGAACCTGTGGGAAGCCTTACCTGATTTTAACGATCAACGCACCGCCCAAAATCAGGTCAGTTCCGAATGGTTGAAAAATGCACTCTACGGCACGCCATTTCGTGGGCTGGTTCCTGAAAGGACATCGGCTCTTTACGATGGAGGTGCAGTTGGAGGCACCAACGCAGGGCAAGGTTTTGAACGAATCTCTTTAGGCAATCCTTGGTCCTTCATTCTCTGCATAGAAGGCACCGTTACACTGGCAGGCTGTATTTCCAGGCGTGAAGGGATTTCATCGTCCGGGTCATTGTCTTTTCCCTTTCAAACGAGGCTGACACCTACTTTTATGGACTCGTCTTCTGACAAGGAAACTACCGGTCGTGAGATATGGATGCCTTTATGGGATAAATACACAGACATTCACGAGATTAGGACGCTTTTTTCAGAAGGGAGGTCATCCATTGGGAGAAGGCAATCAAGCTGTGGTATCGATTTCGCCAGGGCCGTCGCAAGCCTCGGAATCGACCGTGGAATAAGTGCGTTCCAGCGAATTGGGCTTGTTAAGGGCAGAATAGGCGGAGATAAATATAATACCTCAGTGTCACTTGGTCATTTCGATGTGAGATCAAGGCCGGATGTAGACCTTCTGAGAGAGGCGGATGAATGGCTTGATAGGTTCCGGCGGGCAGCTTCTGGTGATAATGCACCTCCACGTTTCATTACTGCCTTGAGGCGCATTGAGTCCTCAATCTTCGCTTTCTGCAAGCACGGCGGCGCTGATCGGTTCTCGGAAATCCTCCGTGCCTTCGGAAATGCCGAACATGAGTTGGCAAAAGGCAATAAGTACAGAGAAGACAAAAATATAAGGCCTCTTGCAGGTCTTTCACGCGAATGGTTGCGAGCAGCAAACGACAAGTCACCTGAATTCGGACTTGCCTTGTCGCTGGCGGGAATATACGACCCTGAAAGCAAGTTGGAACCTATAAGGGCTAATATTGAGCCCGTATCCTACGGGAAATGGAAAAAACAAGAATTCTGTCATGTCTGGAACAATTCCAGCCTTTCCACCAATCTGCTGGCGGTCCTTGAACGCCGCATGATGGATGCCGCAAGGCTCCGTTGTGAAAACCTGCCTTTGATGTCATCATACAAAACATCAATTGGGGCAATCGCCAAATACATAGCAGGGGATGTGGATGATCACAAGATCGAGGAACTGCTTTGGGGCATGATACTCATTGACCACTGGAAGCTACCCAAGGTCAAACCCTTTACCTTCCATGAGGAAAGGAACCGCCTGGAGGAGCAGGAATCTGTTCCAATACCCAGTTCCTATGCCCTCCTAAAACTTCTTTTTCTTCCTAAGGGTTTAAAGATAGATGATTCGGTAACAGTTATCCGGCCTGAGTCGGCGATAACCGCTCTCCTGAGAGCAGGGCGGATAGGAGAAGCGTGCTCAATCACCGCTCGCCGCCTCAGGGCCAGCAGCATAACTCCATTGGCATACCGTAAGGGAGAAAAACATCTTTTCGTTACCGATTGGCAGGCAACAGGTGTTGATCCGATTCGTCTCGGGGCCGCACTGTTGTTCCCTATTTCTCACCGCGGGTTAAACGAATTGAGACAAATGGCCTTGAGACCTGAGAAAAATCACAATGCCGCATAATGGCGGAAGAAAGGATGGATACCATGGTGATAGATTTCGATAGAGTAAAAAACGCCCCCCGCCTTCTCATGGAGGCAAATCTCAAACCTATACAAGGTCTTCGTTTTCAGCCAACAGGTTTCCCAGACCTCGGTGCAGCCCGCTACACGGCACCGGATGGGACTGAGATGTTACTCGTAGAATCGGCTCAATCAGTGGCGAACAGAATGGAGCTGGCCTGTTGGGACGACGCGACTGATGATTTGATAGATGGACTTCGTGGCCTTCCTTATATCTTTGTAAAACTCCCTGATGGGAGAAAGCTGACCAACTCGATCCTGGAGTCTCATCGTATCAATTCGCCTTACATCCTTGAGGGTGAAGATAAAAAAGTCTTTGACCTGTTGAAAGCCGGCGCCGCAAGGATGGAAATCGGACCGGTCAAGATTTCCGATCTCGCCAAACTGGTACTGAAATATGATCCAAATGCAGTGCTTCATGGTGTTTTCCTTGCCAAGAAAGAACTGGCAGGTGGGCGTCTGAGGATGACAAGACTTCTGACCGGATTCATAGAAGCTCATAATATCAAGGTAGCCGAAAGCGGCGGCGTAAAGATCGATAGGGTCGATCCCAGTGGGGATACCAAATCCGGTTTCGGAAATGTGCCATTTGCCCGCACAGAATTTACCGCAGAAGAAATCAAGGCATACTTCAATTTCGATCTGGCATTGCTCCGAGGCTACGGCCTTGGTGAAAGCGCAACAAACCTGCTGATCGCTCTCGGACTTTTCAAGATCCGTCGTATTCTGTCCGTCGGTCTTAGGCTTAGGACCGCCTGCGACCTCGAGATGATAAATGACATCTCCGTTACGCACCCCAATGGATTCATTGTGCCGGATGAGCGGTCGTTGCTCGTCGAATGTCAGAACTTAATCAAGAGGTGCACCGATGAGCACCTGTTTGCATCCCCTCCGGTGACTGAAGTATCCTGGAAACCAGCGAAGGAAAAAAAGAAGAAAGATTCAAAAGAACCTTCGGAAACGGAGGAGTAAAAAGGAGGTCTTCAAATGATCGCATTAGCATTGCGGTTCCCCTCCGGCCGCTTCCACTCAACTCCCTGGGGTCGCCACGTGAACGAAGGCGCACCGGAATGGCCGCCTTCACCGTGGCGGATACTCCGCGCCCTGGTTGCATCGTGGAAGCGAAAACTGAGCTGCGACCAATCATGCAGCAGTTCGGTCACGGAGAGTATGCTCAAAAAACTTGCCACCCCACCATTGTTCCTTCTCCCACCGGCATCAACAGGACATACAAGACATTTCATGCCGTGGTTCAAGAAAGGCCCGGATGATCGCACACTTGTCTTCGACGCCTTCGTTGCCCTAGATAAAAAAGATGAGGTTATAGCCATCTGGCCGGATGTCAATCTGAATGATGCTGAAAAAAAAGCCCTGGACAGAATCGCCGGGGTTCTCAGTTTCCTCGGGCGGGCTGAGTCATGGACGCAGGCAAGGATACTAAAGACTGACGAGGCCCAAGATGCGAAAAAAAGGGTAAACTGTTGCCCCGAGAGCACAAGCAGCGGCATATTCTCGAAAAAAGAAGAGATGGACACTGTGCGCATTTTGTGTGCCGACCCCGATAAAGCCTTCCTGAACGATCACACGCCGAAACTGAAAAAGAGTGAAGGCAGGGGCAAAAGAAAACAGGAAGAAGTGATATCCCGATGCGACCCTGATTGGCATCTATGCATGGAGACACTCGATCTTCACGTTGAGAGGTGGTCTGACCCACCCGGTTCCCGCTGGATCACATACATGCGCCCGAAAGATTGCTTCAAGACAGCAACCTTGCCAATAAAGAGAATGAAGAAAATGCCAAGGCTTACAGTGGCGCGGTTTGCCGTTGACGGTGTCGTCCTTCCTCCTGTCGAAAATACTCTTGGTATTGCCGAACTTGCGCGGAGGACAGCCATGGGGATCTACCGCCGTATTGAAGAACATCCATACGACGGCAATAAGGCAGAAAACACTGAATTGCCTCATTCTGACGTTTTTTCGGGAAAAGATAGGAACGGTCAGCCTCTCAAGGGTCATAAGCATGCTTACTATCTTCCTACTGATGAAGATGATGACGGTCGGATAGATCACTTGACTATCGTGGCTGAAATGGGCTTCAGTCCACAGGAAGTAAATACTCTGAATATGATGCGCAGTCTCAAACTTATCGGCGACGAGGCATTACATCTGTTATTGTTGGGCATCGGTCAAAAGGGAATAATTCAAGCTCCAAAAGTCTTCGGTCCTTCACGGGTCTGGATATCTGCAACTCCTTTTATCGCCACCCGTCATCAGAAGGCGCGTGGTAAAAAGAAAGATCCCCCTGAAATTCTCGGTGCCGACAATCAAAAGGCATTCGCAAAACATGTGTTACTCGAAGAGATAATTCGAATCCAGAAGATTGGACCTGATTTACCTGCGCCTGAGACAGTGGAGTTTCTCAACGAGGAACATCGCATGGGTGCCCACAGACTGAGGCCCATACAATTCAAGCGATTCCGCCAGAAACCCACGGATGACGGCGGCAGAAGGGCCGCGGGTGCCTTCCGGATAACCTTTGCCGAACCTGTTCGCGGCCCTATATGTTTAGGACATTCATCTCACTTCGGAATGGGGCTCTTTGTTCCGGAAGATTAGACTTACCCTTTTCCGTGAGCAAGATCGGTTTTTCTCACTGAGAAGCCTAAATGTTTTGAACATGGATGATGCCTATGTTGAACGAGACGAACAATACACCTGATCTTGTCCCTGCCCGAATGGTGAATGAGTATGTCTACTGTCCGCGATTGGCCTATATCGAGTGGGTGCAGGGTGATTTTGCCGAAAACTATGAGGTTGCAGAGGGACGCTTCCGACATCGTCGCGTGAATGAGGAGGAAGGTAACCTGCCCGATGAAATCGGCACAGATCAGATCGTCCATGCGCGGTCTGTAATGCTGTCTTCGCCTACCGACCATCTGATTGCCCGAATCGATTTGGTAGAGGGTAACAACGCATCTGTTATACCGGTGGATTACAAGCGCGGTTCAGTTCCCGATATCCCCGACCGCGCCTGGGACGCCGACAAAGTACAACTCTGCGCCCAGGGTCTTGTGCTCCAGGCCAACGGCTATACGTGCGATACCGGCATGGTTTATTACGTGGAATCAAAAACCAAAGTGCCCGTGACATTCGATTGTGACCTTGTGTCCAAAACAAGGAAAGTTGTTTCCAGTCTGAAGTCCATGGCCGAAAAAGGGGTGATACCTCCGCCCCTTGAAGACAGCCCCAGATGCGTACGTTGTTCGCTTGCCGGTATATGCCTGCCCGATGAAACCAACATGCTTGCGGGAAGGTCAAAGGCGAACGCTGAGAACATGCGACGAATTTTACCGGCGCGGGGTGACGCAATGCCTCTATATGTTCAACAGCAGGGGTCGCGCATAACAAAGAACGGCGAAATTTTTGAGATACGACTGAAAAACGAGAAACTCGGCGAATCTCGCATTTTTGAGACGTCGCATGTTGCCATATTCGGAAATGTGCAGGTATCTACACAGGCCTTACAGGAAATGTGCGTTCGGGGAATCCCACTCACTCTCTTTACGACGGGCGGCTGGTATTACGGCAATCTGAGCGGGATGATGCACAAAAATGTAGAGCTCAGGATCGCCCAATATTCGACTGCACGGAATCAGGAAAAGTGCTTGAATATTGCGAAAGAAATGATATCCGCAAAAATAGACAATTGTCGGACCTTACTGATGCGCAATCACATGGATTTACCGGACAAAGTCTCGGCAGAATTAAAGAGGTATTCCGTGGCTGCTCGAAACGCAAAGGAAACCGGAACGCTGCTCGGCATCGAGGGCATGGCCGCCCGAACGTATTTTTCTGTTTTTGAGGGAATGCTCAAAAACAACACCGGCGAGGCGATGGGCTTCGATCTCAAAGGCAGGAACAGAAGGCCTCCGCCCGACCCGGTAAACGCTCTATTATCTTATGCATACGCCATGCTGGTAAAAGATTTGACAATTATATTGCATGCCGTGGGGCTCGATCCGTTTCTC
>Ga0116147_1005923_pt1 | contig 10191 bp, 9 predicted proteins | sample AD_JPNHG3_MetaG_FD_89749 | JGI IMG/M metagenome (GOLD analysis project Ga0116147, IMG submission 89749) | Active sludge microbial communities of municipal wastewater-treating anaerobic digesters from Japan - AD_JPNHG3_MetaG | ecosystem: Engineered > Bioreactor > Anaerobic > Digestate | place...
TATCAGGTAGGCATGGAACTGGTCTACAGTCTTTTTATCCGGTGTCCTGAACTGAGAATAGGGTGACTCATTAAAAGGTATGAGGTTAATCTTACACCTTATGCCCTTTAATAGTTCGTATAGCATCCTTGCGTCTTCAAGGGAATCGTTGAAATCCTTTAATAGGACATACTCAAAAGTTATACGCTCCCTTGGGCTACCTTTATAGTGCCTTACAAAATCTAAGATGTCCCTTATGGGATACATCCGGTTTATAGGCATTATCTCTGTCCTTTTTTGTTCGTCTGCCGCATTCAGTGATATGGCAAGGCCTGCTGTCCCGGGCTGAAGCCTCTTAAGACCCCCGATTAGACCCACTGTAGAAACCGTGATCCTTCTCCTTGAGAAATCGAGGCCAAGGGGTTCTTTCATGATCTCTATGGCCCTTACCACATTTTCAAAATTATCCATGGGCTCACCCATGCCCATAAAAACTATATTGGTTATCCTATCCCCTCCATTGATTTGTGACACATTAAGGTATTTTTTTGCCCCTATTATCTGTTCCACTATCTCATGGGTCTCAAGGTTCCTGATAAATCCTATCTTTCCCGTTACACAGAAGCTACAGGCCATCCTGCATCCTATCTGACTGGATACACAGAGGGTAAGCCTGTTCTTCTCCGGTATAAGGACACTCTCTATAATATTGTCATCTTTTGTCATAAAGGAGAGCTTAACAGACCCATCCATGGATGCAGTGGGTTTAAGGGGCTTTATGGTCTCCATATCCAGCATATCCCTGAATAAGGTTCGTAGGCCCTTGGGGATATTATCCATCATGGAAAAATCATAAACCCCTTTATTATAGACCCATCTGTAGAGTTGCCTTGCCCTGTATCTCTCTTTGCCTGTCCCGCCTATGACATCTTCAAGTTCTTTAAGTGTCAATCCAAAAAAACACAGCATAATTAAACCTGTCTTATATATTTAATTAAGACCCTTGCAGTGGTTTGCACAGGCCTTAAAATCCATCCTGCTATTATGGAACAGATCTCTATAATTACAATAAGTTACCAATTTGCCCTACAGCATTATACTGTCTATCAGTATAGCATCTTCAACCATATCAAGAAAGCTTAAAAAATAAACTTACCTACGGCAGATAGGGGGATATTAAAAAAAGTAAACCAGCGGCTTTCACGGTCATTTGCATTATCCTTGACAGGTTTTTTACTGTTTGCTATATGATAGAGAGTCTTATAAAAGACAGTTAGTGATTATATCTCATTGAACTGTGTTTTAAAGGAGAAACAATCTTAAGGGGGGATAATGTCATCGCTTATAACGGATGTCTTAACTGTCGAAAAAAAGGCCGATTCAATAATAGAAGACGCACGAAACCAGGCAAGGCAGATAGAAAAAAAATGCGAAGAAGAGATAGAGGCATATCGTAAGCAGAAGGCTGCGGAGATGGATGATATGGTGGCAGCCTTTCAGAAAAAGGCAGAGGAAGATTATATGTCCACCCTCTCTCAATATGAAAATGAGCTCAATGAGTCCATAAAACATATAGAGGGTATCTCAGAACAGGTCATTTCTTATCAGATAGAGCAGATACTGGCAAGATTATATAGATTATAAGGCTGCTTATGGCTATAGAACCCTTAAAAAAGGTAACAATTGTAAGCACAAAACAGGCAAACAGGCGGCTGATTAAATCAATCAATAAGCTTGGGGTTATGGAGGTCATAGACATCCAGGGCAGCCTAAAAGAGGACCTCCCCTTTAAAAACTACAGGGCAAATACTTCAGAGGCAGATAACAATATCAACAAGATAGATTTTATCCTGAACCTCATGAATATCTTTGCCCCGGAACAGGATAGCTTTATAAAGAGCCTTACACCACTCCCCATAGTAACTACCGAGGCGGAGGTTGACAGGACACTAAAGGAATACAACCTTGATAAAAACTACCGTTATGCTGTGGAGCTCGATGAGATATACAGAAATTCTGAAAGGATAATAACTGAGATAGAGAATGAGATTGAAGAGCTAAAACCTGTTATGGATATCCCTGTGGACCTTGAAGAGTTTCATTCCACTAAACGTATCTCCATGGTAATAGGCTATGTCCCTGTAAAGAACCTCCATATAATAGACGATACAAAAGAACCCTGGGTCTGGGCAGCATGGGAGGAGCTCCCTGAGGTCAATGACAGCATAGATATATTAAAACAGAAAGAGGATGCAAAGGTGAGAATGGTCTTTGCATTTCTCAAGAGGGATGCAGAGGATATAAAAAGGGCGCTTGAGGACATAGGTTTTGACGAGATACAGTTGCCCAAGAGAAAGGAAAAGATAAAAGAGAGGGTCCTTGAGCTTGAGGCTGATATGGAGCATTATAGGGAAAAGATAGCAGATGTGGCAGATAAGGTAAGGCGGATGGCCCAGGGACAACAAGAAGGGGAGGGCAAAAGACCTCTTTTGATACTCAAGGCATACTGGACTAATATCAGAAACAGACAACTGGCAGCCATGAAGGGCCTGGAGGGCAGGTGGGTCTATATAATCAGCGGCTATATAAGGACAAAGGATGTAGGTATATTAACTGCCATGATGGAAAGGGAATTCCCTGAATCTGTGGTTACTGTAGAAGACCCGCCCCAGGACGAAGACCTGCCTGTAAGCATCTCTGTCCCGTATCTTTTCAGGCCTATCCAGCTTTTAACAGAGATGTTCGGGCTACCTCCTTATCGGAGTTTTGACCCAACGCCATTTATGCAGGTCAATTTTTATATGTTTTTTGGGATATGTTTCAGTGATGTCTGTTACGGGATAATGCTTGCCATATTAGGTGCATACCTCAATGCCAAGACAAAGGCATACAGGGGCGTAAATAATCTTGCCCGTATCCTTTTATACGGTGGCATAAGCAGTATCATATTCGGTGCCCTCACAGGCTCTTGGTTCGGTGACCTTTATAAACCCGAATATCTCGGGGAAGGAAATATACTCCTGACACTCCAGCAGAGGTTTGTCTTGATTGACCCTATGGGGAAGACTATTGTGGCATTGATAATCGCCCTAGGTCTTGGTGTCCTGAATCAGTTTTTCGGGATAACCCTTAAGATGTATGGTGCATATCAGAAAAAAGATTATATGGGTATATTCTCTGATGGTCTGTGCTGGATTATAACCTTGACAGGCCTCCTTATGATGGCAGGTAAGGTCTTTGCAGATATACCACCTGCTATCCTCAATACAGGTTTAGCCCTTTTTGTTGCGGGCTCTCTCGGGCTCATATTTACACAGGGCAGGGCCATAAAGAGCATACCAGGGAGGATTGCCGGGGGTCTGGTGAGTTTATACGGGATTGTGGGCAGTTACGGTATTACATCTTTTATAGGCGATACACTTTCCTACTGCCGCTTGCTCGCCCTTGGTCTCACCACTTCCATTGTAGCCATGGCCTTTAATCTCATGGCAGGTATGCTAAAGGACATCCCGTATATAGGGTTTGTCTTATTTATTGTCGTCCTTGCCATAGGTCATATATTTAACTTTCTTATCAGTGCCCTCGGTGCCTTTGTCCACTCCATGAGGCTCATCTTTGTAGAGTTTTTCGGCAGGTTCTATGAGGGGGGGACGAGGCCTTTTCAGCCCCTTGGCTTTGATACAAACATGTGTGTAATAAAAAAGGCAGGTGAATAATGTTTTTTAAAAAAAATGAAAGATGGAGGATAGAAGATGTTACCTGAATGGATTGAACTGGGGAGAGGTCTTTGCTACGGTGGTGCTGGGCTGGCCTTTGGCCTGGCAGGTGCAGGTTCGGCATGGGGTATCTCCATAGCTGTTCATCAGTGTGCAGGCGTTCTCCGTGAAAAACCAGAGCTCTTTGGAAGGATGCTTGTCATGATTGCCCTTCCCGGGACACAGGGGTTTTACGGTTTTATCGCCGCCATACTTATTATGACGCAGACAGGACTGATAGGTGGGTCAGCTATAAAGATTACCCTTGGCACAGGCCTTGCCATGTTCTTCGTAGGTCTTGGATGCGGTATTGCCCAGTTGGTATCTGCAATAAAGCAGGGTGAGGCCTCTGCAGCTGGCATCTCCCTAATAGCACGGAGACCTGAGGCAGCAGGGAGGGCAATACTATTTCCTGCATTTGTTGAGACCTATGCGGTTGTAGGGCTTCTTGCAACAGTTCTTTTTATTATATTTCTCACCCAGCCCCTTGCCCTCAAGTTTTTGGGGCAGTAAAAAAGGTAAGGTAGTGCTATGGGGATAGAGAAGATCAGTGAGGCAGTGCTGTCAGAGGCAGAGAAAGAGGCGAAAAACATTGTAGAGACAGCAAAAAAAAATGCCAGACTCCTTGTAGAGAAAAGAAAGAGGGAGATCGATGAAGAGATAGAAAGGCTTTATAAGGCCCGAACATCTTCCATCTCTGAGGATTTTAACCGTAAACTCATCCAGTACAGGGGGATGGCAGGCAAACAGATACTCGAAAAAAGAAATAAACTGGTAGATGCTATATTTGAAAAGGCAAAGGACAGGGTATTGAATCTACCTGCAGATAGGTATAAGTCCTTAATGGCATCAATCCTTGAGAAGATTGCAGGGGATTCTACTGGCAGGGTTTGTGTCCACAGGGATGATATGGCTATCTTTAGAGAAATTGTTTCACAGATTAATGAAAAAAGGACAGAAGGCAATAAGATCTCACTTGATGAGTCCAGTACCCTAACAGAGAGGGGCGGTTTTGTCTTTGTGGCTGATAATTATGAGGTAGACCAGACACTGGATATGCTTTTTAAAGATATTAAAAAGGATATGCTGCCATCTATGGCAAAAGAATTGTTTTCCCATCAGGATATAAAATGATACCGAGAATAAAGAATATCTCAAAATGGGGATTTGTTTCCGGGAGGATAAGCGTCCTTGAGGCTGGTTTTATGACAAAGGACTTCCTGTTCAATATGTTAAACATGGAAAAGATAGATGATGTTATTGCCCTCCTCCAGGATACATTTCTAAGGGACTATATATCACCGGGGGCTGTATGGCTGGGAGAGGATTTTGGGGCAATCTTTGATAGGTGTTTTTATGATATGGCTGTATCTCTAAAAGGTGATTGTCCATCCACCCTGCCTGTAGATATCTTCCTCCTTCAGGGCGATTATCTAAATCTAAAGACTGCCTTAACAGGAAAAAAGACATTTCTATTTCCATCGGGTATATTTTCCTATGAGATGTTATCTTCCATAGCAGATGGAGACTATGGAGACCTGCCCCTTCCGTTTAAGGAATCGCCGGAGTGGACAGGGACAGACATATTTAATATAATGCCCGGCGACCTGGATATAATGCTTGACGGTTCATATCTGAGGCACCTCCTGTTGCTATCCAGACAGACAGAGTCGGAGATGATAAGAAGATATATCAGAAACAGGGTCCACTCATATCTTGTGATTATCCTCTGGAGGGCACTAAATCAGGGTATCTCCCTTAAGAGATACCAGCAGTACCTGCCACCTGTTGGTGATTTTACACCGCTTATAGACGAGCTGGCAGGTATAAGCAACTTAGAGAACTGGAGAGGTATAATAGGCGGGGAGATGGGCGAGATATTCTTCGAGTGCTGTGCCTATGAAGAGAAGGCCCATATAGCCATATTTGATACCAGGGTAATGAACTATCTTTTACGGATTGTCCATGATGGTGCATACCAGACTGCAGGGCCAGAGAGGGTTTTTGCATTTCTCTTGGGTCTCTATGTAGAGATGCAGAACCTTAAACTTGTTGTAACCGGGAGGCTCAATCGCATTGACCCAGGGTTTTTAAAAGAGAGGTTAAGGGACTGCTATGTTTAGGGCAATAGCAGTAGGGGAGAAGCATTTGATAATGGGTTTTAAGGCCGTGGGTTTCGAGATAATTGAGCTGGATGACAGCTCAAAGCTCATGGAGACCCTTATAGATATATCCAGTGATCCAGACACAGGGCTTGTGTTTGTTACAGAGAGCATGGCAGAGGATAATTTAGAGGCCATTGAGGAGTTTCATAACAGGAGCAGTGCTGTTATCACCCTAATACCTACCCACGAAGGGAGCAAGCATACAAGTTTCCTTATGATGGCTAAGGCCATTGAGCGTTCTATAGGCATTGATGTCCTTGGAAAGGACATAAATAAACACATTAAGGATTGAGCTATGAATGAGGTTAAAGGTGAGGTCATAAAGGTATCAGGACCACTTGTTATTGCCAGAGGGCTTACAGGCGCAAGGATGTATGAGATGGTCCGTGTAGGCGAAGGGAGGCTCTTCGGTGAGATAATAGAGATAAAAGGGGACAGCTATTCCATTCAGGTATACGAAGAGACAGAGGGCATAGGACCTGGACAGCCTGTCTGGAGGACAGGGGAGCCCTTAAGCGTGGAACTAGGTCCAGGTCTTATCAGGTCTATCTATGATGGTGTCCAGAGACCACTGGATAAGTTGTCCTATGATTTCGGTGAATATATTGTCCGTGGTGCTGAGAGGCCCGCACTGGACAGGTCGATAAAATGGGAGTTTAACCCTGTGGCAAAGGAAGGAGACAGGGTAGAACCCGGGGATGTGCTGGGCACTGTCAAGGAGAGTAATCTTGTTATCCACAAGATTATGGTCCCTCCTGGTATATGGGGGATAATAAAGAAGATAGGACCTTTAACTGGTAATGTGGATGAGGTGATAGCTGTTATAGAAGGCGAGGGCATACTCCATGATATAACCATGGTGCAGAGGTGGCCTGTAAGACAGCCCCGTCCTGTAAAGAGAAAGGTTGTTCCTGTTGAACCGATGGTAACAGGGCAGAGGGTTATAGATATGTTTTTTCCCATCACAAAGGGTGGGACAGCCTGTGTCCCAGGGCCTTTTGGAAGTGGAAAGACTGTTGTCCAGCATCAGCTCGCCAAGTGGGCAGATGCACAGATAGTTGTTTATGTGGGTTGTGGAGAGAGGGGAAACGAGATGACAGATGTCCTTATGGAGTTCCCCCACCTTAAAGACCCTGCATCCGGTGAACCCCTGATGGAGAGGACAGTGCTTGTTGCCAATACATCAAATATGCCTGTTGCTGCAAGGGAGGCCAGTGTCTTTACCGGGATTGCCATTGCCGAATATTACAGGGACATGGGTTATTCAGTAGCCCTTATGGCGGATTCAACGAGCCGCTGGGCAGAGGCCATGAGGGAGATCTCCGGTCGTTTGGAGATGCCGGGGGAGGAGGGCTATCCTGCCTATCTTGGCTCCCGCATTGCAAGCTTCTATGAGAGGGCAGGGAGTGTTGTATGCCTTGGCTCTGATGAGAGAAAGGGTGCAATTACTGTCATAGGTGCTGTTTCACCGCCTGGTGGAGACCTGTCTGAGCCTGTTGTCCAGGCTACATTAAGGGTGGTCAAGGTGTTCTGGGGGCTTGACGATAAGCTTGCATTCTCCAGACATTTTCCGGCCATAAATTGGCTCACATCCTATTCCCTTTATCAGGATGTGGTGGACGAACATGCAGACACGAGGTTTGAAGGCCAGTGGTCTCGCAACAGAAAACAGGCTATGGAGATACTCCAGAGGGAGGCAGAGCTTGAAGAGCTTGTGAGATTGGTGGGTGTAGATGCACTCCCCCATGAGGACAGGCTACTACTTCAGGCAGCAAAGATGATAAGGGAGGATTTTCTCCATCAGAATGCCTTTGATGACATTGATACATGCACCTCTATAGAGAAACAATACAGGCTCTTGAGGTTGATTTTGCATTATTATGACAGGATTAAAAAGGCTTTTAAAGACGGGGCAACACTGGTCGCCCTTACAGGTCTTGAGGTACTGGATGATATTGCCAGGGCAAAACTCATACCTGAAGACGACCTTGAACAGTTCAGCATTATCGAGAAGAGGATAGACAATTCTATTGTTTCATTAACATGGTGAGGTTAATATGGCTGGGATTGCAAAGGAATATAAGACTGTAACAGAGATTGTAGGCCCCCTTATGATTGTGGAGGGTGTTGAGGGGGTGACCTATGGGGAACTGGCAGATATAAGGCTTCAGGATGGGTCCATGCGCAGGGGCCGTGTCCTTGAGGTGAGTGGTGACAGGGCAGTGGTTCAGGTGTTTGAGGGGACAAGTGGTTTATCCCCCCAGGATGTAAAGGTTAAGTTCCTTGCCAAGGGTATGGAACTCGGCGTATCCATGGAGATGCTGGGCAGGGTATTTGACGGCTTCGGGCGCCCCATTGATGAAGGTCCTGCCATAATACCAGAAAAATATCTCAATGTTAATGGCAGCCCCATGAATCCCTTTGCCAGGGACTACCCTAATGAGTTTATCCAGACAGGCATATCCACCATTGACCTTTTAAACACCCTTGTCAGAGGCCAGAAGCTACCCCTTTTCTCTGGCTCTGGATTACCCCATTCCAGGCTTGCTGTCCAGATTGCAAGGCAGGCAAAGGTCCTCAAGACTGGTGAGAAATTTGCCGTTGTCTTTGCAGCTATGGGTATTACCTTTGAAGAGGCAGAGTTTTTTATTGCAGATTTCAGGAGAACAGGGGCGATTGAACGCTCTGTTGTCTTTGTCAACCTTGCCGATGACCCGCCTATAGAGAGGATTGCGCTACCGAGGATGGCCCTCACTGCAGCGGAATACCTTGCCTTTGAAAAGGATATGCATGTCCTTGTAATTATGACAGATATAACAAACTACTGTGAGGCACTCAGAGAGATCTCTGCAGCCAGGAGGGAGGTGCCTGGCAGGCGTGGCTATCCAGGATATCTATACACTGATTTGTCCACAATATACGAGAGGGCGGGGAGGATTAAAGGAAAAAAAGGCTCTATAACCCAGATACCTGTACTTACCATGCCTGAGGATGACAAGACCCATCCCATCCCGGACCTTACAGGCTACATAACAGAGGGCCAGATTATAATCCATAGGGGGCTGAATGCCAGGGGTATATACCCGCCTGTAGATGTCTTACCCTCGTTGTCCCGTCTAAAGGACAAGGGTATAGGTGACGGCAAGACAAGGGAAGACCATGCAGACCTTATGAATCAGCTATACTCTGCCTATGCAAGGGGAAAGAATGCAAAAGAGCTGGCAGTGGTCCTGGGTGAATCTGCCTTAAGTGAGACAGACCTGCTCTTCGTCAAGTTCGCCGATACATTTGAGGATAGATTTGTCCGTCAGGGTGAAGATGAAAACCGTCCCATAGAGGAGAGCATGAGGATAGGTTGGGAACTCCTATCTATGCTACCTAAGGGTGAGCTCAAAAGGGTCAGGGATAAATACATAGAAAAATACCTACCCAAGGGATAGATAAGATATGGCAAGGCTCCCTGTTAACCCTACAAGGATGGAACTCCTAAGGCTACGCAAAAGGCTTGTAGTAGCCATAAGAGGTCATAAACTCTTGAAAGATAAGCTCGATGGCCTCATGAAGGAGTTTATGACGCTTGCAGAGAGATACAGGTCATATCGTCTCAAGGTGGACAGCAGGCTACCAGATATTTTAAAGCTCTTTGTTGTATCTGAGATGACATCGTCGAGGCAGATTACAGAGGATGCACTGGAGAGCACAAGGCAGGACCTTGAGCTCAATTTACAGAAAAAAAGGGTAATGGGTGTGGTTGTCCCGAGACTGGAGTTTACATTTGGAGAGGTCAAGGGTATGTATTCCTTTATCCATACATCCCCTGAGCTTGACAGGGCTATTATTACCCTCAAGGATTTTATGCCGGTGCTTATAGAGATGGCAGAGCTTGAAGAGTCGCTGAGGCTTATGAGCAGCGAGATAGAAAAGACGAGGCGGAGAGTAAATGCCCTGGAATATACTGTTATCCCTCGTATGCAGGAGACTGTCAAATATATAACAACAAAACTCGACGAGATGGAGAGGTCGAATACGAGCAGACTCATGAAGATAAAGGCACTGAGGCTTGCCCAGGAATCTCAGGTTAAGGTAGCTAAAAATAACCCCTCTCGGTAAAGTAATATTTAGTTTTATATGTCTATAGTCTATCGTCTATAGTCTAAATCTAAGACCCCAGTTGATTTAAATTGCTTATATTTTCACAATCTGTTATAAAATTAACCTGTTTCGGCTATATGAATATAGAGGATTTTGATTATTTTTTACCTGAGGGATTTGTCGCCCAGTATCCGGAAAAA
>Ga0116147_1005927_pt1 | contig 10185 bp, 8 predicted proteins | sample AD_JPNHG3_MetaG_FD_89749 | JGI IMG/M metagenome (GOLD analysis project Ga0116147, IMG submission 89749) | Active sludge microbial communities of municipal wastewater-treating anaerobic digesters from Japan - AD_JPNHG3_MetaG | ecosystem: Engineered > Bioreactor > Anaerobic > Digestate | place...
AAGCGGTGCAGGAAGGCCGAACGCGATTTGTGCCGGAAAACTTCGAGCGGATCTATTTCGATTGGATGAACAACATCCATGATTGGTGCATCAGCCGCCAGCTGTGGTGGGGACACCGGATCCCCGCTTGGTATTGTGGTGACTGCGGCGAAATGATCGTAGCCCGCCAGGACCCCGCCGTTTGTACCCGGTGTGGAGGGGATCGCCTCACCCAGGAGAGTGACGTTCTCGACACATGGTTCAGCTCGGCTCTATGGCCTTTTTCAACGCTGGGCTGGCCCGACGAGACGCCGGAGCAGGACCTCTTCTATCCGACAAGTGCTTTGGTTACCGGCTTCGACATTATCTTTTTCTGGGTGGCTCGCATGATGATGATGGGCCTTCATTTCAAAGGGGACGTTCCCTTTCGAAAGGTTTTCATCAATGGACTGGTGCGGGACGAGCACGGCCGGAAAATGTCGAAGTCCAAGGGTAACGTCATCGATCCGTTGGAGATCATCGAGCAGTATGGCACCGACGCGGTGCGGTTTACCTTGGCGGTGATGGCGGTTCCGGGATCGGATCTCCCATTTTCCATCAGCCGGATGGCGGGCTACCGCGCTTTCTGCAATAAGATTTGGAATGCGGCCCGCTTCTTGCTCATGAACTTGCAGTCGTCCGAAGCGGTGGAGGCGGGGGATATCGAAGCTTACCTTGCGGAGCCCGACCTAGAACTTCACCACCGTTGGATGCTCTCGCGTCTCCAGTCCGTCATTGAAGAAACACGGAAAGGCCTGGACCGGTTCTTTGTTCATGAAGCGAGCAACGGTCTGTATCACTTCTTCTGGGGCGAGTTCTGCGACTGGTACCTCGAGCTGATCAAGGATGATTTCCAGAGCGAAGTTCCGAATCTTAGGCGTAGGGCCGAGAGGATCGCCCTGTATGTGCTGGACGTGTTGCTGCGGCTGCTGCATCCCTTCATTCCCTTCATCACCGAGGAGATCTGGCAACGCATTCCCCATCAAGGGGAGACGATCATGCTCCGGGCTTATCCGATTTCCTGTGAGCAATGGAAGGATTCATCGGCGGAATCCTCGATGGCGTTGGTGCAGGAGCTAATCACGGCGATTCGTACCGCTCGGGCCGAAAACGGTGTCGATCCGCGCGTGAAGGTTCCAGTCTATTTGCGGGTGGACGATTCCAAGCGGGACCTCGTTCAAGCGGAAGAGCGCCGGATCCTGCGCCTCGTCCAAGCAGACAAGCTTGTTGTTGACGCTGTTCTGCCTACGGAAGGGGTTATGCTGCAAGGAGTTACCCCCCTTGCCGAGTTTGCTGTTCCATTGGAGGAGTTCGTCGACGTTGCGGCGGAGCAGAAGCGCTTGGAAAAGGAGCTTAATCGGGTTGCCGGGGAACTCCAGGGTGTCGAGAAGAAGTTGGCCAACGAGGATTTCCGGGGGAAAGCGCCGGTAGAGGTGGTGGCGAGAGCGGAAGCCAGGCGGGAAGAGCTTCGGGACTTACACCGTCGTTTGCAGGAGCGCCTGGCGTTCTTGAACACGGTGCATAGGTGACACCTTGCAAACCGGCCCTCAAAACCTCTGGTTTGCAATTCTAGGGCTCTTCTGAGGAGTACGGTTCACGGGATTGCGGTAGTTGACTCGTTCGAACAATCCGGCGCAGGCCGGAAGCCTATTTGCCTTCCGGGGCCGGTGATTTCCAATCGGTTCAAGGATGTGACATGAGTTTGTTCAATTACCAGGAACCCAAGGGATACTTCCAGCGCCTCAAGGACGCCTTCCGTAGCACGCGGGAAGACCTGAGCGAGACGCTGTCGAGGTGGACAGGTTCACCCTCGGCCACGATCGACGAGAGTCGATTGGAGGAACTGGAGGAAGTACTGCTTGCTTCGGACATGGGGGTCGGTACGACGGAAGCCGTGCTCGCACGAGTGCGCAGCGAGGCGGCCTCCGGTAAAGTAATCACCGGCGCTGCGGCGTGCCGGTTGATCCGAGAAGTTTTGTTGCAGTATCTACGTGCGGATTCCGAGGGCTCCAAGGGACACACGTCGGGTGTTCCGCGGATCGAGTTCATTGTGGGTGTGAACGGTGTCGGAAAGACGACCACGATCGGTAAGCTGGCTCACTTGTACGGACGACAAGGGGAGAAGGTACTTCTGGCGGCGGCCGACACCTTTCGGGCTGCTGCGATTGAGCAGCTGGAAATCTGGGCGGAGAGAGTTCAGGCGCCCGTGGTGCGGCAGCGGCCCGGCGCCGATCCTGCCGCCGTATTGTTTGACGCGATCAGTTCGGCCCGTTCCCGTGGCTGCGACGTGGTGTTGGTTGACACCGCGGGACGTCTCCATACGAAGACCAACTTGATGAAAGAGTTGGAGAAGATGAGGCGCATAGCGGCGCGGGAAGTGGAGGGTGCCCCCCACGAGGTGTTTCTCATCCTGGACGCGACGACGGGGCAAAACGGACTGGCTCAAGCCCGTGAATTTCTGAAGGCCGCAGGTGTAACCGGCGTCATCGTGACCAAATTGGACGGGACGGCGAAGGGAGGCATCTTGGTCGCGGTGGCGAGGGAGTTGGGTCTTCCTATCCGCTACATCGGGTTGGGCGAAAGTATTGAGGATCTGGCACCCTTTGATCCGGAAGCGTACGTAGACGGTCTCCTCCCGGAAATATAAGGACCTGACCGGATCGGCTGGACAGCCGACCAGGTCGGCGTGGTGTTGTGTCGTCTAACGTGCGCGGCGGACGCCTTACTGGGCGCCGCGCAAGCGTAGTTGCGGAGGGGCACGTAGGAGGACTCTCCCTCATTGTCGGCATCCCGTCTCAGGAGACGGCAGTCAAGAACTCCAGCGCGCGGTTTTCGGCCCAAGCTCGGTCTATGTCGCGACGCTCCTTCTCGATGAATCCGACGTGTCCACCCCCGTTCGTAATCCAGACGGCCAAGAACGGGTTCTTTGCGACGTCTTGTCTAAGTAGAGGATCATAAGGCAACAGCGGGTCGTCGTCGGCATGGATGATAAGCGTAGGCACACGGATCCGGTGAAGGACGTCGACCGATGACGCTTCGCGATAATAGGTTGCGGCTGACGGGAATCCGCTTAGCGGCGCGGTTACGAGTTCATCGAACTCTTGGATCGTCCGGATGTGGCGAAGGGCCTCAACATCCACCCAGGACTTCGACCGGTCGGCTCCCGACAAGACGGCGGCGGTTAACCTCCTGACGAAGTACCACCGGTAAAGTCGATTGCTTCTACGATTGAGTCGCCGCGAACTGGCGGACAGGTCGACGAGAGGTGAAATCATCACGGCCGCCGCCACGTGGTGCTGTGCTTCGCCTGCCGCTTCTCCCAGGTATTTCAGCGCGATGTTCCCGCCCATGGAGACTCCGATAAGAAACACCGGAGCCCCTTGGGACAACCGGACGGCGTGGTATACAAGCTCAGCGGCCGCGTCACTGCAACCCGCGTGAAATATCCGAGGACGGCTCCCGTCGGAACGGCGGTCATATAGGCTGGGAAGGAGGGTACTCCATCCCTTCTGTGCCGCCTTGAAGGCCAAAGCCTGCACGTAGTCGGAGAGGGCGGATCCACTCATGCCGTGGAGTATTACGAGGACGGGCCGGTTCCGACCGACCGGACGCCATTCGCATCGGATCACCGAACCGTCCGGGAACTCCAGATGCAGAAAGTCGATCGAGCCCGGCGAGGGAAATCGCCTGCGCCACCGGGAGGCTGCCAGAGTCTGCAGGTGTCCGCCGGAAATGAAAGGGTGAGGGACGAAGGGACGCTCATTAGAGGCGATCTCGATCCATTGTCGAGTCAGACACTCTTTACCGGCCGCCGGCGGAGATTCCCCGTCTTTCATCGTTTTCGAAAAAGAACCAGCGCGAGGAGGATGGCGACTGCGGCCCCCGCCGCGTCGGCCAGAACGTCGGAGACGGTCGACGAACGACCCGGTACGTACGACTGGTGAAATTCGTCCAAGACTCCATAAAGACTCGCCGCCAGCCAGCACCAACCCGCCGCCGACGGTGTTATGGGTCGGCGCAGACAGTCGGTGGCACCCCACACCAGCAGGGCCGCCAGCGCCGCATAGCCGACGCCGTGCAGCATGTAGTCGGGACCGAGATCCGCTCCCGGAGGGCTGGGCTGATGAGAAAACCAAAAAATCGCTATAGCCTGAAGGGTAGCCGGAAGCCAACGCCCGGCAACGCTGATCACAGCGACGCCGAGAGTTCCTGAAGCTGCGCCCGGTTCACGGCCTGTAGTGCTCAGTTTCGCCACGGCTTTACCCCCTTCCCGATATGACACCGATTACCACTTCTCCCACGGTTGACAGACCGGCCGAGCTTCAGTCGTGTGAACATTTGGCTAGGTCTTCCCTAAAAGTCTGCCCGCTGCAACGTCGGCCGACACGGAATTCCGGAAATAGAAGGATGTTTCGCCCGAGCCGATTCGGACTCGCGCCTGTCGCCTGACGTCGCCTACCACGGCAGGAAGTACATAATCCACGCGAGTAGTAGTGATCCGCCGATCATGTAGCCGAGCAAAGTGAGGAAGTAAACCAACTGGTTCCTCCGGCCTTCGCGATTCAGCAACGCGAAGACCCCGGCCACCGCCAAAGAAAATATAACGAGACTGATGAAGTGGTTCACGATCGCTTCCCATTCAAGATGTCGTGCGTGTCGAGGATGATCAGCATGTTCAAGAGTCCGGCGGTATACAGGAACGTGTTCCCATATTCGTAAGAAAGAGACCGGACGTCGCCGACTCCCCAATCTGCCAGTTTCCCCACCACGTAGAGCAAACCGATTGCCGCGTCCGCTACGAATCGCAGAAGACCGAAGAAGCCGGTTTGCAGACTAAAGAGGCGGCCGTCGAGGTAGAGTCCCAGACAGAAGAGCGAGAAGACGGCAAGAAAGTAAAGAATCGCCCGCCCCCAGCGGCGTAGGAGGGCATGGCCCGCGCCGGGGATCAGCCAAGCTACGAAATAAACCAGCAGCGATCGCTCCATCACAACATATTATGTTATGTGTCGGTGCCTCCTCGCTTCAAGCGTCAAGTCGGAGCCCCCGAATAAAAGTTCTGTTCACGGTGCATTTTGGCGTGCTATCATCTGCCCCATGCGCAAGATACGACTGTTTACACCTGGTCCGACTCCGTTGATTCCGGAGGGCCAACTGGCTCAGGCTCGGCCTTTGATCCATCACCGAACGCCGGAGTTCAAAGCGGTGATGTTGGAGATCCGCAATAACCTGCGGAAGATTTTCCGGACCGAGTCCGAAATTGTTCTTCTGTCGAGCTCGGGAACCGGTGCAATGGAAGCGGCGGTTGCCAATCTCCATGCTCCGGGCGAGAAGGTGATTGCGGTGGTTGCCGGCAAATTCGGAGAGCGCTGGGCGGAGCTCGCGAAGGCTTACGGGTTGCAGTGTATCGAACTTACGAAGGAGTATGGTGAGGCGGCTTCCGCCGAGGAGATTTTGCAAGTTCTTCGTCGCGAGGGCGACGCACGCTCGGTTTTGCTGCAGGCATGTGAGACATCGACTGCCACGGCACACGATCTGGAAGCCGTCGGGAAGGCGGTTCGACGGGAGTTCCCGGACGTATTGATCGTTGTTGACGCAATCACGGCGGTTGCATGTCAACCTCTTCTGCCCGACGACTGGGGACTGGACGTGGTGATCGGTGGGTCACAGAAGGCTTTCGGTATGCCTCCGGGTCTGGCTTTTCTTTCTCTCAGCCCGAGGGCCCTCGGAAAATTGGAAACCGTCCCCGCGGGTAGACGCTATTACTTCGATCTGCGGAAGGAGTTAAAGAATCAGCTTGTGGGATCGACTGCGTATACGCCGGCGATATCCTTGATTGTGGGGCTTAACGAGGTTACCAAGCGCATGCTGGACGAAGGGTTGGACGAGATCATCAGGACGGCCGGCCTCATGGCACAAGCGACCCGAGAGGGTTTGCGGGCCCTGGGTTTTCGCCTTCTCTCTTCCTCACCGGCAAACGCCGTAACGGCTGCGTTTCCTCCGGAAGGAATTGCGGCCGACGATCTTCGGAAAGACCTGGATCAGGTTTTCGGTGTCAAAGTGGCCGGAGGGCAAGGCAAGCTCAAGGGACAGATCATTCGGATCGCGCACTTGGGTTATTTTGACGTGCTGGATGTAGTTACGGTGCTTGCGGCCGTGGAGCTGGCGCTGGTTCGCCGGGGAGCCTTGCGGGAGTCCGGGCGGGGCGTCCAGGCGGCTTTGCAGGTTCTGACAGCCGGCTAGATCACCTCGGCGCCGGGTCCTTTGGGTCCCCGGCTTAGCGAGCGGTTTCGTCCATGGGGAGGGAGAGGACGTAATCCGCATGTCTGCTGTGTAGCACTCCTGGCGGCGAGAACTAGGGAGGAGATCAGTATGAAGGTCTTCATCAGCGACGCCATGTCGGAGGAAGGGATTGAGTACCTTCGGCAGCAACCTGGCTTGGAGGTCGTGTACCGCCCCGGGTTGTCTCCGGATGACCTCAAGAAGGAGCTTTCCGACGCCGTGGGTCTCATAGTTCGGAGTAAAACCCGGGTGACGAAGGAGCTCATCGAAGCGGCTCCGGAACTTCGAGTCATCGGGAGAGCCGGAGCCGGAGTCGACAACATTGACCTGGAGAGTGCAACGCGCCGCGGGATTGTGGTCATGAACACGCCGGGCGGGAATTCTATTAGTGCCGCCGAGCATGCCTTCGCGTTGATGCTGTCGGTCGCTCGCAAGATTCCCTTTGCCCACGCGTCAATGGTGGCGGGGGAGTGGAACAAATCAAAGTTCACCGGTGTGGAGTTGAACGGAAAGACCCTGGGGATCCTCGGGCTGGGGAAAATCGGTTCTATCGTGGCGCGGCGATCCCAGTCGTTCAATATGAAGGTTCTCGCTTTCGACCCCTTCGTCTCCGAGAGTTACGCCTCCGACCTGGGAGTGAGCCTGTGTGATCTGGACGAGGTGCTCGGGAGCTCCGACTTTGTCAGCATTCACCTGCCCCTGAACGATCAAACCAGACAGATCATCAATGGTGAGAATCTGGCAAAAATGAAGAGCGGAGCATTCCTGATCAATACCGCTCGGGGCGCTTTGGTGGACGAGGAGGCCCTGATAGAGGCTCTGGAGACGGGTAAGTTGGCGGGTGCGGCCCTGGACGTCTTCCCCGAGGAACCGAATGTCAGTCCGGCTCTTCGACGGACTCCCAACGTGGTTTTGACGCCGCACATTGCGGCTTCCACCAGGGAGGCACAGGCCAAGGTCGGTTACGACATCGCCGTACAAGTGGCGGACTACTTGTTGCGGGAGATCATTGTCAATGCCGTCAACTTTCCTTCTCTTAGCCCCCGCGAGCTGGAACAGCTGGCTTCTTACATTCGACTGGGTGAGAAGTTGGGCGGGTTTATCGGAACGATTGCACGGCTGCGCTTCGAGGAAATCGGAATCCGTTACTACGGCGAACTGACCCGATTGAATTACAAGGTATTGAGCAACTACGTGCTCAAGGGAATTCTGAAGCCGATTCTTAGCGAGGACATCAACGAGATCAATGCGCGTAAGTTGGCGGCGGAGCGGGGGATTTCCGTCATCGAGACGGTGAGCAGCCGGGAACGTAGCTACGCGAACCTAATCAGCATCCAGCTCCGGGCTCCGGGAGCCATCGAGTGGGTCGAGGGTGCTCTGCTAAGGCAGGGAGATCAGCGCTTGGTCTCTGTCGATGGAATCCCTGCCGAGATCCAGCTCGGACCGCATATGCTGTTTGTCCGCAACGAGGATAGACCCGGCGTCGTCGGCCAGCTGGGAACGATCCTCGGGGAGGCGGGTATTAACATCGCGTCGTTTGTCCTTGGTAGGGACGCCGAGAAACGCCATGCTGTGGGAGTCATCAACACGGACGGTGCGGTGCCCGAGGATGTGATGTCCAGGTTCGAATCCTTACCGCTGGTGCGCTTTGCGTGCCAGGTTCAGTTGCCCGATTGAAATACCCGGCCTCGTTGCCTCCGGGGAGCCGGGAACCTGTCTTGGGGACGGAACGCTCGCTCGGAAGCAGCTGAGCCGTAGAAGATACGATCCGTACTTTCCCGTTACCGAACGTTTTAGTTCGTGTGAAGGAGAGACTCGACGCTACGGCGAGGTTGGAAGAACGGATCCGGGAGGTGGGGTGGAAGGGCCTGTCTCCTGTCGAGCTATTGTCGTTGCTCCTAGTGCCTGGTCTGGGGGCGAAGCGGGCGGAAAAACGGGCGCTCCGCATTTTCGCCTCCGAGCCTCCGTCGGAGCTCCTAAGAAAGAGCGAAGCGGAGCTGGTTACGGCCGGATTTACCGTTACGGCCGCGAGGGCATTTTTGGCGTCGCTCGAGCTGGTTCGCCGTTCCCGCCGTCGATTTTGGATCACGGGACGTTCCTTCACCTCGAGCCGCAGTGTATTTGAGTACTTTCGTCCTCTGGCGGAGGATTTGAAGCAGGAGTGCTTCTGGGTCTTGCTCCTCGATTCGAAGAACCGCCCGCTCAGGATCGTTGAGGTGTCCCTGGGAGCTCTGGATCGTTCGCTGGTACATCCCCGGGAAGTCTTCCGCCCGGCGGTTCGGGAAGGGGCGGCGGCGATCCTATGTGTTCATAATCATCCCAGCGGAGACCCCACTCCCAGCCGTGAAGATGTGACGATTACGAACCGCCTGGCTAAGACCGGAGAAGTGCTGGGGATCCGGCTGATCGATCATGTTATCATCGGCGCCTATCGCTACGTCAGTTTTGCCGACACCGGACTGCTTAAGCACGGTACCGGCTAGAAACTCGGCGCCGCCATGAGCAAGTATCAAAAAGTCCTAGCGGTTCTTGAGCGAACCCGGCAACGACCTGTGGATGTGGTGGGGTTTGGGGAAAGCACGGTAGACTTAATCTGCCGTGTACCCGTCTACCCGGTTCGGGACACGAAAGTCCGTATGGAGCCCTTGCTCCGTGCCGGCGGCGGCCAGATCGCCACGGCGTGTTCGCTGTGTGCGCGATTCGGTTTGCGGACGGTCTTCGTAGGTCGGATCGGCGATGACGATCTGGGAGCTTTCCTGGCCCGTGATCTGGCCGAAGAACCCCTGGATTTGGTGCTGCACAGAGTGGTGGCCGCCCGGACCCATCTTTCGGTCATTATCGTGGATCGGGCTACGGGAGGACGGACCATCGTCTACGATCGGGACCCCCGGCTCGGCTGGCGACCGGAAGAGGTGCGCTCGGAGTGGATCCGAAATGCCAAGATCCTACATCTGGACGCTCACGAGCCGGCGGCGTCGGCTGAGCTGGCTCGTCAGGCTCATGCCCGGGACTTGATCGTAGCTTTGGATATCGACATGCCGGTACCAGCGTGGGACGAGTTGGCGGCCGAGACCGACTTGCTGATCTGTGGTTCGCACTTCCTCGAGACGGCGTTTCCCGGTGCTCCTTGGAAGGAAGGATTGGCCTGTTTAGCCGGGGTGACTCGCGGACTTGCCGTCGCCACCCGAGGAAGTCAGGGAGCCGCCGTGTGGGTTAAGGAGCGGGTGGTGGAGTTTCCGGCTTTTGCCGTAGACGTTGTAGACAGCACAGGTGCCGGGGACATGTTTCACGGTGCGTTTCTTTTCGGGGTGTTACGGGGGTGGACGCTCGAGGCCACCATGGAATTTGCCAATGCTGCCGGAGCATTGGCATGTCGTGCCGTGGGAGCACGGAATGCGATCCCTACACTGGAGGCGGTCCGAGATCTGGTAGGGACACGGGTTTCGGATTTGTCCGGTATCCGTTTGTCGGAATAGCGAAGGAGCCCTCGACGATGATCGATTTGCGTAGTGATACGGTGACGCATCCGACCCCCGAGATGAGGCGGGCCATGGCCGAGGCGGAGGTGGGTGACGATGTCTACTTGGAAGATCCCACTGTACGCCGGTTGGAAGAGCACGCAGCCGCACTATTTGAGCGCGAGGCGGCCTTGTTTGTCCCCTCGGGTACCATGGGAAATCAAATCGCCATTCGCGTTCATACGAATCCCGGCGAGGAAGTGATCGCCGAAGCTCGAAGTCATGTGGTGGACTGGGAGATGGCGGCGATGGCCGCGATTTCCGGGTGTCTACCGCGTGTAGTGAGTGCCCCGTGCGGTCGTCTGCAATGGAGCCTTCTCGAGCCGGCGTTGAGCCCGCCGGTCTACTACCGCGCCCGCACCGGCCTTAT